>Ga0102593_1000868_pt1 | contig 38213 bp, 34 predicted proteins | sample AraplaCol_mMS_r2_2_FD_76862 | JGI IMG/M metagenome (GOLD analysis project Ga0102593, IMG submission 76862) | Arabidopsis root microbial communities from North Carolina, USA - plate scrape MF_Col_mMS_r2 (SPADES assembly) (version 2) | ecosystem: Host-associated > Plants > Roots > Endosphere...
AAAGAGCATGATCGGATCGAGGATCATGTTCAGCGCAAAACAGGCGACCAGCGTCCACATGCTGAAGCGGGCATTGCCCTCTGCGATCGCCAGGAAATCGAGAATGATCTGCGCCATCGTCAGCGGCACCGAGACCGCAATGATCATCAGATATTGCTGCGCGAGCGGCTGAAGGGCAGGCGTGGCGCCGAACAGCAGCAAATCTGGAAATGCGAGGATTGCGATGGCGCTTGCCGCGCCGAAGGCGACGCCGGCAGCAAGGCTAACGGAGGCAATGGCGCCAGCCCGGGATCGGTTGCCGGCTCCGAGCGTCCGCCCGACCTCGGTTGCGACACCGACGCCGATCCCTTCGCCGAAGGCAGCGATGAGCATGAGGACCGGCAGGACGATCATGATCGCCGCGATTTGATCTTCACCGATCATTCCGATGAAGATCATGTTGATCGTGTGATGGGCGGCGTTGATCGACAGGCCGAACATCGCCGGCAGTCCAAGCCGAAGCAGCAGCCTGAAAAGCTGGGGACTGGCAAGGTCCTCCGGTGCGAGGCGCTGCCGTCTCCGAAAGCTGCCGCTTGCGTCGCTCATGTCGTTCATGACGCGGGCACCCAGAGACGATCACCGAAGAAGCGCTCGCGGCCGAGCATCACGAGGAGCGCCCGCTTGTGCGGAAAATCGAAATGCTTGACCTTGGCAAAACCCGAGCGGTCGAGGTTGCGGATCTGCTGCTCGTGACTGGCACGCGGCTCGCCGACGATACGCTTCGTGCGCGGATCGTCGAGGAAGATGAAATGCATCAGCGAAGGAAGCCATGCGCTGATCCATTTCTTGCCGCGATAATCGGGCTCGCCGATCGCCACATGCCATCCACGATCATAGTCGTCGGCGTCGTAAAAGGGACCGAGACGGTTCTCCTTTGCCCAGTAGACTTCGAAATAGCCGAAGGGGATATCCGCGAAACTGCCGATCAGCGGCAGGACATGCGGATCGGCGATCCTCTCCTCCAGGATCTCCCGATGCTTGTCGATCGAGCCTGCATCCTCCCAGATCGTGTTGACCTGTTCGTCGTTCATCCAGCGATGAAATGCGGCAAGATCGGTCTCGGCATCAGCCACCGTGAAGGTGATATCCCGTTCCAGCCAGGGGATGAAACGCTGGTAGACCGTGCCCTTCGGCTTTGCGGGTCGGCGCGGATGATACCGGCCCGCGGTCATCTCCTGCACGGGCGGCAGCGGATAGGACAGCTGCGGCAGCCACAGCGATGGCCATTGCCATAGGATCGCCGAATCGAGCCTTCCGCCTGTGCCGGCAATGTGTCTGGGAAGGCTTGTCTGATGCCCTTCGAAGACGACTGATGTAATCGAGCGATCTTGTGCCGTCACCGCTTCGGCGGCCGCCATCAGAAGCTCCGGCGATTGCACCGGATCTCCATGGTAGAAGGTCACCGACGCTATGCCGGCTTCGACCTCGAATGCGGCTTCGTGGTGGCCGTAGGCGGTCTTGAGGTTAATGAGATTGGGTGCAAGGCTGACGTAGCTGCGCGACTGCAAAGCGCGCCTTTGTTTGGCGGCGTCGAAATCCATGATGTTCTCCTTGCCGGTCGGGCTTTTAGCGCTGCGAGCATGAAGAAAGCTCCTGCGCCGATTTGGTAGAATGACGATCCATCTCCGGCCGGATTTAGGGATAAGCGAAGAAAAAAATTCTCATCAATTTTCTAAACTGCAGCCTGCCGGATCCGTCACTTGCGCATGACCATCATCACCGCAGGAGCTGCGAATGGATAATCTTGAGCCTCACGACGATCTTTGGATCGCCGTCATCGACACCGAGCGTCGCTACTCGGTCTGGCCGCAGGACAAGCGGATTCCCTTGGGCTGGGAGCCGGCGGGCTTTGCCGGTTCGCGCCAGCAATGCCTGGCGCATATCCGTGACGTCTGGGCGGACCCGCGCCCTCTCTCTTTGCGCTCGGCAATCGCCGGCGACGCGCGTCTCTGAAACCGGCTGGATGACACGGATGAACAAGCAGATCACAAACTTCGCAGATGCCTACCCGACCGATGTCGCACCGGACGCGGTCTTCGAGAGCTTTCCACTGACGATCGCCCAGAAGCGTATCTGGTCGCTGGAGCAGATCGGCAACTACACGGTCTTTCCCGATCAGGTCATTTCGCTGCGATTGAACCCGGCGGTCGACGTCAAGACGCTTGCCGGCGCCTGCCGGACGCTGGTGGCGCAACATCCCTCCCTTGCCACCCGGTTCCGCCGGCTGGCGGGCGGGCGCGTCGAACAGTACTGCGGCACACTAAATGCTGTGCCGATCGAGATTGTCGGTGAAGGTGCTGCGCTTGCCGAGCAGCATGCATTGACCGCACAGAAAGCCTTCCGCGACAGACGCTTCGATCTTCTTGCCGGTCCGCCGGCACGTGTTCAGATTGTCTTGCTTGCGGATGGACAGTCGCTTCTGGCGATCGTGATTCATCCAATCATCTCAGACGATCGCGAGAAGTCGATTCTTACCGGCTGCCTGACGCGAATTCTCGATGGCGGACCCGCCGGCGACACGCAGCTGACAGATATCTTGGCCGGAACACGAGAGGCCGAGTGGCTGCAGACAGAGCAGGCGCAGCAATCCCTCTCCTACTGGCGGCAAACGATCGGCCTCGACTACGCGGCCACGACCTTTCCCACCCGCTTCAACAGTGGCGGGCTGGCAGGCGTGGCACGCGCTCAGCATCGATTTTCGATCGAACCCGGTCTCTGGGAAAAGCTCGATCGATATGCGCAGCAAAAGGGATATCAAGTCGAGCGCGTGTTGCATGCCGCCTTTTGCGCGCTCCTGGCACGCTACAGCGGCAACTACGCCTTGCTGACCGGGCTCCTGATCGCGCGGCCGCAGAAGGAGCACCTTGCGATCCGCGGCCGTGCCGAACAGATCCTTCCCCTCACCCTATCGCTAACATCCAGAAATTCGCTCGACGATGTCATCACTGCGATCACTTCGGTAACGCAGGAGGGGCTTGCCCGGCTGGTTCCGCTGGAGCGCATCACCCAGGAACTGGTCGTCGACGAAGCGGCGGCCCAGGAAGCCGTGGTCAAGGCCCTGTTCGAATTCCGCGAGCCGTATGCGATCCCCAGGCACGCAACAAATCTGGAGCCCCTGGGCGCGCGCGCCGACAGCGAGCTTTCCCTGGTGATCGAAGCAGGTCTGGAGGGTGCTGCATCCGGGCTGATCGATTATGCACAGGATCTCTATGACAGCGCCCTGATTGACCGTGTCTCCCGGCATTTCACCCTTGTGCTCGAGCAGATCGTTGCGCGGCCGACCGTGCGGATCAAGGACATCGAACTTGTGGGCAGCGACGAGCTCGACCAGTTGTCGGCGCCCTACGAAGATGAGGTGGTCAACGATGACAGGCCGGTCCACGAGCTGATATCAGCCCATTCGCGCCAGACGCCGGAGAAGACGGCGATTGTCTACGGTGACGAGGAATGGAGCCATGGCTGGCTGGAGGCCGGCACCAACCGTCTCGCACATCGGTTGCGTCAGCTGGGTGTTCGCGCCGAGGTGACGGTCGCCATCTTCATCAAGCGCTCGCCAGAGGCAATCGTCGGGATCCTCGCGACGCTGAAGTCGGGCGGCGCCTATATCCCGGTCGAGCCCGACCATCCGCCGGCACGCAACCATCACATTCTGCGCGATGGCGGTGTCAAAATCGTTCTGACCCACAGCTGGCTTCGCCATCGGCTGCCGGAAGAGCTCGACGCCATTATCCTCGACCTCGACAAGATCGACCTCGACGGCGAGCCGGATACGCCGCTCGATATTCCCACTCACAAGGATCAGCTGGCCTATGTCATGTATACCTCCGGATCGACCGGATTGCCGAAGGGCGTGGCCGTCGAGCACGGCCCGCTGACGCACCATCTGCAGAACACCTCGCGTGTCTATGGCATGAGCTCGGCGTCCCGTGAGCTGCCGTTCCTGCCTTTCAGTTCGGACGGCGGGCACGAGCGATGGATGAACCCGCTGATGGAGGGCGGCAGCATCATTCTTCCCGATCAGCCGCTGTGGACGCCGGAAGAGACATTGACGGCCATGCGCAAGCACGGCGCCAACAATGCCAGCATTCCCACAACCTATCTGCAGCAGCTGGCGGAATGGGCTGATATTTCAGACGGCGCGCCGCCGATGCGCCTTTACTCCTTCGGCGGCGAGGGGCTGGCGCAACCGACCTTCGATCTGCTGTCGCGGGCGCTGAAATCGGAATGGCTGATCAACGGCTACGGGCCGACCGAAACCATCATGACGCCGATGGTCTGGAAGGTGAGGGCGGGCACGAAGTTCCAGGGGGTCTATGCTCCCCTCGGTCGCGCTGTCGGGTTAAGGCGCGTCTATGTGCTCGACCCTGACCTCAATCCGTGCCCGATCGGCGTGACGGGCGAACTCTATATCGGTGGTGAGGGTATCGCACGCGGCTATCTCGGCAAGCCGGATACGACGGCGGACCGCTTCATCCCCGATCCGTTCTTCACGGAGGGCGGCCGGCTTTATCGTTCCGGCGATCTGACGCGTTGGCGTGATGACGGAACCGTCGAATTCGTCGGTCGTGTCGACCATCAGGTGAAGCTGCGTGGTTACAGGATCGAGCTCGGTGAGATCGAAGCGGCGCTCCTGCAGCAACCCGGCGTCGGCGAGGCTCTGGTCGTCCTGCGCGATGACGATGCCGACGGCGAAAAGGCGCTCGTTGCCTACGTCGTCCCGAAAAAAGACGAGACGCTTGACGTCGAGACGACCCGCACCGGCCTCGAGCGCAGCCTGCCGTCCTATATGGTGCCGGCTGCCGTGGTCGAACTGGAAAAAATGCCGACCAATCCGAACAGCAAGCTCGATCGATTTGCGCTGCCGGCGCCACAACCGGTCAAGCGCGCAATCGTCGAGCCGGCAACCGTGCTCGAAGAAGAGGTGCTGGATGTCTGGCGGCAGGTACTCAAGTTGGAAGCAATCAGCGTCGAGGACAATTTCTTCGCGATCGGCGGCAATTCGCTCGGAGCGATCCGTATTCTTTCCTTGCTCCGGCAGCGCCGGCCGAAAACCCCGCTCATCGTCGCCGATATCTTCAACAACCCCACCATTCGCTCGTTTGCCGGCGTGATGGAGCAGGGGGATCAACGGGATCTCTCCGAGGTGATCGTGCTGCGCGCTTCCGGCGCCAAGCCGCGGCTCTACTGCTTCCCGGGGCTTCTCGTCAGCACCCGCGAATATGTCAAGCTCGTCGACTATCTCGGAGCCGATCAGCCGGCGACCGGCTTCATCTGCCACTCGCTCTCCGAGAAAAAGGCAGTCGGCGCTCCAGTCGAAGAGATCATCGAGAGCTATGTCGATTATATCAGGACACATAGTCAGGGCGCGCCCTGCTATTTCCTCGGCTGGTCCTGGGGCGGGCTTCTGGCCTACGAGGCTGCCCGCGCCCTCGGTGATCAAGTCGACGTCAGGATGATGGCGATGGTCGACGTTTGCGATCTCGGATCGGAATTCGCGATCGGCGCAAAGCCGAGGTTCCGGCCCGGCGAGCGCGATGAACTTCATCGAGACGTGCAGGCGTGGCTTGGAAGAACGGCGATGCGTCCCGAATGGGATCGGCTGCTGTCGACGATGGACGCGGATACCTACGACCAGTTCCTGCGTTTTGTCGGCGACGAAAAGGACCCGCTTCCAAACGACGGGCCTGATATCAGCAGTCGTGAGCATACGTTTTGGGTGCTTATCGACAATGCCCTGATCTTCCGCAAGCACCAGCTCGTTCCTCACGATGTACCGATCTATCCCTGGGCTGCCGACGACAGCCTCAACCGCGGCCTCAACCTGATCGACTGGCGCCGCCTGTCGCCGCGGGCGCATGCGGCCGAAATCATCACCGGCACCAACCATCTGCACATGATCGGGTCTCCCGCCTTCCACTCAAGGCTTGCCCTGCGTCTCAAGGAAACAGAGAAGGATATCGCATGACCGTCGCTTTCGCCCGCAGGGATGCCGAGCCGCTGGATATTGCCGGCATCGGCATCGGCCCCTCCAATCTGAGCCTCGCCTGCCTGTTCGAGTCGGTGCCCGAGATCAGAAGCCGCTTCTTCGAGCGACGAGACTCCTTCGACTGGCATCCCGGCATGATGATGCCCGGCGTCGAGCTGCAATCGTCCTTTCTGAAAGACCTCGTCACCCCGGTCCTGCCGACCAGCCGCTGGTCATTCGTCTCCTATCTGGTTGCCCATAAGAGGCTCTACGCTTTCCTGAACGCCAATTATGAGGCCGTTCCCCGGCAGGAATTTGCACGTTATCTCGCCTGGGTCGCCAACGGCGTGGACGGCCTGCGCTTTGGCACGGAGATCCGCGACGTCGAGCACCGCGACGACCGCTTCTTCCTGCGGTTCGACAACGGACAGGAAGAAGCGCGAAACCTGGTGATCGGCACGGGATCTTCACCCTTCGTGCCCGACTGGGCAAAACCGTTTCTAGGGGCCGAATGCTTTCATAACAGCGAGGCCAAATCGCGTCTCGGCGATCTCGGCACCGCCCGCATCGTCGTGGTCGGCGGCGGTCAAAGCGGCGGCGAGGTCGTCGAAGCCTTGCTTGGCGATCCCGGTTCCATGACGGAGCTGACATGGATCAGCCGGCGTCATAATTTCGAGCCGATCAACGATACGCCGTTTTCGAACCAGGTCTTCTCACCGGAATACGTCCAGGCCTATCTGAAGCTCGGCGGCGAGCAGAAGCAGGCCGCTTTGAAGAACTCGATCCTGACCAGCGACGGCCTGTCGATTTCGACGATTCACTCGATCTACCGCCGCCTCTATGCGTTGCGTTATCTGGAACCGAGCACGCTCAATGCCTCTCTGGCGCCCAATCGCGATGTGATCCAGATGGAGCGGAACGGCAATGCCTACCGGCTCATCGTCAGGAACCAATTCGACGGCGGGATCGAGGTGCTGCATGCAGATGCGGTGGTGCTGGCAACCGGCTACCGGTTCCGATTGCCGGATGCTCTCGGCTCGCTGGGCGACAGGATAACGCTCGACAGAAACGGCTATCCGCTTCTCAATGACGACTACACGATGCAGTGGACGGGTCCGCGGACCAACCGGGTGTTTGCGCAGAATGCGGGGCGCTATTCGCACGGTATCGCCGACTCTCAGCTCAGCCTCATGGCCTGGCGCAGCGCAACCATCGTCAATACGCTTATCGGCCGGCAGCATTTCGATGCGGAACCCGACAATGGGCAACTGGCCTGGGCGACGGAGACCGCTTCCCCAATGCCTCATCAGCTCCGCGCCGGCTATTCGGACGGTATGCTGTCGTCCTGAAATAGGCGTGTCGAAATGCCGGGGAGCCCGGATTGAGAACAAGCAGCCAGCGCGACGACGTGCTGGCTGACGCTTTCGACCAGACGGTGATGCCAGCGCCGATCGCGATCGCCGCCTTCGACCATGACGGGGATGCCATCCCTCCAGGAAAAGGCGACGTTGCGGGGATCCTCGCGTAGCCCGACGCCGAGTGCCTTTAGATGGCTCTCCTTAAGGGTCCAAAGTGCAATGGCCGCGCGCGCGCGTTCGGACGCAGGCAATTCCACGAGCCAGCGCCGTTCATCTGCGCTGCAATAGCTATCCATTGCCGCCTCTTCGATCTCGGCGTCGACGCGCTCGCAATCTATTCCCACGTAATCACATCCTGAAGCGATAGCGACGGCGACAAGCCCGTCAGCATTGGCGAGGCTGAATTGCGGCCTATCAGGACCCTCAAGCCTCAGCTTGCCGTGCCTGTCTGGAGACAATGGGACCTTGCTCGGCGATATCCCGGTCTGCAGGCTCAACAGTTGCCGCAAGAGATACCGGCCGGCAATGAACGATGCCCGATCTCGTTCAAACCGATAACTCGCGGCGCGACCCCGTTCATCCGATGAAAGCGACTGCATCCAGCGGTTCCAGTCGCCTCCGCTCTCGGAATACTGCCAGAGCGCTATTTCAATGTCGGCAGGTTGGTTTTCTGATTGCTGCATGGACCCAGTATGTGTTCCGTGGATCGATTGGCAAGCATGCAGGTGCTTGCCGACGTCGCGTACGGCAGGAGAGCTGCGTGAGCGGATCGACGTTTCCCGTCTTGAAGGCGATCGGACATTCCAACGTTCGTTCTCCGTGGCGAAGATGACCAGATCGTGCCGATCCGAATCAATGTCGATCGATCCTTTTCTTGGTATCGAGACCTGATGTGCCGAGATTTTCGCTCGCCATGGCTGCTATTTCCTTGGATTTCCAGGAACTTTAAGTCGCAGGGCGCTGAATTGATCGCGGAAGTATGGATCTGCTTAGAAGATCTGCGGAAATAAAGCGGGATCATTGTTTAGTTAATACTAAATTATTGAATCTGGTGCGAGATCTTGGCATCAACCGGCAAGCCGGTCGTCCCAAGTACCTTCGAGGAGACCCGCATGAAGCGCCCGAGCATCAAGCAAGCTCTGATCTTAAAGCTGTCGATCATCAGTCTGTTCATGATTGGCCTATCCTATGTCTCGCTAAGCACGATCTCGACACTTCGTGCCAATACTGAGCAGATCGGGACCTTCTGGATGCAGCGGCTTGTGACGGCTCGCGAGATCAAGGATAATTTCCTCGACCTGAAATTGGTCTATGCCCAGTATCTCCTGGAGGATACAGCGGAGGAGCGGAAGGTCGGACAGCAAAAAATCGACGCCGCCGGCACCGCGCTCGAGAAAGTTGTCGCTGAATACGAAAAGGGCGTGCGCACCGAGCGTGGGCGCGAACTGATCAATCTGATCAAGCCGGAACTCGCCAAATATCGCGCGCTGTCAGAGCAAATGATCGCGTTTGAAAATGACGGGAAGACGCCTGAAGCAATCCGCCTCTTCAAGGAAAATATGGAGCCGCAAGCCGAGCTGGTGAACAAGGCGGTGGCGGATCTGGTCGCTTTCATTCTCAGCCAGGCCGAAGGCTTTGTGACCGCAAGCGGTGATTCTGCGCAATCCGCTTTCATGCTGACGGCCGCGATCGCAGGGCTGGCCGTGCTTCTTGCCATTGCCGGCATCTTCTTTGCGATATCGGGCATCGCCAACCCGATCCGAAGCATCGCCTCCGCCATGAGGCGTTTGTCGGATGGCGATCTTGACAGTGATATTCCCTATTCCGGTCGCGCCGACGAAGTCGGCGAAATGGCCGGCGCGGTCGAAATCTTTCGTCAGAACGCCCTCAACGTCGTCAGGCTCGAGAAGGAAGCCGCTGAATCCCGCAGCGAGAGCGAGGCAGCGCGCGCCGCCGCCCAGCAGCGCGCCGAACGCGAGGCGGAACAATTGCGCTTCGCGACCACGACATTGGGCGGAGGCCTCCGGCGGCTTGCAGCAGGCGACATATCCTTCCAGCTTTCGGAGCAATTTGCGGCCGAATACGAAGCCTTGCGCGAAGACTTCAACGCTTCGCTCCGGCAATTGGGCGCGACGATCGGCGCAGTGCTCCAGACGGTACACAGCATAGACAACGGTACCGGGGAGATTGCATCGGCGGCTCAGGATCTTTCCAAGCGTACCGAGCAACAAGCCGCCTCTCTCGAGGAGACGGCCGCAGCCTTGGACGAGATCACGTCGAATGTGACGATGGCGACCAAACGCACCGACGAGGCACGCAATGTGGCCAAAGAAGCCGATATCAGCGCTCAGCGGTCGGCAAGTGTGGTCTCGGAGGCGGAACAGGCCATGCGACGCATCGAGGAAAGTTCACAGCAGATTTCCAACATCATTAGTGCAATTGATGAGATCGCCTTCCAGACGAACCTCTTGGCGTTGAATGCCGGCGTTGAGGCTGCCCGTGCGGGTGAGGCGGGCAAAGGCTTTGCAGTGGTCGCCCAGGAAGTCCGTGAGCTTGCCCAGCGCGCCGCTCAAGCGGCCAAGGAGATCAAGGGCTTTATTCAAAAGTCATCAACTGACGTGGAAAATGGCGTGAAACTGGTTCTCGAAACCGGAACGTCGCTGAAGTCGATCGGTGAGTACGTCGTGCACATCAACCAACTCATGGATGCGATTGCCACATCGGCGCGTGAGCAGTCGACGGGACTTGCCGAAATCAACACGGCCGTCAATCAGATGGACCAGGCGACCCAGCAAAATGCAGCGATGGTCGAGCAGTCGACGGCTGCCGTTGCCTCATTGTCCTCCGAGGCAGGCCGCCTGCGGGATCTGGTCAACCAGTTTCAATTGGACGGCGACGAAAGCGCGGCGGACGGGCAGCGCAGCGGACGGGCCTTCGAAGGCAACAGGCCAATCCACTTGGTCGCTTCGCGGCGCGTGACACAAAGATGAAACGCGGCGGACGTCAGATCAGGTACACGCGACAACTTGGACTGCCCTTGGCAAATACGCCGGGCTAGACTTCCACCTTCATCGACCTGATCAGCGCTTCTCGCGAAGCAAGACCTGTCATTGCGCGATCACCCATCTCGTGCGCGACGAGATTGAGCAAACCTTCACAGAACACGATGTAGGCCCCCATGCTATTGCTGAAAAAGCTGCTCGTGTGGGGAATGAAAAATGCGTGTTGCGACGGCCCAACGAGGGGGGAGGCACGCGTGTCCGTCACCGCTATGACGGCGAGGCCGAGTTTGGCTGCGACTTCTGCCACGTTCGCGACACTGCGTGTGTATGGCGCGCAACTCGCCACGACCACGACGTCGCCCTTTTCGAGTTGTGCCAAGGCTTCGGCAACACCAAGGCGAGGCGCATCCAGAAGCGAGACGTCGCTCCGCAACATCCCCAGACCATAGGTCAGAAAGCTTGCAAACGCGTGGAATTGACGGACACCGTGGACCCTCACGCGGCGGGCGTTTGCAAGCAGGCCGGCGGCTTCAAGCAGCGACTTGGGGTCAAGCTGCGTCAGGAATCCGTCGATGTTGTTCTTGGTCTCGAGACCGAGCCTGTCGAAGATATGCAGCTCCTCCTCGCTGTCTTCCTTCGTGGAAAGGAGACGCCCCGCCTGCCGGCTATAGAAGTACCGGTCGTCCGCGGAAAACGCCTGGCGGAAAACACTTTGCAAATCGCTGAACCCGGTAAAGCCGAGCTTCTGCGAAAGTCGCGTCAGGGTCGAAGGGTTCACCCCGAGGGTGTCGGCCAGTTCGGAAATGGTTCGAACCGCGGTCTGTTCCGGTGTGTCCACCAGCTTCGCCAACACGTCGAGAGCCTTGTTGCCGAGAGAGATGTTGGCGTTCTCACGGTTGATGCTCACCGTGAGGTTTCGGAGTTCCTCGATTGTCGCCGGTTTTGCAAATCCAGTCGCTCCATCCGTCAAAACCATGCGTCTGCCTCGATGTCACATTGTCGCGATCTTCAGGCCGGTATTTTCGAAACGTGCCGCCGATCCCGCGCTATCATAAACAGCCCAGTCGACGCTGTCCTCGCCGATTTTGAATACGGCGGTCGCAAGGGTGTTCTCGTTATCAGGATCGTCCGGCTGGGCGCGGTAGATCGGAAGAATGCGCTGTTCTTGATCCCATAGGACAGACAATGGTGCCGGCGGTTCGTCGCTTGCATCGAGAATATCCTGACCACGTTCCTGCCGTGAGCCGGAAGACCCCGTTATGATTTGCGGCTCGGATGCCATCTCCACATGGACAAGATGGTTTGCATGGACGGCTGGGTTGGTGATTTCCGCGATCGAGCAGTTCGCATGCGTGAACTCGACGCTGACCAAGCGGGACTGCCCTGCCTGCGCCAGCGTGAAGTGGAACGCGCCGGAGCGCGGTGCCTCGGATAGTAAAGTCAGTGCGGCGTCGATCGTCGCGCAGTCGAGAACGGCGCGGCTCAGCACCATCCGCGGCAATCCATCTCCGGCAAGCGTTGAGCGGATGTTGTTCACGGTAAGCACGAGACCGCTTCCATTGATCGCAAATGTATGCCCGGGTATCGATCCCGGATAGACGAATGCCGTGAATGGCTGACCCTGGTCCGGGGTGATGGTCGCCAGCCCGCATCGCGACCGCAGCCCCGGATCGCCGTCCTCGTTATGGGCTATGACCGGGAATGAACCGGGTATCTGAACCGTAGTGCAGCCATCCGGCGCCATCGCCCAGACGTCGCCTCGGCAGTTCCACGCAAAGACTTCGTCGAAGGGCAGCTCCAGTCCGTCTGCCAAGCCTGAGAGTTCCTGCAGATACTGCGGATAGCGCTCCTCGCCTAATGATCTCGCCGCACGTATGCGGTCGTCGTGCCTGAGCGCCATGACCGTCGCCCAGGCATATGTCTTGACGAGGTGTCCGTGAACGAGGGACGCGCCATGACGACCGAGACCCTGTCCGATATCGTAGTGGCTTCCCGAAAGGGTCAGGCTGGCAAGGCGATAGTCTGTGTCAATGGACATGCTGCAGGAACTCGCGGAGGCGTGGATTTTCGGGGCTGTCGAGGAGAACGGCCGGATCGCCGTCAACGGCGATGTTGCCGTTCTCCATGAAGATCAGCCGGGTTCCGACCTTGCGGGCGAAACCGATTTCATGCGTCACCACGATCATCGTCATGCCCTCTTCGGCCAACGACTGCATGACGCGCAACACCTCATGACGCAGTTCCGGATCAAGCGCCGAAGTCGGTTCGTCGAACAACATCAGCTTCGGTTTGACCGCCAGGGCGCGAGCGATGGCGACACGTTGCTGCTGGCCTCCAGACAACTCCGACGGATAGTGATGGCCGCGGTCCGCTAGCCCGACCTTTGCAAGCAGCGCCGTTGCCTGTTCGGTTGCGTCCGCCTTGCTCAGGTTGCGGACCCTGCGGGGTCCAAACGCAACATTCTCGAGCGCAGTCATCTGCGGGAACAGATTGAACTGCTGAAACACCATCCCAGCTTCCTGCCGGATCAACCGGACCTTGGAACGGCTTTCCCGTACGCTGATTCCATCAACGATCAGATCGCCGCCGTTGATCTCCTCAAGCGCGTTGATGCAACGCAGCAGGGTGGACTTTCCGGATCCGGACGGGCCGATCAATACGACGACCTCACCTTCGTCAATCGTGAGATCGACGTCCTTCAAGACCGAAATCGGCCCAAAGTTCTTGGTGACATTTTTGAATTCGACGAGGCTCACAGGATTCGCATCCTTTTCTCGGTTACACGCAGGATGAGGGTCAGCGTTCCGGTCATGATCAGATAGAACACGGCAACGGCTGACCAGATTTCGACGGCGCGGAAGTTCGCCGCCATGATTTCCTGGCCCTGGCGGGTCAGTTCGCCCACACCGATGACGATGAACAGCGACGTGTCCTTCAAACTGACGATGAATTGATTTCCGAGCGCCGGGATCATGCGCCGGAAGGCTAGCGGTCCTATGACGTAGAACAGCACCTTCCAGAGCGGAAGACCCAGCGCGAGCCCGGCTTCCTTCAGTCCTTTGTGGATGGACAGAAACGATCCCCGGACGATTTCGGCGATATAGGCCCCGGCATTGACGACGATCGCGGTGATCGCCGCGGTGATCGGATTGATCCTGATATCGGCGACCAGCGGAAGCGCAAAATAGATGAACATCACCTGCACGACGATCGGGGTGCCACGGATGAGCTCGACATATATGAAAGCGATCACGTTCAGGACGACATTGCCATAGGCGCGCATCAGGCCGGCAACGATACCGATGATAAGGCCACCGACAAGCCCGGCTAGCGCGATCATGACCGTCAGCTGCGCGCCCTTGAACAGTTCCGGCAGCGCCTGCCAGACAACCGACCATTCGAATTCCATAGAAATCATCTCCATGCGAGGAAGGAGCGCCGGCCGAGCCGGCGCTGATAATCTCGTTTTGGAGATCAGCTCTTGGGCGGTTCGGTACCGAACCACTTCTTGTAGATGGTGGTATAGGTGCCATCGGCCTTCAGCTTGGCCAGCGAGGCGTTGACCTTTGCGACAAGTTCGCTGCCCTTGGGGAACGCCATGCCGTACTGCTGTGCCATCATCTGGGCACCGACGGTCTTCACTTTACCCTGGCCATTGGTCTTGATGTAATAGAGCACGTTCGGCGTGTCGTGCATCGCGGCGTCGGCGCGGCCTGTTGCAACTTCGAGATAGGCGTTGTCGCTGTTCGGAAACAGGCGCAGTTCTGAATCCTTGAAGTTCTCCTTGGCGTAATCGGTGGCGGAAGTTCCCGTCTTCACGGCAAGCGTCTTGCCCTTGAGATCTTCCGGTCCCTTGATAGCGCTGTCCGTCGGAACCATCAGCAGGAAGCCGCTGTCATAGTAGCCGTCGGAGAAATCGATGACCTTCTTGCGTTCGTCCTTGATCGTGATGCCGGCGAGACCGACATCGACCTGTTTCGTCTGAAGGGCGGGAATGATGCCGTTGAAGTCCATCGGCTGCAGTGTGTAGGTGACGCCAATGTCCTTAGCGACAGCATCCCAGAGGTCGATGTCGAAGCCGACATACTTGTCGCCTTCCTTGAACTCGAACGGTACGAATGCCGTATCGGTGGCAACGACCAGATCGGCGGCGCGTGCCGGCAGTGAGAACGCGATTGTCGCTGCAACAGCGGCTCCAAGTAGGTATCCAAATCTCAGTTTCATGTGAGTTCCCCTTTTTTGGGCAAATGCATTCGGCGTTTGCCTTTGATCGACGTACGCAAATTTAGACTGCATTATTAATGCTGTCGCATTCAAAATTTGCACTGCCGTGTCGAGAGGGTGTGAGGAATGACCAAAAGCAAGGCGCCGCTTGCCAATAACGGAAACATCCAATGCCGACGCCTAAAGACTGTCGCGGCGGTAGATCACTGAGATTCCAACCGGTTAGCGTGAGCCGGAAATCTTGAAGTAAAACCACGGCTTTTCGAACGCGCACACAAAATGGCCAAGGCGGTCAAAAATGATCCAGATAGATCACATATTTTACTCACGAAACGAATGGATCACAAATTATTACAATGTCGATTAGACCCGGGTCATGGGCGCAAATGCTGGTCTGAAACGCCTCGCAAAACCGTTTCGAGCGCACGACAGAAAGAGCCGGCCTCTGTCGAGGTCGGCTTCGGTCAAGAATGCAGGATAAACCGATCGCTTGTTTATGCGATTGGCAAGCCATCCGGGAGGACTACGCCAGGCCGGCAACCGCCGCATCGATCGCGTCGCCGAGACGCTCAACGATCGTGTCGATATCCCGGTCCGTGATGATAAAGGGTGGTGCCAACAGAACGTGATCGCCCATTTGCCCGTCGATCGTGCCGCCCATTGGATACACCATCAGGCCTCGCGCCATCGCTTCCCTTTTAATGCGGACGTTCAGTTTTGCCGATGGATCGAACGGCGTTTTGGTGGACCGGTCCCTGACAAGTTCAACGCCTTGGAACAATCCCCGTCCGCGGATGTCGCCGACATGGTTGTGGTTGCCGAGACGTTCGATCAGTCGGGTTTCAAGGTGATCTCCCATGGCGACCACATTGGCCAGAAGGTTTTCGTTGCGGATGACGTTTTGAACGGCAAGGCCGGCGGCGGCGGCCATCGGGTGTCCCATATAGGTGTGACCATGCTGGAAGAAACCGGAGCCATTGGCGAAGGCGTCGAAGATCTTGCCCGAAAGAAGCACGGCTCCAACGGGTTGATAACCGCCGCCCAATCCCTTGGCGATGGTCATGAGATCGGGGACGACACCATCCTGTTCGCAGGCGTGAAGCGTGCCCGTCCGGCCCATCCCGCACATGACCTCGTCGAGGATAAGCAGGACGCCATACCTGTCGCAGATCGCACGAATCCTCTCGAGATAATCGGCAACCGGTGGCACTGCGCCAGACGTGGCGCCCACGACGGTCTCCGCCACGAAAGCGATGACCTGATCTTCGCCAAGTTCGAGAATCTTGTCCTCAAGCTGCTGAGCGGACCGCGCGGCGAAGGCTTCATCGGCTTCGCCTTCTTGCCGCAGCCGATAGGCGTAGCAGGGATCGATATGGTGTGTTTCGATCAGAAGAGGCCGAAACTGCGAACGCCGCCACTCGTTGCCTCCCGTCGCAAGCGCTCCCAGCGTGTTTCCGTGATAGCTCTGACGACGGGCGATGATGTGCCGGCGCCGCGGTTCGCCCATCTCGACAAAATACTGGCGTGCCATCTTCAACGCTGCCTCGATCGCTTCCGAGCCACCGCTGACGAGATAGACATGATCAAGGCCCTGCGGCGCGTCTTCGACCAACCGGTCAGCGAGCCGCTCGGCGACGTCGGTCGTGAAAAAACCGGTGTGCGCATAGGCCATAGTGTCGAGCTGTTCGTGCAATGCGGCAAGGACTGCCGGATGCGCATGGCCGAGGCACGAGACGGCCGCTCCTCCCGACGCATCGATATAACCTTTTCCATCGGCATCGAAAATTTCGATACCTTGGCCGCGCACCGCGACGGGAAGTTTCGAATGGATTGCACGATGCAGAATATGGGTCATGACCGTTTTTTCGGGTTCCGTGGTTTGAGATGAGTTTTGAACGAAGCAAACAGTTCGTCGGACCGTCTGAGCGCTTCGACCGCGTTCTCGCCTGCGTTTCCGGCGATGAGAGTGCCAAGGACTTCGGCAACGGCGAAGGCCGGCGACATCGTATGGAAGAAGGACGCACTTTCGGTAGCGACGAGCACGGCGACGGTAGCGAACTGGGCGAGAGGCGCTACTTCGCTGTCGGTCACGGCGACGACAGCGACGCCCTTTTGGTGGGCGTATTCAGCGATTTCGATGGTCGCGCGGGTATAGGGCAGAACGCTGGCAACGAGGAGCACGTCATCGATGCGCGCGTTCCCGATGGCGTCCGCGCCGGTTCCGCCCAGACCGTCCAGCATGACGGACTTCTCGCCGATCAGCGACATCATGTAATGCAACTGCCATGTGACTGAATGGCTCGACCGAAGTCCCAGGCAGTAGACCCGTCTTGCCGCAGCGAGCAGCGTGGCCGCGTCAACGATCCGGTTCAAGGATTGTGGCTCCGCCAACTGGGCGACCTGGGTGCTGATCGAGGCGAGCATGTCTGCGGCGAGCGCATGGTCGCCCTTGAGCTTCTGGCTGGCGACCTGAGCCCCGGCCTTTCCGGCAAAACCGGGCTCCTTGCCACGCACCGCCTCGGCATACATCGCACGGATCGCGTCGTATCCGTCGAGGCCGAGATGTTTTGCCAGGCGGGTCATGGTCGCAGGCTGGACACCGGCATGCTTCGATTGCTCCCGCATGGAAAGGAGGGCGACATCGCGGGGATGGTCCAGGATGTAGCGCGAAGCCGTCTGCAATTGCGCGGACATGCTGTCAAACGTGTCAATGATGGCTTGGCGAAGAGGTGCTTGGTCCATGTCTGACTTATAATCCCCTTGCAGGCAATTGCAACATATGTTTCACAAAAGTATACTATGATCCGTATGGATCAAGGCGAGGAGCGCTTTCATGAGTATTGAGACTGGTTTGAAGTCCGTCGCAATAGCGGTTGCTCCGAACGGAGGCCGCAAGACCAAGCTGGAACATCCGAACCTTCCTTTGACAGCAACGGAGCTTGCCGAGACCGCCGTTCGATGCAAAGAGGCGGGCGCCGCGATGATTCATGTCCACGTTCGCAAGAATGATGGCAGCCATCTTCTCGATGCGGACGCATACCGGAAGGCGATGTCGGCTATCCGGTCACGCGTCGGTGATGACCTCGTCGTGCAGATCACCAGTGAGGCACTCGGAGTTTATACGCCGGCCGAGCAGATCGCAGTCGTCAAGGAGACATGCCCGGAAGCGGTGTCACTCGCGCTACGGGAACTTGTCCCGGACGCCTCGTTCGAAGCTGCCTTCGCCGATCTCCTGGCCTGGATGGCGCGGGAGGGTGTACTCCCCCAGATCATACTCTACGATCCCTCCGAGGCTGTAGTGCTTGCGGACATGCAGACGCGCGGCCTCATACCCTGGCGCACCATTTCCGTGCTCTTTGTGCTTGGGCGATACACGGCAGAACAGACATCGCAGCCGACCGATCTCCTGCCATTTCTGGCGACCGGCATTCCACGTTTCGAGCATTGGAGTGTTTGTGCATTCGGCCGTCATGAAGCAGCCTGCGTTTCAGCGGGCGCGCTGTTTGGAGGAAATGTGCGGGTGGGTTTTGAGAACAATACCCGGCTTCCCAATGGAGCGGCTGCATCCGGCAACGAAGATCTTGTCATCGCTGTGTCTCAGACAGTTCAGAGCTTAAATTACAAACTGGAAAGCGGCGTCGATCTCAGGCAGCGATTGATTAAACTAGCAAGTTAGCCAATGCGCCGGCGGTTCCAGCATTTGCAGAAAAGGCTACGGCAGGAATGGCGGATTGCTCACAAAGCGGTGGCATCGGATCGAAAGCCTGGCAGGTCACCCTTTCTCCTATGGCGTACCGCTGAATTACGGGGTCTGCGTTTCGTATCCCATCAAGGCGATCGTCCTGCCTCTTGTCGCAAGACATTATGGGCGGCAGCGATATTCTCATATCCCGCTGCATCTTGTAGGGTCGGCATCTGCAGACCTACGGGAAAGTTCAGCGATGAAGAAGACCTTCAATCCGGCGTCGGTACGCCGGCCTTTTGGAAATTACAATCACGGCCTGCTCGTGCCGCCCGGCGCATCGCTCCTGGTCACGTCGGGCCAGCTTGGTATCGGCCTCGACGATACTATTCCGAGCGACATCACGGCTCAGGCGGAACTCTGCTTCGAGGCGATCAAGGCGATTCTGCAGGAGGCAGAGATGAGTTTTGCCGATGTGATCCGCATTTCGGGCTTCGTCACCCGCCGTGAGGATTTCCCGGCCTATATGGCTGTCCGGGATCGCTATACGCTCGATCCGAAGCCGGTTTCCACCTTGCTCGTCATCGGCGGTTTTACGCGCCCTGAGTTCCTCGTCGAGGTCGAGGTGACGGCCGCGAAAATCTTGTAGAGTATTTCCGTTTTTTCTTCGAAGCACCGAGATGCTCTACCTCTTTGTTTTCACGCAATTCCCGGCAAGAGCGCTTCGCGCTTTGCCTGGCAAAACCGCGGCACACTTTTGCTCGAATTGCTCTAGAATCGCTCCATCGCGTCTCCGACGCGGGTGAGGAATTTTGCCCGCGTCTCTGGCGTGCAATTGTTCATATCGTAATGGGCGAGGAACGTCACCGGCCTCACCGGATTGATCTGCGCCCTCAGCACGCGCTTGACGATTTTCTTCGGCGGGTTGCCGGCGGCGAAGGCGCGGAAGGGCGTTGCCCCGTAAGTCAGGACGGCTGCGAGCTTGCGGATGTGGCGCAGCCGCGATTCTACCTTGCCGTTGACCAATTGGAAGGAAACACACGGTAGCCACACACGGTCGAAATATCCCTTCAGGATAGCCGGAAAGCCGAAGTTCCAGATCGGGGTGCAGATCACCAGCCCCTCGGCCGCTTTGAGCCGGTCGACATGGGGCGCCACCAGCTTCAGATTTTCTGGATAGTCGTGATAGACGAGCCGGTCGTGGCGCGAGAGCACCGGATCGAACTGCTCTTCATAGAGGTCGCAGGCGTCCACCATATGCCCGGCCTTCTCAAGGCTCTCGACGGTCTGCCGGTAAAGCGCCTTGCCGTAACTTTCCTCGACCGGGTGAGAGTGGAGGACGAGAACCCTCATGAAGCCTCCATCAGGGCCGCCAGGCCGGGGAAGAGATAGTTCTTGCCGGCGTTGAAATCGAAATCAGGATTTTCCCACGCAATCATCTTGCCGGGATTGAGCAGGCCCTTCGGATCGGTTTCCTGCTTGAAGGCAAGCTGAACAGCGTCGGTGCGCTTCATGCCGCCTTCTTCAAGCGTATAGCGGTGCGGGTTGAAGATCGGGCATCCATTGTCCTGGTGGATCTTGATGATCTCTTCCAGCCGCTCTTCGGTGGTATAGCGGACCAACGGCAGGCCGGAGCACTGGATCTGGCCGTCAAACTTGATGAATTCGAGATGCCCTGGCACTTCGTCACCGAAAATTTCGACCATCTTCCGCACCTTGGCGACATGGTCCGGGCCTGGATATTGCACCTGCAGATAGGTGAAGCTCGGGTCGACCTTCAGCGCACGCAATGTCGTGTGGTTCCAGGCAAGCTCATAGGCATGCGGAATGCCGCGCATGCTTTCCACTTTGTCGGAGCGGAACATGATCTCGCCCTTCTGCGCCGCCGTGAAGGCAAGAAAGGCATCCATGGAGTGCGGCGCAATCATCAGCACGACGATCGACTGGCCCTGACGGATGTAAGGCTTGTGGCGGGTGAAATAATCGAAAGGAATGGGAGCGGCGATCGGCGCGATCTCCTTGACGAGGATGCCGTTGCATTTCGCCAGCGCGTCGGAGAAGCGCACCGCTTCCATGAAGTCGTCATAGCCGACGAGCACATCGACCCAGTCATAGGCAGGTGCGAGCGGCATCTCAATCTCGGTGATGATGCCGTTCGTGCCGTAGGCATGGCTCACTTTCTGGAGATCCCAGCCGGTGAGATCGAGGACGCGCGGTTCGGCCTCCATGGTGACGACGCGCAGCCGCAGGATGTTGCCGAGGTCGCGCAAGCCGCCCCAGGTGATCGAGCCGACGCCGCCAGAACCGCCGGCGATGAAGCCGCCGACCGTCGCCGTCTGGGCGGTGGAGGGGTGGAAACGCAGCTCTTGGCCGGAATGGGCCTTGGTCTGCTTGTCGAGTTGGGCAAGCACGATGCCCGGTTCGCAGATGACGCGGCCGGGATGGATCTCCTTGATCTTGTCCATGGCTGCAAGATTGAGAACGATGCCGCCGGAAAGTGGCATGGCCTGGCCGTAATTGCCGGTGCCGGCGCCGCGCGGCGTGACCGGCACGCCATGGGCAAAGGCGACCTTCAGCGTCCGGATGACCTCTTCCTCGGTCTTCGGTGTGACGACGATATCGGCCGTCACATTGTCGAGCTGGGCTTTGAGTACAGGCGAATACCAATAGAAATCCCGGCTCTTCTGGCGAACCAGCGCCGGATTGTCCTCAACGGCGATGCCTTCGAGTTCCTTTTTGATCTTCTGATAATCGGCCATGTCAGGCTCCAACGACGTTATCGAGTTCACGGTAATCCGGCAGGCTGCGGTCGATCACCTTGCCGCGGCGAAGCACGACGCGGTCAGACTGCGGACGGGACAGGAATTCACTCCAGCGCCGCGCGCTGAAGAGCACGAGATCGGCCGGATCGCCGGCGGCGATACGGCCCTTGTCCGACCGTCCGACGATGGCGGCGGGCGAGGTGGTGACGACGCGGGCGGCAGTATCGAGCGGATGGTCGAGATGCAGAATCCTCACGGCCTCGCGGAAGACCTCCACTGGATCGAGATCGCCATAAGCATAGAAGGGGTCACGCGTATTGTCGGATGCGACCGCGGTCGCGACACCGGCAGCGGCCAGCTCCTTGAACAGCGTGACGCCGCGCCAGCGCGGGGTGCGGCCGGGATAGCGATCCTGTAGATACATGTTGCACATCGGCAGTGCGATGACCGCGATACCTGCCTTGGCGACCAACGCGACGGTGCGCGCGGCGGTGTCTTCGTCCTGGCGGGCGAGCGAGCAGCAATGGCCGGCGGTCACCTTGCCCTCGAACCCGTTGCGCAGCACGGCCTCGGCGATTGCCTTCAGTGTCTCGGCGCCGCGATCATCCGTCTCGTCCACATGCAGATCGACATCCAGGCCATGCTCCGCGGCAGTCCTGAAGAGCGTGTCGAGCTGCCAGACAAGCTCCGGCCCCATCCTGGTGACGCCGCCAAGCAGGCCGCCGGTCTGCCGGATGACCGTGACGAGATCGGCAAAGAAGGTGCTGTCTGCCATGGCATCCAGCGGGAAGAGGGCGACCGCCTGCAGCGCGATCCTGTCCTTCCAGGCATCCCGGATTTCGTCAAAAACTTCGAAGGAGATGCGATGCTGGGGCGCAAGCGAATCCAGGTGCGTGCGGATCAGGCTGGTCCCATGGGCATAGGCGGAGCGGAGCGAGAATTCCATGCGCCGTTTGACGTCCGCGGCCGACCAGTTGGCTTCCCGGTCGGCCCTGACGGCATCGAGCGCGCCCATGAAGCTGCCGTCGGGATTGGCCTGGCGTGGCCAGATATGGCCTTTGTCGAGATGAGTATGGATATCGGCAAAACACGGCCAGACCATGCCGTCCTTGAGATCGATCCTGGCATAATCGGCGGGTGCGGCGCCGGCCGGCCGGATGGCTGCAATCATGCCGTCGCTGATGACGATATCGACCGTGGCCAGTCCCTCGGTGATTGGCACGTCGACATGCTCGAGGGTGACGACGGGCACTGTCGCATTGCTCAGCACGAAGCGGGCCGCATTTGGCGGGGATATGAAAGAATAAGTCATCAGTTTTCCCGTTTGATGCTGCTTTCATGCCAGCGGTGAAGGCTCAGCCAGGCAATGAGGGTGGTGAGGCCGAAGATCGCTACCCCAAGCATGGAGAGCATCAACAGCGCTGCGAAGAGGCGCGGGATGTTCATCCGGTACTGCGCTTCGAGCAGGCGGAAGGCGAGGCCGGAGCCGGCACCGGCGGAGCCCGCGGCAAATTCAGCGACGACGGCGGCGATCAGCGCGAGCCCGCCGCCGATGCGAAGACCGGTCATGAAATAGGGCTGGGCGGCCGGGATCTTCAGATGGATCAGCGTCTGCCAGCGCGAGGCGCCATAGAGCTCGAAGAGGTTGATGAGGTTATGGTCGACGCTCTTCAGGCCCTGCACCATGTTCGACAGGATCGGGAAGAATGCGACGAGGAAGGCGCAGATGAGGAGCGCGACCTGCGTGGAGGGAGCGTAGATCAGGATCAGCGGCGAGATCGCCACGATCGGCGTTACCTGCAGGATGACGGCAAGGGGATAGAAGGCAAGCTCGACCCAGCGCGATTGCACCAGGAAGATCGCAAAGCCGACGCCGCCGACAAGCGCCAGCATCAGCGACATGAAGGTGATCTTGGTGGTGACCCAGAGGGCAGGGGCGAGCGTACCCCAATCCGTCACGAAGGCATTTGCCACAGCGGCCGGTCCTGGCAGGATATAGGGCGGCACGCCCGACAGTTTCACATAGGCGTACCAGACGAGGATCAACAGAGCGATGACGAGGAAGGGGATTGCGATGCGCAGCGCAAGATCGCGGCGCCTTGCGCTTGCGGTACCCTTAACGAGCAGCGGCGATGTGTCTGTTTCATCACTCATCAATGATCCCCTGCCGAATTGATCGCCCCGATCAGCGAATGCGATACCGTTTCGCAGGCCTTGCGGTATTCTTCCGAGGTGCGGTAGTGCGCGTCGCGTTCGAGGCTGGTGATCAGCGGGACGTCGGCATGCACGCGCCCGGGCCTTGCCTTCATCACGACGATGCGGTTCGAGAGATAGGCGGACTCGAAGACCGAATGCGTCACGAAAATCACCGTAATGCCGGTCGCCTTCCACAGCCGCAGCACGTCGTCGTTGAGTTTCTGGCGGGTGATCTCATCGAGCGCGGCGAAAGGCTCGTCCATCAGCAGCAGCTTCGGCTTCGTCACCAGCGCACGGGCGATCGAGACGCGCATCTTCATGCCGCCGGAAAGTTCGCGCGGATAGGCCTTGGCAAAATCCTGAAGGCCGACAGTGGTCAGCACTTCCATGATCTGATCATGCGCGGCTGCCTTCGAAACGCGCCTCAACCTCAGCGGCAGATGGACGTTGTCGAACACGTTCTTCCAGGGCATCAACGTCGGCTCCTGGAAGACAAAGCCGATATCGCCCTCCGGCAGACCTCTGGAATTGATGCGCGAACTCGGCCAGTCGATCGTTCCCGAGGTGACATCGCCGAGACCGGCTATGATGCGCAGCGCCGTCGACTTGCCGCAGCCGGAAGGGCCGAGCAGGCTGACAAACTCGCCGCTTTCGACCGTGAGCGACATGTTCGAAAGAGCGACAGTGCCGCTGGAAAAGACCTTCGAGACCGACTGCATGACAACAAGCGGCCGCTTGCGCGTCTCTTTCGGGGATACCGCCTGGATGTCTGCTGGGAGCATTGCTGTCTCGTTCATGCGGGAGGATACGGCCCGCCACGTCCTCAATGGCGGACCAGGGGAGAGCCGTCGGTCGGCCTACTTCTTCAGTGCCACACCGGTGCTCTTGCAGACGAACTTCGTCGTAAACGCTTTGGTGTAATCCGTCTCCGGCTTGAAGACCTTGATCGCCACCATCTCGTTGAAGAACGTCTTGTAGTGCGCATCGGTGATGCAGCCGATGCCCTTGTCGAGGCTGTCGCCGGATTCGATGATGCCGTATTCCTTCATCTTGGCGATCGAGTAGGCGAGCTGGCCATCCGTCATTTCAGGATTATCCTTCTTGATCAGCTCGTTCGCCTTGCTGTTGTCGCCATGGAGGTAGTTGTACCAGCCCTCGATCGAGGCATCGACGAAGCGCTGCACGACATCGGACTTGCTGTCGATCATCGCCTGTGTTGTCGTGATCATCGTCGAATAGGGCGAGTAGCCGTTGTCGGCGAGCAGGAAGACCTTCGGCTCGAAGCCTGCCTGCTTCTGGATCTCGTAAGGTTCGGAGGTCAGGTACCCCTGCTGGGCAGAGTCCTTGTCTGCGAGGAAGGGGGCGGGACTGAAGTTATAGGGCTTGTACTGCTCGTCCTTGAAACCTTTGAAGTTGGCCTTCATCCATTCGAAATAGGTGAGGTAGCCGTCCTTGCTGAGGAACAGCGTTTTCAGCTTGGCGAGGTCCTCGAACTTGTCGACGCCATTGTCCGGATGGGCGATCAGCACCTGCGGATCCTTTTGGAAGATCGCGGCGACATCGACCAGCGGAATGCCCTGTTCGACGGCGGATATTTCGCCCTGAGGGCCGCCCATGTAGAAATCGAGCTTGCCGGATATCAGCAGCGCGCTGTTTGCAGCATTCGGGCCGCCCTGGACGATGGTGACGTCGAGGCCGTATTTTGCATAGGTGCCGTCGGCAACGGCTTGGTAGAAGCCGCCATGTTCCGCCTGGGCAAGCCAGTTCGTCCCGTAGCTCACCTTGTCGAGGGCAAGCGCCGGCGAGGCGGCGGCAAGCATCGAAGCGAGGCCGAGGCAGCTCAGGAATTGCGTCTTCATCAGTGCTTTCAACATGGTCGGCAGTTCCCCTTTTGTGGTCGAGGGACGCCTTGCTCGGCTCCCTTTTGAGGGAATTTGAGCCATTGCCATGCGCTTTGAAAAGCATCAAAATTCGTGCGCATTGATGCCTTTTCGGCATCTCTGGGAAAGCTGAAGATAATTTGTGCGTCCTGCGCAAAATTTATGCATTGGAGAGATCATGTTGCACTCCAGACGCCTTCTTTACATCAATGAGATCGCCCGTTGCGGTTCGATCCGCAAGGCGGCCGCGCGCCTCAACGTGGCGTCTTCGGCGGTCAACAGGCAGATTTTGGCGCTGGAGGAGGAGATCGGGGCGCCGCTTTTCGAGCGGCTGCCGCGTGGCCTGCGGCTGACGGCGGCTGGCGAACTCTGTATCGAGCATATCCGGGACGTGCTGAAGAATTACGAGCGCCTCGAGGGGCGCATCCGCAGCCTCAAGATGCAGCAGGCGGGAAAGGTGCGCATGGTGACGACCGTTGGGCTTGCCGCCGGGCCTCTGCCCGAAATCATCGCGCGCTTTCTTTCAGAACATCCGCGCGTCTTCGTCCAGCTGCGCAACGATACCGGCGGCACGACGGCCAGCCCCGTTGTATCAGGCGAAGTGGATATCGGTCTCGGCTTCAACATCCCCGCCACGCCGGGCATCCGCACGCTTGGAAATTTCGATATCCCGATCGGTGTCGTGCTGCCGCCGGGGCATCACCTGATCGGTCCCGGACCGATCAACCTCGCCGATGTCACCCAGGAAAAACTGGTTCTGGCGCAGCCGGGCACCAGCCTGCGCGAGGTGATCAACCTTGCTTTTGCGCGCCTGCCCATCTCGGTCGAGCCGGTGCTGGAAACCAATGCATCGGAGATGCTGAAACAGCTCGTCAAATGCGGCACGGGGCTGACGCTGCTCAATCCGCTCGACGTCATCACCGAATGCCGGCGCGGTGAACTGGTCTTCCGGCCGATCGCCGAGCCGCATGCGCGTTACCAGCAGATGAAGCTGTTTGCCCGCGCCCGCGCGCCCCTCGACGCGGCCACCAGCCTTTTCGTCGAATATCTGCTCGCCGAACTGCTCGGCCTGGTGCAGGAATTGCAGGCCAAGGGTCATATCCCACCGGATGTGAAACCCGCGGCTGAGCCTATTTCACATAGAGATTCGAAAGCGGATAGGCCTTGAGATCCTGGAGCAGCTCGACAAACCCCTTGACCTGATGGCGGCAGATCGCCTCGCCCTTTTCGGCTTTGGCGATCGAGGCATCGCCGACAACGCCGAAGGGATTGAGGTCATGCGCGATCCAGGCCAGCGAATGCGGCGGCAGAGGCTGAAGAAATTTGGATTGCTCCCGCATCCCTTCGGCCTTCGAGGTAAAATTTTGGGCCTTGTCCATGCGCACCAGTTCGGGGCGGAAGTGCAGCATCAACGACGTCTCGACATCGCCGCCGTGGATGCCGTATTTGCTCTCGTGATCGCTGACCATACCTTCCGGATGACCGAAACGGCCCCATTGGGTAGAGACCACCGCCATTTGATGGCGCACGCGCAGTTCGCGCGCGACGATGCTCATGATGTCGACATTGCCGCCGTGGGAATTGACGATCACCATCTTCCGCAGCCCGGCTTCGGCAACCTTCGCACCAATCGCCGTCCAGACGGGGATGAGCAGCTCGGCACTGAGCGACAGCGTGCCGGGGCCGTAGATGTGTTCGTTGGCCTTGCCGATCTCCTGTGTCGGAAGCACCAGGATATCCAGATCCTCCGGCCGCTGCCTCTTCAGCTCCGCCAGCATGCCGGTCGCGATGGCGACATCCGTTGCGATCGGCAGATGCGGGCCGTGCTGTTCCGTCGAGGCGATAGGCAGAACGGCAATCGTGGTCTCGGGGGAGAGGCCGGCAAAATCGTATGTATTGAGCTCGTTCCAGTAAAACGGCGTAGCCATGCGGTCTTCCCTTTTCGTCACCTGCTTCGATAGGGAGTAGGGAATAAAGATAAGCCGGAAAAGCATCATTTTTTGCGCATGGCGCTGCTTTTTTTCGTACGCATCAGCGGGCGTGACTCCTCCGGCGTAGGCACGGTCGGCAACCGCATCGACGAGACGCTGCGCCGACGCTTCCGCATCCAAGGCAACTTCATTGAATATGTGGCTCGCAGCCTCGACGTCGATACGCCAGACGATATCGTGGCCGCCGGCGGCGCAATGAAGAACTAACTCGCGGGATGGCAGCGAGATGGTTCGCCCTATCTGATGACCGTTGCATTCGATCTGGAAGCACCACGCCTAGAGCGCCGCGCGTCTTTCAGACGCGTTAAGGGCGCTCTATCTCTTTGAATTTGCGCATAATCCTCTCCGAAATTCGGTTCCGATTTTCGGGGTTATGCGCTTGAGTCTTATCTGGCCGCCATGCTCGCGACCAGATCGCTGAACCTCTCGCCCTGAATGCCGACGTGCCCCCGCAGCAGCCGGCGGGCCTCATCTCCATCTCCGGCAAAGATCGCATCGACGATGGCGCAATGCTCCAAGAAGGACGTCGACAGGCGGTTGCGCACGCGCAGTTGGAGGCGGCGATAAGGCCGCAGGCGCCGATGCAATTGCAGACATTGCTGCTCAAGGAAATCGCTTCGGCCGGCGGCGTAGATGGCCTTATGGAACTCCTCATTGTCGTAATAATAGGCATCACTGTCACCGGCAGCGGCTGATTGCTCACAGCGGCCGTGGGTGGCCGTGATCGCTTCTCGAGAGGTCTTGTCCAGCCGCCGTGCGGCGAGCGACCCGGCCAGGCCCTCCAGTTCCGCCATAACTTCGAACATCTCATAGACGCGGTGCGGCCCCGGATCGATGACAACAGCACCTCTGCGCGGTCGAATTTCGATGAGACCAATGGCATCGAGCTGCATCAGCGCCTCGCGCACCGGCGTGCGGGAGACCCCGAAACGCGTCGCAAGCACCGTTTCGTCGAGCCGCTCACCGGGAGAGAACTCGTTGGAAAGAATTGAATTTTCAATCTCATCCCGAAGCCATCGGCCGACATTCTCGGACATTCGTTTCACTTTCCTCATACACAAATGCTATTCTTGTATACACGATTGTTGACCTCGTGTACGAAGAGTGGCATTCTACATACTACCGGTGAAACCCGAGGATGGGAAGCAGCCGTCAAAAAGGTCCGCACCTGGCTGGCCGGCGGAAGAGAGGAGAAATGGCATGTCCGAGGCTTCCTTCTTCACCGACATGCTGCAGAGCATCACGGATCGCGGACGCCAGCTCCTGTTTTCCGGCGCGCGCGCCACGCAGGTCGCAGCCAAGGTCGATCTCCAGACACTCTGTGAAATGCTGCTGTCGAGCCGCGGCGAGGCCTCGGGCATGGCGCTTGCCGCCGAGATACTCGATCGCTGGGGCGCGCTAGAGAGCGAGGGCGCGCAGAAATTCCTCCTTATGCTGCATGAAAAGTTCGGGCCCGACACGACCAAGCTCGACCAGGCGATTGATAAATACCGCGCTGACAAAAGCTCTGCCGCGATCATTGCTCTCCACCAGGCAGCCGAGCCGCGGCGACAGGAGCTTCTGCGCCGATTGAATCACGCACCGAACGGCACCGCCAAGCTCGTCCGGATGCGTCAGCAGCTGCTTGCTTCCAAAGATCAATCCGCAGGTTATCACGCGCTTGACGCCGACTTCACGCATCTGTTCGGCTCCTGGTTCAATCGCGGCTTCCTGACGCTGCGGCCTATCGACTGGACGACGCCGGCCTACATTCTTGAAAAGATCATCAAATACGAGGCGGTGCACGAGATTGCCGGCTGGGAGGAATTGCGTCGGCGGTTGGCGCCGGCCGACCGCCGTTGCTTTGCCTTTTTCCACCCCCGACTGGCCGACGAGCCGCTCGTGTTCGTCGAGGTGGCGCTGACAAGATCGGTGCCGAGGGCGATCGGGGATGTGCTCGACGAGGGCAGGGAGCAGATCAATGCCGACGAGGCAACGACGGCCGTCTTCTATTCGATCTCCAACTGCCAGGATGGCTTGCGCGGAATCTCGTTCGGCAACTTCCTGATCAAGCAGGTCGTGGAAGATCTGCGTCGAGACCTGCCCGGCCTGAAGAATTTCGTCACGCTGTCGCCCGTTCCGGGCTTTGCCCGCTGGCTTGCCAAGGCGCGCCCGGAAACGCTGACGGCGCTGGACGATCCGAACTGGCCCGACGACAAAAAGACGGCGACCGAAGTGGAGCGCGTGTTGCTGCCTCTTGCGGCGCGCTATTTCCTGGTCGAACGGACGCCGGAGGGCCGCCCCGTCGATCCTGTCGCCCGCTTCCATCTCGGCAACGGCGCTCGACTTGAAAGACTGAATTTTCTTGGCGACCGCTCGGCAAAGGCGATGCAGCAGGCACACGGCCTGATGGTCAACTATCTCTACAAGCTCGACGACATCGTGGCCAACCACGAGGCTCTGGCGCAGCGCGGCGAGGTGATTGCCTCGCCTGCTGTCAAAAGCCTGCTCAACCAGAACGACGAAGGCCGCAGCGGCGGCAATGGCCAGCAAGGCTCCCGGCCATTCGCACAGATAGTGAATTCAACGCTTGGAGGAGGGCGAAAGTGAGCAACCATCTTTTCGACGCCATGCGGGCCGCCGCGCCCGGTAACGCACCATTCATCCGGATCGATAACACGCGCACATGGACCTATGACGACGCCTTCGCTCTTTCCGGCCGCATTGCCAGCGCGATGGACGCGCTCGGCATTCGCCCCGGCGACCGCGTTGCGGTGCAGGTCGAGAAAAGTGCCGAGGCATTGATCGTCTATCTCGCTTGTCTTCGAAGCGGCGCCGTCTACCTGCCGCTCAACACCGCCTATACGCTGGCTGAGCTCGATTATTTTATCGGCGATGCGGAGCCGCGTTTGGTGGTTGTCGCATCGTCGGCTCGGGCGGGCGTGGAGACAATCGCCAAGCCCCGCGGTGCGATCGTCGAAACGCTCGACGCTGATGGCAGCGGCTCGTTGCTGGATCTCGCCCGCGATGAGCCGGCCGACTTTGTCGATGCCTCGCGCTCCGCCGATGATCTGGCTGCGATCCTTTACACCTCCGGAACGACGGGACGCTCCAAGGGGGCGATGCTCACGCATGGGAACCTGCTCTCGAACGCTCTGACCTTGCGAGATTATTGGCGCGTCACCGCCGGCGATCGACTGATCCATGCCTTGCCGATCTTCCACACGCATGGGCTGTTCGTCGCCACGAACGTCACTTTACTCGCCGGCGCCTCGATGTTCCTGCTGTCGAAGTTCGACCCGGAGGAGATCCTGTCGCTGATGCCGCAGGCAACGATGCTGATGGGCGTGCCGACCTTCTACGTGCGCCTCCTGCAAAGCCCGCGCCTCGACAAGCAAGCGGTCGCCAACATCCGCCTCTTCATTTCCGGTTCGGCTCCACTGCTTGCAGAAACACATACCGAGTTCCAGGCACGTACCGGTCACGCCATTCTCGAGCGCTACGGCATGACGGAAACCAATATGAACACGTCCAACCCTTATGAGGGGAAACGGATTGCCGGAACGGTCGGCTTCCCGCTGCCTGATGTGACGGTGCGCGTCACCGATCCCGCCACCGGGCTCGCGCTGCCGCCTGAAGAAACCGGCATGATCGAGATCAAGGGGCCGAACGTTTTCAAGGGCTATTGGCGCATGCCCGAAAAAACTGCGGCCGAATTCACCGCCGACGGTTTCTTCATCAGCGGCGATCTCGGCAAGATCGACCGGGACGGTTATGTCCACATCGTCGGCCGTGGCAAGGATCTGGTGATTTCTGGTGGATACAACATCTATCCGAAAGAGGTGGAGGGCGAGATCGACCAGATCGAGGGTGTGGTTGAGAGCGCTGTGATCGGCGTGCCGCATCCCGATTTCGGAGAAGGCGTGACCGCCGTCGTCGTGCGCAAACCCGGCGCTGTCCTCGATGAAAAGGCCATCGTCAGCGCCCTCCAGGACCGGCTCGCGCGCTACAAACAACCCAAGCGCATCATCTTCGCCGAGGACTTGCCACGCAACACGATGGGTAAGGTTCAGAAAAACATCCTGCGGCAGCAATACGCCGATCTTTACACCAGGACGTAAGAGGACCGCGCCCTCTGGGAGGAGGGTGCGTCAACATCCCGCATCAATCTTGAAAACAGCAACTGCGACGCGGAGGCGTCGGAGGGAGGGGAATCATGGGTATTGAATTACTGTCGATAGGCCTGCTGGTCGCCATGTTCATCATTGCGACGATCCAGCCAATCAACATGGGTGCGCTCGCTTTTGCCGGCGCCTTCGTGCTCGGCTCGATGATCATCGGGATGAAAACCAACGATATATTTGCCGGCTTTCCGAGTGATCTGTTCCTGACGCTCGTCGCCGTCACCTACCTCTTCGCCATAGCGCAGATCAACGGCACGATCGACTGGCTCGTCGAATGTGCCGTCCGCCTGGTGCGCGGGCGGATCGGCTTGATTCCCTGGGTGATGTTCCTGGTCGCCGCCATCATTACTGGCTTCGGCGCACTTGGGCCTGCTGCGGTCGCCATTCTCGCACCCGTCGCGTTGAGCTTTGCCGTGCAGTACCGCATTCATCCGGTGATGATGGGTCTGATGGTGATCCACGGCGCGCAGGCAGGCGGCTTCTCGCCGATCAGCATCTATGGCGGAATCACCAACCAGATCGTTGCGAAGGCCGGCCTGCCTTTCGCTCCGACCTCGCTGTTTCTTTCCAGCTTCTTCTTTAACTTGGCGATCGCGGTGCTGGTCTTCTTCGTGTTCGGCGGCGCGAGGGTGATGAAGCACGATCCCGCATCACTTGGCCCCTTGCCCGAACTCCATCCCGAGGGCGTATCGGCGTCGATCAGAGGCCACGGCGGCACGCCGGCAAAACCGATCAGAGAGCATGCCTATGGTACGGCGGCCGATACCGCGACGACGTTGCGTCTGAACAATGAGAGAATTACCACCTTGATCGGCCTGACGGCGCTCGGCATCGGCGCCCTGGTTTTCAAGTTCAATGTTGGCCTCGTCGCCATGACCGTCGCCGTCGTCCTCGCGCTGCTGTCACCGAAGACCCAGAAGGCCGCAATCGACAAAGTCAGTTGGTCGACCGTGCTGCTAATTGCCGGCATCATCACCTATGTCGGCGTCATGGAGAAGGCCGGTACGGTCGACTACGTGGCGAATGGCATATCCAGTCTCGGCATGCCGCTCCTGGTAGCGCTCCTGCTTTGCTTTACGGGCGCCATCGTCTCGGCCTTTGCTTCCTCGACCGCGCTGCTCGGCGCGATCATCCCGCTTGCCGTTCCATTCCTCCTGCAAGGCCACATCAGCGCCATCGGTGTGGTCGCGGCGATCGCCATCTCGACGACGATCGTCGACACCAGCCCATTCTCCACCAATGGCGCCCTTGTCGTCGCCAATGCGCCGGACGACAGCCGTGAGCAGGTGTTGCGACAGCTACTGATCTACAGCGCCTTGATCGCTATCATCGGTCCGATCGTTGCCTGGTTGGTGTTCGTCGTGCCCGGGCTGGTTTGACGACGGGCTGCTCCCAGCGAAAGGTGTGCCGAGCCCTGTTCGGCACACTTGGAGACCGTGGATGTCCCAATTACGGAAACGTGGAAAAACGTTTTCCAGGGAGAGCGATCCCTTCTGCCGGCGTGAAGCGGGCGGCCAGCTCTTGCCAACTAGAGGGACGTCTTATCATTCAGCGCCTTAGCGCAGTTTCTCAACGGCGACGGCAAGACACGCCTTGAAAGCCGCAAGATCCGTATAAAGCGCATCTCGCGCCGCGTCTCCTATGATCAGGACGCCACCGCGCCGCTCAATCCCGGCGTGCAGCATCAGATTGTCGGCCAGGCCGAAATCCTCGACCGCAATTCCATTCGGGTCCCGCAGTCGACCTTCAGCATCATAGGCGACGGCCCCGTCATAAAGATCGCTCACCCGCCCGCTGTGATCGCGGGCCACATTCGTGTAGGCGAACACAGGCTTACCGCTTGCGCACATAAAGCCGAGTTCGAAGGCCGTCCCTGTATCGGCGGCGATGCCACGAAAGGGCGTCAGATTGGCGATGATCGCGTCAGCCTCAATCATCATCTTCTCGTCCACTGCGTTTATCGCAGCCGCCCGCTCGCGCTTCGAGTTCGTGTGCGGGATTTCCAGATCGCCAGGCGAGAGCGGAATAAGTCCCGCCTCACGGGCAAGTGCCGCCTTGCGGTCGAGCATTTCACGGGCGTTGGGAAGGAAGACCTCCGGACCGGCGAGATAAACTTTTTTTGTCATAGAATCGCACCTAAAAGGGATGGGCTTGGCATCAAAATACCTCCCTCGCTCTACAGCGAAGTAGGATCACAATCCAGTGGGCGAAACCGCCCATGCCGCAGCGCGTATCTGCACGCGCAGAGATCACGCCGCCGTGCTGCAGATTGTAAGTGCAGCATAGGCAACGCGGTGCCATCGCCACGTCAGGCCTGCTCGTGCTCGATGTCAATGTTGGCGGCGCGGCCCCGCTCGACGTCAACACGGTGCGCAATGAACTGCCCGCGGCGACTGAGCGGTGAATCAAACACCTCATTCCTGTCGGCGGAGGCTCCCCAACATAGCCTTGAACCCCGCGACCGCCCGCTTCGAAACCGCCTCCGGGCTCTCCGCATTGGCGATCCACAGCGCCATATGGCTGCTGGCGCCATTGATGAGGCGAGCGGCGGTTTCGGTGTCGATGTCGATGATCTCGCCATCGGCCTTGAGACGGTCGAGGCTGCGAGAGAGGGCGGCGATACAGCCGGGGGTGTGCTGCCATTGCGAGATATCGCCGAGGACGGCAGGGCCATCGCGAAACATGATACGCTGGATTTCGGGCTCAAGCGCCATTTCGATATAAGCGGAGCACTCATCGACAAAGCCCTGCCAGCGCGTGGGAGCGGCGGCCGAGACCTCATTCAGCCGTTCAGTCATTTCCGCGTCGATTTCCATGATCACGGCCTGGAGCAGGCCCCTCTTGTCACCGAAATGGTGATAGAGGGCCCCGCGCGTCAGTCCCGCTTCGCCGGTGAAATCGTCCATCGACGCTTCCGCGTAGCCGATCGCGCCAAAGGCACGCCGCCCGGCTGCGATAAGTTTGCCGCGGGTCTCTGCGATCATCTCCTGGCGCGGTTTGCGCATGGCTACTCCTTTGACATACGCCGCGTATCTTTTTCATTGACATACGGGACGTATGCATTATCTAGACACATACGCTTCGTATATAAGTGTTCTATCCGATAGCTGGAAGGATCGTCCCATGTCAAATCCGTATAAACAAATATTCGCGGCACCTGGGGCCAAGGGCTTCTCCGCAGCCGGCTTTTTCGCCCGCCTTCCCATCGCCATGGCGCCGATCGGCATCGTCGCCATGCTCTCCCAGGCACATGGCGAATATTGGCTGGCAGGCGCCGTGTCGGCGACCTATGCGCTCACCAATGCGGTGATTTCACCGCAGATTTCGCGAGCGGTCGACCGGCTGGGCCAGACGGCAGTGGTCGTTCCCACAACCATCGTGTCAGTACTGGCGTTCATCGCGCTGATCGCCGCGGCCAACCAGAACTGGCCGGTGTGGACGCTGTTTGCCTCAGCCTTTCTCGCGGCGGCCATGCCAAGCATTCCGGCGCTGATGCGGGCACGCTGGACGGAACTCTTTCGCAACAAGCCCGAGCTCAACACGGCCTTCGCGTTCGAAAGTGCCGCGGACGAACTGGTCTATATCGCCGGCGCCTCGCTGTCAGTCGGGCTTGCGGTCGCCCTATTCCCGGAAGCCGGCATGATGGTGAGCACAGCTTTTCTAGCGCTAGGGACGGCCGCCTTCATCGTACAGCGCGGCACCGAGCCGAAGGTGCGTCATGTCGCCGGCGCGGCTTCGGTTGGCTCCGCGATCCGGCAGCGTCCGGTGCAGATCATCACGCTCGCGCTGATCTTCGTCGGCGCGATCTTCGCAACCGCTGAGGTGAGTGTTGTCGCCATCACCAAAGAGCTTGGTCAGCCGAATGCGGCAAGCCTGGTCATCGGTGTCTATGCCCTCGGTTCGTTCCTATTGGGCTTGACCCTCGGCGCGCTTAATCTGCGCATCCCCTTGCACCGCCAGCTGCTGATCGCTGTTGCGATCCTCGCACTGACCTCGCTGCCGCTTCTCGTCGCTGGCAGCTCGGTAAACCTGCTTGCAATTGCCGTCTTCGTCAGCGGCATCGCGATCTCGCCGACCTTTATAACGGCCTTCGGACTGATTGAGCGTCGCGTGCCGGAATCGGTGCTGACGGAAGGTGTCACCTGGGTCATGACCGGCATCGGCATCGGTATGGCGCTTGGTGCCTTCGTCTCGGGCTGGGTCGTCGACAGCTACGGTCCCCAGAGCGGATTCTGGGTGTCTGCGGCCGCCGGGACGGCGACCGTCCTTATCATTGCGCTTGGTCAGCGCACCCTCTCGGGAGAGTGCACCGACGGGGAAGATTGCGCGATGCTGGAACCGGCGCAGTAGCAGGGCGGGCGGTAGACAGGAACGAAGCAGGAGGGTTCACCGGCCAACGGTTCGAGACCGTTCAAGGCGGAAGGCAGTGGGTTAAGCCGCTTTTCGGGAGAACTCACGAGCTAAGTCGAGAAATGCTCTGACGCCAGCCGATAGATTTCGGCGTCCAGGATAGTAGAGGCATAGGCCTGGATAGGGCGGCGTCCAATCTTCTAGAACACGAACAACGCGCCCCGCCTCTATCTCCGAGAGTATGTCTTGTTCAAAGAGGTAGCCCACGCCGGCGCTTTCGAGCACGGCAGTCCGCGTAAGGCTTGCCTCATCGAGTGCGATTGGCCCCCGTACATCTATCTGCACCGGCTCGCCGTCTTTTTCGAACCGCCATCGAAATAAGGAGCCGTCAGGCAGCCGCACGCGGATGCATCTGTGATTGAGAAGATCCGGAGGCACTATGGGCCTACCGTGCTTCTTGAAATACTCAGGAGACCCGACGACAGCGTGTCGCTGAGGCAGCCCGAGCGAAACGGCAATCATGTCGGTGGGAACGAGGCCTTCAACCCTGACGCCCAGATCGAACCCGTCCTTGACGATATCGACCATTTTCCCCTCGGTAACGATATCGACATTCATGTCCGGATAGCGGCGCAGGAACTCCAGCACGAGCGGTGAGATGATGGCGCGCGCCGCAAATGGCGCTGCGTTGATCCGTATTGTTCCGGAAGGAGTCTCGCGATGGGAGCGAACCAGATCCAGAGCAGCATGGAGCTCCTGAAGCGAGGGCGCGACCTGCTGCACAAACAACCGGCCGGCGTCCGTCAGCGAGACACTGCGGGTGGTGCGGTTGAACAACCGCACGCCAAGTCCCGCCTCGAGCCTGCTTATCGTGTGGCTCAACGCGGTCGTGGACATGCCGAGATCAATGGCCGCTGCTCGAAAAGTCCCGCGCCTAGCAATTGCAATGGCCGCTTCAAGTTCCTTCAGGCTGGCTAGCTCCATTGTCCCGACCTGTTCATCATCGCATGCCGGTTTATCCCACTTATTTATGCAATGGTCGAGGGATAAGTATCGGTTAGGTTATGAGGAGAACACAATGGATATGCCCGGTATCATTAACACGTACTTTGAAGCAGACCGTCGCAATGACGCGAATGCGCTGCTGGACACCTTTGCGGTCCAAGCCTTCGTCGAAGACGAACGAGCTCGCCATCAAGGCGTTGCCGCAATCCGAGAATGGTGGGTGGCTGCGAAGAAGGCGGCTCAGTACGTTGCTGAACCTTTGGAATGCACGGTCGACTGTGACAAAGCGCTCATCCGAGCCAAGGTGAGCGGCCAGTTTCCCGGTAGCCCGGTGACCCTCACCTACGACTTTGCCATCAAAGACGGCAAGATCGTCAGCCTGGAGATCCAATAATGACTGACTTTCTCAATTTGGAAGGCAAACGCGTCCTCATCACGGCTGGGACCAAAGGTGCCGGCGCTGCGACCGTCAGCCTGTTTCGGGAGCTCGGCGCAGAGGTGCTGACGACAGCGCGGGCCCGTCCGGAAAACCTACCGGAAGAACTGTTCGTCGAAGCAGATCTGACCACCGAGGAAGGCTGCGCAATCGTCGCAGGCGCCGTGCGTCAACGTCTCCGCGGCGTCGACGTCATCGTCCATATGCTAGGCGGCTCTTCAGCAGCCGGAGGTGGATTTTCTGCACTGTCGGACGACGACTGGCATAAGGAGCTGTCGCTCAATCTGTTTCCGGCTGTCCGACTGGATCGGCTGCTCGTTCCGGACATGGTCACCCGAGGAAACGGTGTGGTCGTGCACGTTACATCCATCCAGAGGGTCCTGCCGCTTCCGGAATCGACGACTGCCTATGCTGCAGCCAAGGCAGCACTTTCCACATACAGCAAGGCGATGTCGAAGGAAGTGTCGCCAAAAGGTGTCCGGGTCGTTCGGGTGGCGCCTGGCTGGATCGAAACGGAAGCCTCGGTCCGTCTTGCCGAGCGTCTGGCGAAGCAGGCGGGAACTGACCTTGAGGGCGGCAAAAAGATCATCATGGATGGGCTGGGCGGCATTCCGCTCGGTCGTCCGGCAAAACCGGACGAGGTCGCAAACCTGATTGCCTTCCTCGCCTCCGACCGCGCTGCGTCGATCACTGGTACTGAATATACGATCGATGGAGGGACAGTGCCAACAGCCTAGGCGCCGACATGCACGGCAACTCAGGTCGGCGCATCCCACCCGCTGATCTGGGAATAGATCGCGTTGCGGAGATGACGGACGTCGCGGTTCAGAGCGCCCAATTCCTGTGGTGTCTGGGTCGAGGCAGCAAGCAAGGTGTCGCTGAGACAACCAGCCTTGTGCTGCAATGCCCGGCCTTCGTCGGTCAACGCAATCAACACCTGGCGCTCGTTGCTCAGGTTTCTGGTCCTGCGCAGCAACCCGGATGTCTCAAGGCGCTTCAATAGCGGCGTCAGCGTGCTGGATTCCAGGGCAAGGGCGTTGGCAATGGCACCGACCGTCTGCCCATCTTCGCTCCACAACACATTGAGCACGAGGTACTGCGGGTACGTCAGGCCCAACTCGTCGAGAAGAGGTTTGTAGGCGCGCTGGATTGCAATTCCG
>Ga0102593_1000879_pt1 | contig 37717 bp, 41 predicted proteins | sample AraplaCol_mMS_r2_2_FD_76862 | JGI IMG/M metagenome (GOLD analysis project Ga0102593, IMG submission 76862) | Arabidopsis root microbial communities from North Carolina, USA - plate scrape MF_Col_mMS_r2 (SPADES assembly) (version 2) | ecosystem: Host-associated > Plants > Roots > Endosphere...
TCGACCCGACATTAACTTCAAAACCTACATGGAATATACTCCGCTTATTTTGGCTGCTTCCGGTGGACACTTGGGTATTGTAGAGCTCTTGCTTGAGGACGAAAGCCTGGATGTCGCTGCTACTGATATCTCTAACGACACGGCCTTATGCCATGCGGCTCGGAATGGACATGAGCAGGTCGTCATGCGTCTCTGCGAGGAACCGCGGGCGCGAAGTGGTGATTATGTGAAAAAAGCTATCAAGGAAGCTCCTCACTGTGAAATCAGACTATACCTGCACCGCCAACTAAATGAGCAGGGCAATTTGGCCATTAGGCCGTGACTTAACCTAGAGGGCGGGGATCTGGTGGCACAATCAACGCGTATAACATGAGTTTATGGGCTCGAAAGATTTGTATTATCGGCGCTTGGAGAGGGAAAGAAAAGGACACAGTAGGTCGATAGCTCAAACACTTTCCGCTCAGATGTTCAAGTTCGAGATTATTAATAAAAGATACAGAATTGATAATGTTGAATGTGTGACACTTCGACTGCCGGGGTGTTTCAGTCATTTCGCCAACCGAGAGTTAGGTGAATCAACAAGCAGGCCTCACAGGTGATAGTTAAGTCGCCATAGAAGTATGAAATTTGAAAAGTCATTGCTGAACTACGGATTCCACCCCTCCTACAAATACCTGAAATAAGATTTTCAACCCTCACTAGATATTTATATGTAATATGTAGCTCTCCCCTTTTCGTCTCTGTATTTTTCAAGACCATATTTGAGGATTGAATTATCAGGGGTCCTAGTGGGTTAGCGCATCTTGATTACGGCGTGGGCGCCACAGGCCTTGGACTCAGGGGGAGACCGAGCAAGGCCAAGTTATTGGCCAAACATAGAATCGCTTTCTACAATGCGGCGATTGAACTGAAGAGTTTCAATCCATCACTAGGCACTGCCTGCAGAAGGTATCATGGCCACTACAGTGGAGATTTTCCATGGCTAGCCTTGCCAAAAAAGAAGACTACTTTTGAATCTCCATGGATGCCACGAGGAGCCATGCTTGTCCAGGTATTCCAATGTCGAGAGCCTTGAAAAGGAAGATGCATCTTGAGAGATTGACATTTACTTAGAAAGTAGGGAAGTCAAAATTGAAATCGTCACAGAAGCATAATTTTTTTATTCATTGTGAATATTTGATGAGACGATCATACAGTAGCCAATTTATTTTAGCACGTGTATAAAAAATATATTTACAGGACAATTCTGATAGAGCAAATTTTTTCCTGATCTGCACAAACTAGTATCACATGAATGAACACCTGAAGGCTTCAGTGAGTATGAATAGATTCTGCAGAAGTGCAGCTATTTCTAGGTCTCCTCTTTTCCTTGCTTGGCCCGAAGGAGTAACACCATTATCGTCAGCTGCCTCTAGATCCGTAGCCGGTAGCCGCGCCAGTTGCAGGACCAGTCTCCGGTTGCTAGTGTTTGCGGCATGCCACAGCACCGAACGGCCTCTGTGGTCTTGTATATTCACTGAGGTCTTAGGATGAGACACTAAGACATGTATGATCGCCTCTCTTTTGGGATTGCGACCGTCATATGTCATGGCAGCGAGAAGGAGTGCGCTATTTCCCGAGGAGTCGAGATGATCGATGTCGATGTGGGTATGATCTAAGAGCATCTGCAATGCAACAAGATCGTCGTATATGATTGCCAGGTGGAGTGCGGTGTAGCCTTGGCCATTTTGAATGTTACTATCAATGCGCGGATCTTGCAACAGCATTCTCAAGACGTCGTATCGTTGATATTCCAGGGCGACTAGGATGGGAGGCTGGTATTCGGGACTCCAGCCGTTGACATCAATATCAGGTTGCTGAAGTAGATTTCGGGGGAATGGCAGGTTTTTTTGCATAATCGCAAAGAGCAGATCGGCCTGGCTGGCTTTGTGGTAGCGAGCATCATCGGTAATCTTCTTGTACTGCGTTCGAGTAATTGGAGCAGTCGCAGACATTCTAGTCGCAAGGCGGCATCGTGTAACGGATTGGGGATGGGTGAGCTGTATGCTTGGTTATGCCGTATAGATGCAGAGTGAAAGGCAAAATGAACGAAGATCAGAGAATTTATATCATAGGGGGAAAATAACTCAGCTTTATTATCATCCAAGAAATGGGTCGAAAGAAATAGTGGCGTGCGTAAATTGCCGTGCGTTGATCACCGGCATTTCCAAGAGGAATCTGTGATCAACGGTATGGTTATCACTCAACTCTGCTTCCACATTTCTTAGATGGGCTAGAATAAAGTTGCGGCGGGGTAGAGATACTGTGTATACCTAACGGATTGCGAGATAAGTCTGTAGCGACGTAGAAACGCAAATTTTCGGGTGCCGCAAAATGGAAATTCGCGAGGCTGTTACTATGACAGCTACGGACATTCCAACCTGCTATTCTTCTTGAACAACATATCCTATGGCTAGTAGTGTAGCTTTAAAACTGTGATTGGTTGGTTTGCGCAAAGACGTGGCAATTTCGCCAATCGTACCAAAGTCAGCCTTTATGAAAAGTCGAATAAGACGAATAAGTGTATGTCCTTGTACCGAAAGAGGAGCACGATCTCGGAAGAGCTAAAGTAAATTGTTCATGACCAACACACTAGAGAGCTTCTGTTTGTCTCGCTGCACAGCTTCATTGTGTGACATGAGGGAGGTTACATGTAAGCAGTCAAATTACAATTGACTCCTCTAGGTCATTTGCAATAACGTATAAGTCCCTCTCGGCTTTCTCTCAGCTCAAATACATTCTACCCGCCATAGCTCACAACAAAATACATCAGATGCAACAACACCAAAGCGATATCAACCATGTGATGGATGATCCGATAGATAAAAACACCGCCAGCCATGCAGTGCCAAACATCCGGGAACCAAGCACAGCTTTTATACCTATTTCCTTCAGCTTGCTATTTACTTCAGTCACGAGCAAGCCATACACAATAGTTACCATGGTGGTAGCAGCCACGATCAGAGCGGCTGAGAGCTAGAAGTTATCAGTTATCGATAGTGACAGGATGGGTGCCATCTGAGTTTCCACTTACCGGACTGCAAATGGACAGCAGCCTATGGCCTCTGTCATAGAAAGCTTTTCGAATTCCAAGAGCTACTGCCAGAACGGTTGCAACAAGGCTGGAGAGGTATAAAGTTATAATGGCGTGGGAGATATGGCGAAAGCCCGAGATCGTAGCCTCATTTATCTTTTCGAGCAATTGATCCATTCCGGGCCCCACACTTCCAAGCATGGATGAAAGATCAAAAGCAAACTTCAAGCGAGGATTCGAACACGTCACCTTGGAGGCATGTTCGGATTTGCAATAGCTCCAAAGGCCCACTGAATAGTATTGTGGAATTTGCGATTTCAGATTATCAACTTCCGATTGGATAGTATGATGAACAGCCGAAGTCACTTCTGAAGCACCTTGACCTGCATGGCCGTGGACAGTTGATACCACATCATCGGCGGCAGTGTTTCCTTCATGGGCGATAGCTGAGGCATCAACTCCGTCAAGTTCACCAAGCCCACGGGGAAACAAACGATCCACGTTCGGAAAGTCTGTCAGATCCACCTATGCAAGACATTAGCCAGTGGTGATACTATACGTGAAGAGTACTCTGCCTTCAGGAAATACAGCCCATGTGATGTCGAGGGCGAGGAGCAACCGACAAACAGTACGACCAGGCAGGGTAATACCATTACCGAAAGCCACAATGCAGCACTGGTGGCAAGACGATCTAGACTGTGTATCTTTTGGAGCTTCATTCTCTTATGGATTTCTTTAACCTAGCCCGGATAATTGAAAATGTACCAAAAGACTATGTAAATCTGATAGTGGACATAGTTATATACATGTACATCCACGTATCTGTAGAAATTGTGAATAATTTTTGCCAGAGTCTGACGGGCCATGTGAGACAAATTTTCAGATACCTTAGAGACTTTCTTTTTTGAGTCTAGAAATAGCTTACCGTCAAACCGCAGTAAATGACTGAAATCTGGTGCAAGGAAACAATTGACATCAACAAGTAAAGTGCCACACTCAAGATCAAAAAACCGGGATCACAATCATGCATCTAACCCATGAGTGGGTGGACCGCCATAAGACCCATTCATCGAGCCTATATAATCATCAATATCAGATTGACTGGGCAGGTCCGAATCGAATTCGTTACCATAGCTCAATCTCAAGAATTTCAAAGCCTGCTCTGCCCTTTGGGAATCATTCAATATGACATCCGCCAGGCAAGGCGACGCGGAAATAACGGACCACAGGCTCTTTGATTACGCCAAGGGTAGCTTCAAACTATCAGCTAGAGTGCATCTTTCCCATCTTGTCTTCGAGACGAGATTCAAGCGGCTGATGGACCAGCGTCGGAATATACGCCGGCTGGAACGGATTTTGAGATTGCAGGGATGTCTTCGCCTGATGAAGGAGAACCATGTCTCCGTTATTGTACCACAAGCCGACTGGCAGCATCGGGTACGTCCGCGGGCAGGCAATCATATCATACCGAGCTTGGATGTGGACTTGGACTATGGACTGCGTGCGTTAAACCACGAAAATCTCATTGCGGCTGCTCGGAACACGCTTGCATTCAATAACCAATGGTGGGTGGTAGATGTCTACGTGACCGAGGACGAATCCGGTATGGGCCTTGATCCCAACGCTTGTTTCCCCGTAGCTATTGACCATATGACTCTTAGGTGACCGGAGTACAACCTCCCAGGGGCTACAAGGCGGCTTCCTTCAATCACTGCGAGAGCGATCTTCCAACGAGCATCGGCCATCAGACGGGCTGATATACGAGCGTATCAACTACTACGAAGGCCATCTCGACGGGCCCGAGGATCGACAAGCAGCAGACAGCTGGTGGGCAGTTTTGGAAGCCAGCGGGATCAGAGATCTCCCCTTGATTCTTGCACAGAGTATCGCGACGGTTTTATCAGGTATTGCCCTGAGCAAATTCGAACGACCTCAACTTTCCTTTTATTTGGTGCCGGCATCACAGCAATTGGATCCGGTCTGCTTTGCACACTGGATATCGGCTCATCGTCTGGGAAATGGATTGGGTTCTAGATCATGGCTGGTAGTGGGATCGGATGGTGTTTTCAGGTTCCTGTAGTCACTGCACAATCAACCGCTGCCGTTTCCGATCTTGGAATGGTACTGAGTATGGTGTATCACCCACTCCAAATCTTGTCCAACCTAACTTCAACATCCGTCCAAACACTTGGTTGTCAGTTTTCGTCTCCGCGGGACAGTCTGCCCTCGATAACAAGCCCCTCAAGTCTCTTCCAAAGATCTCGGGCATCGATCGAAAACTTGTGTTGAAGACGGTGCTACTGAGCTCGTAATGCATTTAGCTCCAATCCATTATCAGAAATACTGGTTGCTTCTGTGAACGGCCTTCGCGCCGCATTTATTGTGGCAATTATCGCCTCCAGCATAGCAGCTGTGGTGAGTATGGGTGTGCGCCGGACAAGACTTGCTGAATCACTGTCACCAACGGCTGTGTAACAGATATCCCTTTGAACATCAAATAACATCCAATTTCATACATGAAGTTCAGCTGTTGTTGCTTTAAATCCCAACCTTTCTAGTCAGAGAAAATATCAATAGAGATAATCTCCAGCACATTAAGTTCAACTTCTAGATTATGTTGATACTGCTACTCCTTAAAAATTTCCAGCTTGCACTTAGGCCTAGAGGTACTTTGCCTTTCAGAAGCTCCATATTTGATGATTCAAATTTCAAAGGTTTTAATTTGTCCAATACGAGTTCTTAGTTCAATCAAGGCGCTCACGGTGCGGTAAATCGACGGTAAGCAATACTTTTTGTCTTCCTGTGAAGCCTAGAAAGGGAGATTCTGGGTCCAATACTCTAGGACCCATCTTTGTCAGCCTCGCGGTCTCTTGGTTCTTTCGGCAAAATGCGAATACATTTAATTAGCCCTTCTAGCTTTCGAATATAGGATATATGATCCACATATTATAGGCCAATTCAGCGCCGCCTCAGTTTCAGTCCTCAATATACACACAGGCCCACTTCAACTCTGCTCGAGATATTTTCAAAGCTCCCATGTGTGTTATCCCACTTTTAAAAAAAAGAATCAAGTTCCAATGACACATTCGATCTATGAGCTCCTCGATACGACGACCCACCGCTTGACCTTCACATCAATCATACCTACCATGATGGTGACCTCTGTCATGGGCTACTGATGAGCTATTGATACTGGGGCAGTGATCGGCCTGATCCCGCTGAATCTGACCAGGTAATGGGGATTCAAATGAACCATTCAGGCAGACAGGCTGTGTTCTACTCGGCAAACATCCGCCATTCCACTCGAAGAAGCGGGTTGTATGGAATAGTGAGGGCTCAACATTCGTCATTATGGAGCTTTCCTAAGCCCTTAATGGCACAATATTGACAATTGGAATGGAAATTCTCCACATTCAGCTCTCTGTCCGATTAATGCCGGCGAGCATGGCTTCAAAATCGTCGATCTATCTCTGAAAGTGGGTAATGGGGCATCTCGATCTCTTCGATCCGCACCAGCGGACCCTTCATGGGAAAGGTGCAATTTCCACAGTACCCCGTCGAGCCCATCGGAAATGCATACTTTGAAATTTTTGTTGTACTCTCGCGTAAAATTATGGATTCGAATAAGTGGTGGCTTGTTGTGCAGACTATAAAAGCCCACTTCAGCGCCAAATTTCTGTATCAAGCTCGACTATTCATTCGTTCAGTTATAATCTTTAGACCAAAATGAAGTTCACTACCTCCGTCCTTCCCTTCATCGCTGCCGCCTCTGCGTCTTGCCTCCACGGCACATCCCTCCTCCCCCGTTCTGCTGATGGCACCGTCGACATCAATCCGTTCAACTATACCAACACCGGTGGTCCTCTGAACTGGTACGGTTTGGACAAGGAGAACTCTGCTTGCTCTAAGGGCAAGCGTCAGTCTCCTATTGTTATCGAGACTGACGATATTGACTATGTCAACTCAAACTCTCTGCACTTCTACGTCCCCAAGGCCGAAGAGGCCAAATTTGAGAATCTGGGCTCCGGCCTTGAGGTTGTCTTGACCAACGGCACTCTTATCACCAGGGATAACTCTTACAAGCTTGCCCAATTCCACTTCCACACTCCTAGTGAGCACCGCATCAACGATGAGTACTTCCCCATGGAGGCTCACTTTGTTTTCGAGAGTTCTGGTAAGTTCATTCCCAGGATAGAATTTATCTATTTATCTATACAGACCTTCTAACGAGTTTTAGCTGGTGACGCTGCTGTCGTCGGCTTCGTCTTCGAGCTTTCCCAGTTCGGTTACTCCACTCCCCTGTTCGACTCTGTCTTCGCTCATATCGACGATATTGCCACTCCTGGTACTTACACCAAGACCGGCCCCCTTGACTTCTCTGCCCTGACTGCCCACCTCCACTCCCACGGCATTTACTACTACAATGGCTCTCTTACCACTCCTCCCTGCTCCGAGAGTGTTGCCTGGTATCTGAGCACCGAGCCCCTTCCTCTGAACGTGCAAAGCTACAACGCTGTCAAGCACATCCTGAAGTTCAACGCGCGTTACACCCAGAACGCGCTTGGACAGGACAACCTCCTTGAGGTTGCCGCCAAAATGCTGAACTAATCTGTTATTGGAGACCTGAGCACTCTCGTCAAATCGCAGTAGCGATTATGTATTCACCTTGAAACTATCGTGTCCGATACAAGGTGGTGGTATCTAATACCAATCATTAATTAATATGTTTTTACTATACGCATATTTACGCGCCTAGGATGCGTTTTCAAAGTACTGTAATAATAAAAGTGACATGACAAGCTTGTCCCAGTTTCAGGATACAGGCTTCTTACCTGGAGACAAATTTGTATCGGGGCATGTAAGGCACGCGTAGAACTCTGCGGATGTGCCGGAAATTACTAAAGCAAAGCGGGGGTTATAGTTGGCTTGGCCATGTGGAAACTGGGCTTGTTCAATATAAGCGTTTGTGCCTCGCTAGTGCAAGATCGATCTGGCAGACAAAGTGGAGTCCGAGATCGGGATACACTCAGAAAAGTCTGCAGCTGAGCTGGACCCCCTGAAAGCCGATCTGAATATTATTTGGATAATAAATACCTGTCAATTTGCAGCATATCAGTTCTGATGTCTTCAAATAGCCTTGTGAGAACTCGAAAGCGAAGTAGTGCCAGCCTACAGTCTTCCTAGGACGACAAATTCTCTCCGGAGAACTCTGCCGAGAGAAAACATAATTTTCTCCGTAGCCTCAGCCCTGTCGATCTTAGCTAGCGATAGATTATTGTCCCGCTTCGCGAAGTTTTTGTATCCAGGGCCTTGGGGTCCTAGCGGCCCATCAATATCCCGTGTTTACTCCGCGGTCCTCGTAACCGGACCAGATAGGACAAATCGGAACTTCCTGGAAAAATGATGCGAACCCATGGCTTTTCCATGTGTCAGGTCGCCTTGGTCTACTCGATAGTCCATGCACAAATTTATTTTCTACCCCTGTCCTATCCCCCTATTTTCTTTTCCATGGTAGCCTGACCGAAAAATGTGAAGTCCGAGGCCTCTTTCGTGTCGGATAGGACCCGCAAAGCGATCCATGCAGAGCGGGAAGCCCCTTCATTGGACACATCTAAAATGAGTTTTTGTGCATGCAAGATAGTAAATTTACACGTGGTCGAGAGAATCTTTATAGATTGTTATTGATTCTTGCAAGGTACCCGTTTGAGCTTCATGGGTGTATTCGAGGAAGATCACAGACAATTGAGCTATCGTCGATGCAAGAATTTCACCAGGGAGAACACCCCCGTACGGTACATCTTTTTTCTGTAAATTCATTTGTGAAATGTTCTTTTTTATTAACTGATAATTTCAGAATCCAATTTGAGCGAAATATTTTGATTGTGGGACCATATACGGAAAGGCATGAGTGCTTCAAAATTTGATCACATCATTGCGGCAACATGGGCTTCTGCTATCTTCCAGTTTGCTTGATACCAAAACATTAACTTGAGGGTTGTTTTCAAATATCTAAGGCTGCAAAACGAATGGAATCGACTAACTAAATACTACTATGACAGTACAACATCTAACATGCCAAGGATGGCAGACCCATTCCGAGTTCTTGGCATGTGGCGCTGGAGCCGAGTATGGGGTCATGCAGGAAAACTGTACGTAAGGCTTGACCTTATATTACTGTTCACATGACTCCTTTTTCCAGTCCCGCTGGATCGAAATTCGGGTCATTGACTCAAACATGAGGTACAGCTCTGGATGATGAAAATACAACTCCACCATAGAGTTACGTAGGTATAGTGTGTAAGAACAAGAAACAATACAGACCCCAGTGCCAAGGATACGCGGAAAACTCCCAATAAGGACTAGCGAATCTTAGTAATTTAAACCCGAAAAACAGTAAGAGTGAGAGTGGTCGCACCGGTTTCGGGACGCATGTACGTTCATCCCGGGATTTTCGAGACGTCGGCACTATCCGCAGAAATTGTTGCTTAGGGGTGGAATCGTACAAAAAATAGTAGAATATTCGAAAATAATAATAATTTCGAATACTAATAATCTTGTTAAGAGGAGTAGTTGTATTAAGTTGAGTTTGCTATCTTGTTGGAGGTGGGGCTCCTCATCTATTTATCTGTCTCTTGATCATCCCCACTGCATGCTTTGACCATCGTGATACTCAAACAAATCTGTGGCTTCCAGCTGACTAATATTTTTTCAAATGAAAATTAATTTATTCGAAAATTATTCGACATTTTCGAAAATTTTGCACGTGCCATTACCAAGCCCTCGGATTTATATACACCCCTCAACAACACCAGCAGTCTCGTTGTTTCCCCACGCAAGGAGTATCTTCGCAAGCCTAACAAATCCCTCCCACTATTAAAGAGTCTCTCTACTGCTACCTCTGATACAGGAACTGCTAAATAATCTCTGGCGGCAGCCGCAACGCGTGGATACTCGTGACTGTGATTCCTCCACCAAGAAAATAACTATACTTTATCCTGTATCGTAGAATTCTGGGCTATCACTACTCTATCGTCGAAATATCTTTTAATATCGGAGAATTGTTGTTTCGATAGCTGCAGTCTCTGAAGAATTCGGGCTTCTATTGTTCTTGCTGCTGGCTCGTCTAGGCCACTTGTGTTAGTAGAATTCTTTTGAGATGATGGATACTATTTGTAAAATAATTCTTTGATATATTTGATGATTGTGTATATACTGACTTTCTCTAGCTCTTTTTCTAACAATGGTTTCTAGAATCGAGGATCAATAATCTGGGCTATATAATAGACATTTTGCCTATCCATAAGGTTATACAACTAGTAAAAATTCCAAGTCAGGGTAATAGTCATCAATTTCTATAGTATAAAATGGAGTTTCAATGGTGAAGGGACAAATCAGATCAACAGCGCATGGATGTCACTTAGGATCGATGGGCTACGTAACTCATTGATTGCTCGGGGCTGGGCTATGTGAAAAGGATCTGACTGTTTTGGGAATGGCTGAATTTGTGGTGTAACCGGGTAATTACGGAGCAATATTGCATGTGAAGAGATTGGGAGCAAGAAGGGAGAGGATCTACAGATGGTGAAATTTGAATAGGAAATTGATAGAGCAGAGATCTGACTATAGATTATTAGCTCTTCGCTTACTCTTTAGATCGATTAAGGGGTGGATCCAATTGATCACCAATTGAACACAACTTCACATATAAATTATTCCACACTTCCAACCTGTCATCTTGAACAAGAATCTATCCACGTCTCAAAAAAAGTCTTTCAAAATGAAGCCCTCTATTTTCCTTATTACCATCTCCGCTGGTATTGCCATAGCCCAGCCTACTTCACTCGACGAGCGTGAGGAATCAGCTTTCTGCTATCCTGGTGCAGATGTTCCTGCATGTTGCTTTTTGCATAGATACGGCAATGAAGAGTTGGCGTTACCCGCCTTACTTGGTGTGCTTGCGAGGTAGGTCAATCAGCCTTTTATTTATCGCAATCAGGGACGAACTGTTACTGACCTCTCTTGGATAAATAGCTTCAAATGCAGAAAATGAGCAGGACTTCATTAACAGCTGCACCTCTAGCAGTGACAGATCCAACAACAAACCTCTGTGCTGTTTCGAAGACGCTATCTCTGAAAATGAGCACTACCCCTCCCGGGGTACCTGTATTCTCCCTAAATTCTTGGACCTGTGATTCGTGTGGCTAAGTGTTATACGTAGCCGCGAAAAGCAATACCCAAGACGTAGACCCATTGAAGATGTGGTTGGTTGGATAACTTGACTACAACCTGGGTGGTCTCTAGGATAGCCGACAGACTTTTAGGCAAGCAGCTGCCACTGTAACGCCTTCAGAGAATCTCTTGGTTTTCATGATAAGGAATAAATGATTATTTAAAAGAGATGATTGATTCCCTTCTTCACGCTCCCCTTCATGCGAGGCATGCGGCTCAGGCGACTTTTTGGAAAATGAGCGAGGCGAGATCATATGGGGCGTCTGTTCAACATTCCTTACACTTTGCTGCCGCGAATTGCGAATGTGCATGAGCTTGGGCTGAAAATCAAAGGTCGTAGGCTGTATCAAGGATTTTATATTTGTGTGCGCGCACCTTAGACCCATGTCAATGGTTGGGTCAAAGACGTAAGATTGGTTTGGGAGCTTGGTTGAGTTTGTGGCTTTGAGGGAGTTGAAAATGCCTGTCCGAAGTCTCTTAGACTCTCGAGTTTTGAATATCGAAGAACAGCAGTGCTTGAGCTTGCGGAAGGTTAAGCTGCTGCTTACGCAAGTTTCTAAAAAAAGCCATTGGAGAGATGTCCCAAAATGTGCGGATGCGGCTATTGCAAATGTTGGGAGACTTTGTGGCAAAAGCATTTGAAGGGCATTCATTTAGGCTTCATGCCTAATAAGGATTTCCAGGTTCTAAGTGTTCATGGCCAGGTGATATTTGACACTGACGACATTAGAGATAATACCTATATAGACTTTGCTTTGTAGTCTAGTATACTTAGCCAGGATAAATCATGAGACCACCATGAGACTGGACAGTCTCTCAGCGAGTTGAGGCAAAAGCAAGTCCAAGGAGGGCTGAAGGCCGCGCCACCATGAATCTGCCCCTGAATCGGCGAGAGAGCTCCGGTAGCTCCCGATTATTACATTTATCGGGGGTATGAGAGCAGTCCCGCGGTTGTGACTACCAAAGCAAATAGTACCTGGTAACTATTGCTAAATTAGTTACGAAACATGAGCGATATAATTTCAATCAATTGGTATTGCATGGCACGTCGAAATATTCATAAAAAGTCGCCAAAAGACCTCATGAGTCGATCCAAATTGGAAAAGAAAGACAGAATGAAATACTCTAGGAGGCGGGTCAAGGCTAGATTGAACAGGTTTTATACAATTCAACGAATCATTGACATGGAAGGCGGGCCGTAATGTCGTGACAGGCAGGGAAGTAGAGGGCAATGTTGCCAAGCATCTATAAGTTAGCGAGGTTTTCAAGAAAGCAAGCACAAAAAACCTTCTGAAAGCCACCTCTCTGCTCCTTACATTATTCGGCGCTATTTGTCAAGCTGATTTCGAAAATCATTGTCGATCTGCGTCCGTCCTGCATATTTTGTGGTGTTGCGAGATTAGGATGTCGCACAAATGCGGGATATCCGACCAGAGTACTACAGTACGTGAAGAGCGCAGAGATGTTTGGTTTTGCCCCGGATCACCCTTCGAACAGAGTCGTTTGATGCAGAGCCAAGCACTCTTGTTAAGCCGAGTGGCGATAATCTTCTGTCTGCTAGTAGTGTTTTAACAAAGAGTAAGTGTTGCTGCCAATGATAGTAACACTTGGAAACATCGGTCCTCGAGATTCCGATCGGTCTGATCATAGCGTAGCAAAGCCTGGGCCATCTCCCTGTTTCCATCTCGCGCTGTTATGCAAAGAGGCGTGTTTCCTTGTCGGTCTTTGCAAATGATTCTGACCCGTGGGTGACCCAGCAGAATATCCACTACTTTTGGTTTTGGGTCCGAACCGCAGGATGGAACGGAGTATTGCCCTCCCGATCGTGAACTTTCATTCGATGCGTTTATGCCCCAGTAGCTCCGTACAGCATTTAGTGGCCCATGGGTCACGGCTTGATGAAGTCATCGCTCATCATGATATACGATGTCAAATATAAAGGAGAATTTGTATGCACTTACATAAAGTCATCTATTTTGTAAAATGTAGAAGCCTGATAAGCCGTAAAGATATAATATCTTCTCAGTATTCTATTCTTATTTACTTGGGCACTCCGGCAATTTCTGTCTACCATTGGGTTCCTTGGGACTGTGTATATACAAAACCATTAGTCGGCTGTTCAGGCAAAATCTCAAAGAGGGCAACAGATGAGATCACAATCGTACACGGTGCTGTATGAGATGTTCTGCAGTGCTTCCCTAGCTCCTATTGCTCGAGCATGACAGCCACTGGCATAACCTAGAAAAGACCGAAGTATTTGGCATTTCATTTGAAGTCAGGTCCAATACGGGGTTCTGAGACGTCTAGGCAGTGTTAAGTGGTCGAGGGGAGAACATTGGCACGGTGCTAAATCTCGCCTAGTTCCTCCGAATTAGTTGTCAGCAACTCAATGACCCATTCACCACACGATCGACCCGGATCGTATACCGAATTTACGTATTGGCCTCTATGATCTTTCGGATATTGGTCACCTTTCTTGGCGCATTCTCTGTCGACCGTATTCATTACATCGTTGCCCTCCTGCTTTGCTTGGATCATGTCGGTGAAATGGTGTGGTACATATTTGTGGTTGACAAGGAGCGCGACGCAGGGCCGGAAGAAGTTACATCTCATACTACCCGTTTATCAATCGCGGGCTTTTTACTCGCTATGCTATTCTATGTGTACTTTCAAGAGTGTGGGACATTGCACTCGTGGTATGTATTCCCATCCGTCTTGCTTAGGACTAGGGAGCTGACACGATCTAAATCCAGCTGATCATTCTGTAATATGTGGTCAATACTTAGATAGACCTTTGCGTAGTGTGCAAATTGGGTTCCGCATTATGGTCGACTCGAAAAACTTTCTGCCATTTTTTGCCACAATGTAAGCCATTAACAGGCCACGAAGAATTTGTGCGGAATAGCTGCCATTCTCGATTGTGCCTCATTAGGCCGAGGCATTTACGCATTAGCAACTTGAGGAAGGACTATCTGAGGATATCGATATAAGAAAAAACTGAGGGTTCCCAGCTTCCGCACAGCCAAGGGAGAAAAGAAAATGCAACTTCAATACAGAGACTTCAGGGTTAGATGTGAAAAAAACGATTGTGCGGTTGGGTAAATATGCAACAAGAGATCCACAGATTGATGTGTGAAGCATGAAATGGGGTGTTTTCCAGCGACAAAGGTGCTTATCAGTGAGAAAAATGGGAAGAGTCGGTATTCCATTGGTTGCAGCAACAACAAAGATATGCATGTTGACGAGCAGTGGCAAGTGTAGTCGGTGAACACCAAATGTCTTACATAACATTTATAGAGTGAGGGAAAGTGTTTAATGCAGTCATTCATCATGAAGAGGCCATTCCTCCGAAACGTGCGTAGACCCGACGAGTGTTGAGCCAACGTCTCTCGACAGTCATTTTGTTGGCGTCCTCACAATTCGCAGCGAGGACTGCAATCAAGTAAGCAAAACTAGCTACTGCACCATAAACACCCGCCTTTCAGCCACCAGGACAGTTTTCTCCAACATAATTTTTTTCCGCAGCAAAAATTTGAAGACCCTCATCTTTGCCGACTGCTGTCCGGTGCGTGTCGACTTCGAACCAAGGCTTTGCACCAACTGACCTGCCGTCTCCCTGTTTATAAGAGCCCTGGAGGTAAGATTACATCTTTGTTCCTATACCTACAAGAGCTGGTCGTTATTGAAAAAGAAAATAAAGGACTGTTGTCTTTTCAATTTTAAATAAAAGAGGTTGATATGCCGTGCTTTGTTGGGATGCTCAAATTGACATAAGGAAAACAAATGATAGATATGAATTGCAGAGTTGAAATGAATTGTTTCAATTTTCATATGTCAAACAACTACCTGAGGTACAGCGATGCTATTGATTATTCCACTTTATCGTGAGAAAGCGCAACTTCACTCAATTGATTACCTCTGGCTTGATTGCTGCCGTATTAGCCTAAGTCTAACTCGCGCGCGTATTGATAGTGTTGTGGACCCCAAGACTTTTGATTGACCTGCAAAATTTCTCTCCATGTTCGCATGTCAAAAACCAAGAAGGTACTTCAATGCGGTAGCATTTCCTTTGAGAAGGAAAAGTGGAACGAGGATTCCAAAGATGATTTAGAAAACGTAAGGTATAAGTATCCATTTCACCTGCTCGCAGTATTCCCGCCAGAAAGCCCCGTGCTTTGCCAGACATCGAGCCTCATCACGGAGTGCTCGATGTACAAGCAAAGTGGTCATGAAGATGAAGTAGGCCCAAGGGATTCCATGTGTGAACCCGGCACACAAACAGGTGCACAAGGAGAATAAGATATCTCCGACGTAGTTGGGATGTCGCACAACGCCCCACCACCCTGTTTTTGAATTGTTAGCCCTTAAATGAGCACCAGACATTTAGACGGGAAGAACATACCAGAACACAACAATAGGGAGTTATGGGTGCTACCATCGGCTGTGATGTATTGACTCTTGATTACGTTTGGCTTCTTGCCCCAAATGAGACACTTATTATGAGACTGGCGCACAAGATACTTTTGGTGGTTTGACGAGCGAAAAATGACATATCCCGCCAGCCCAACAACGAAGATTGCAGCTGAGCACCAGTATGGCAATTCGACAGGGGCTGAAGCCAGGTATTGAGTCTGGCATGTATAGATCATTGGAAGCCATGCTGCTGGGCCCCAAGCAAGAGAAAATCCAAAGTGGTCATGGCATATATCGATGGTGCTCAAATACCTCAAAACTGAAGTTAGTATTCCTATTTCTTCGAGACGGAAATTCTTTACTTGCCAGTCTTCATTGACGAAAAAGTCCACTGTGTAGATAGCATGCAATGCTATGGGCACCAGCATCGTGCTAGTGACCGCTCCAAATTTTTGATACTGCATGGCCGCAAAAGATAGATCGCTGTATTTATGTTAGCAGTGATGAGATAAATTTGTGTGGGAATCTACTCGTTACATCAAGACCCAAGAATTCATTCCTACACGTCCTACCTGATAAAGTTTGATGTCCCAATTTGACCCTAGTCTGGGATTTAACTCGATTCCCGATAGCAAATCATGGAACGATGAACCTGAAAAACGAGTTAGTCTGAATTCTTGTTTGGAAAAAAGGTACATACCACTAAATCTTCGGTCTTTTGTAGCACTGGGAAATAAATGACCCTTTATCCAGCCAAATAAAGTTGCAAGGATGCCGTATACATTTGCTGCAATGACAAGTCCGCCCCAATTCTCTGCAATGCTAGAAAGCGGCAGTATTTCGGTCACAGCAAGAACCACAGCAGTGATGGTAGTTAAAACCCAAGAGTTGAGTCCGTTAATTCTATACACCAGTGTATTTCCACCCGGGGTGGGTGGTGCAGTAACAGTTTTCCCAGGGAGCACGGAAAAGAGAAAAGCCTGGAAAACAAGCCATCCAGTATAGCCAATAGAAGCCCTCAGTGTAGGCCATGGGGTATACTGGAGAAAGAACTCCGGGATCCCGTAGGATGTCAGGGCGTAGGCTGTTTCCTTAAGGGACGAGTCAAAGTCCCAGATACAAACATATAGGAATATGACGAAAATTGGGCAGGTGACCATAAAACCTAGACTGAGAAGGCCAGAAGGTGTCGACACCCTTTTCCGCCGCCCCCAAAAAACGAGACTATTCTGTAAAGTATCCGTTTTATTTTTCTGAACTGTCGCTGAACTGTTCATCTGGCCACAAGTGGGCGCAAGTTGTTGCGCAGCCATGATGTTGATAAATTTGCTGGCTAACAGTAGGATTCTGAGTTGACAATATAGCTAAGTTCAAATGAAGTTTAACTCTTTATATGATATGTGGGAATCTTTTTGTGCTGAAACATATGTAATTACGAGCAATTTAGTGGATATTATAGACTGGGTACAGGTTTTGTTGATCAGCTTCAAGCTGAACCGCTATGATCAACACTAATCAGTAGGGTATTCGTGCTGAAAGACTGCGAAATACTAAAATAGTGGAGTAGTGGGGCTTCAGGTTCGCAGGCCTCGGATCTCCATTAGATTGGATCGGTTCCAGAAGAGATTGAACACATGCCATGAAAATCCCGATCCAATATTTCGGGGCAAACTAGTTACTGCCAGTTCATCTCAATGGCTTGCAGCACCAGCCCGACTAATTACATTGTCTTCCACTAGCCATAAAGTCCCCACCGAAGATTGCAGGCTACTGATAAAAATGGCAGGTGAGTAGCCAATATCCCCGAGATTTGTGGATAGATGAAAATTTGATATATTGTAATGACAGAAAGCAACTCAGCCGCAGCGGCATATTGAGTGGAACGTATGCCAGCTTAGGTTTAGCTTTTTTACGCGATCTTAGATCTCTGCAGATCTTCTGTAGATCATCTTGTACCTGTGCAGTAATTTTAAATTCTATGTTCGGAAATATTTGAAGGCTAGGGGGGTCGGGGAAACCCATCACGACATTGTCTAGGTAGAGAGGAAAGGAGGGCGCATCATAAAATTGATAGTTCTTTGGGTAAAGCGGAAGAAATGTGATCATTTTAGTGTATTTGGCACTCGCCTATTTGGGCCTAGCGAATATGCCCGGTCAATGTAAATATGCAGCCCCGTGCTGCTCCACCTGTTCTCGTCAAGTGGGGACGTGCACGATAATGCTTGGAAGTTGTGGGTATCACTTCAAAGCCCTAGCATGGGATTTGCAGTTGCGGCTTTTGTGAATTTCTATAATTGTGGGCTTGTAACTGAAGTGATTCTTGACTTGCAACAACCAAGGTCATATAATATACCCATTAAAGCTATGGAATTATGTTGGATGCTGAAAATGGGCTTCAGCTTTCTAGCACTTGGGCCGCAATATGCCCAGACTTGGTGGGGACACTTTGGTAACTTCCAAGGTTGACAGTGTAGGCTTGGCAGGATCGGTGTGACGCACCTGGTGGGTTTAAAGTGGCGTTGTTTAGGGTTTGATGGCGATAAAGAGGCCTCTTTGGGCCAGTCAATCACTTTCACAACCTTCAATTGATCAACATTTTTGTTAGGTATCCATGGATGATCAGTGCTAGCAAAGACATCACCATCGTGAGAATCCTGCGTGGTCACCGTACGCCCGTATCGCCCGATACCGCCCTATTTTTATTTCCAAGGTTGTGTAGGTCGTGCAAAATACCATGATAGCTCCTACCACACTTCTTACTATAGGTGCTGGAAGATGCCGATTAGTTGCCGAGCACCATCTCAGGCTGTCCTAGAGGGCTGAAGGTCTGTTCAGTGCCTACTAGGGCATGCCCTATGGCGTGACTTCTGATCAGTCTATAGTATTACAAGTAAATAGACTTAAAACGAGACGCATGTGCTTGAATGGCCTTTTGAATTGTTAATGAGCCCAGTATCGCTACTTGATAGATAAGGCATGCTCTTCTCTAATGCCTGTCACTACAATCTTAATGGCGAAGCCTCCTGTTTTCGGGGCTGGGTGACCTAGATCCCGACCCATCTGGACTTTGTCTGCTGTGGTATCTACGAGCTTCATGTCTACAGACCGAGCAATAGCCGCCAGACCAAGATACAACTCTGTATATGCAAGACTATATTTTGGTTAGTAAAGAAAACCTCGAGGGAGACAGATGATTACATACTGCATTCCCAGGCATTGTCGAGTTCCTTTGCTAAAGGCGACAAGATAACGATTCAAATATTGTCCATCTTTCGAAGCATTGATCCATCGCTCAGGGCTGAAAGTGTTTGGATGGGTGAAGATCTGCGGATCCATATGAACGAAATATGCGGACTGGCTTACAGGGGTCTAAAGAAAGTTAGTATTGTTATGGTTCACTAGATGGGGTTTGCCGCTTACCCCAGGTGGTATCACATAATCCTCATAAAATAAAGGCTCAATAGGTGAAATTCTGGGAGTTCGAGTCACCAAACCAAACGAAAGACGGAGAGATTCTTTGACGATACCCGTCTACAAGCTTCGGTTAATGGTTTACCTGCTCCATGAGATTCTTAGGTGGCTTACTAGGTATGGTAATTGCTCAAGATGTGTAGAGGTCACTTGTGTGTCTGCAGGGAGGATAGCTTTCTCAAGTTCCTTGCGAAGATTGAGCATTATGCGATCATCATTCAGTAGGTGGAAAATGGCAACTGAAAGTGCTCGCGATGTAGTCTCTGTACCAGCACCAAATAAGGCTGCTGCCTCTTCTTCCAACCGGCGAACGGTCTTCTCTTGTGGTGGTACATTCGCAGCAGCGAGAGCGTCGAAAATTGTCTTGGCGGACGAGGCATTATCATCAGTATTATCAATGACTTCTTTTCGTTCCAGAGAGTCAGTAGCCTGACTCCGGATCAAATTTCTCATGGCGATCACATCGGCCATATACACACCCATGGTCTGGAGCAGCCTTTGCGGTATGCATCTGAGAAGCTTGGGGATAAGTGGCAAAAACTTGTTGATATGACACATGGACATAACATAGTTGATCGCATCGATCATCTGATTCTCAAAGACCTTTTGCTCAAGGTAGCTATGACTAGCGCCAAAGCAACAAGACGTGACAACATCGGCAGTAAAAGCCGAGAAAACGCGATTAAGTTCAAGGACTGTGCCACTTTTGTAAGCTAGTTGAAGGCGATAGACTAGCCGATCTACCTTTTCTTGGATAGCTGGCTCCATGTTTCTGACAGAACGCTTAGAAAAATAACTGTTCAGGAAGCTGCGACGAAGACGGTGGTGATCATGGTGAACTGTTGCGACCATCGGAATGGATGTTGTGAAAATTGCAATAGAGCTGAGATCTTTATCTCGCCTGTTAGGGCTACCCGCGTAGATTCGTTCGTAGTAATTTGAGTCTTTGATGTGTATTTCGCGTGGATTGATCCTTATAATTGGCCCTTCAAGATATTAGCAAGTACCGTGTAGTCTTTGAAGACATCGGGATCCAAACCGTATTTTTGATGCATCTGATCAATTTTCTCGATATAGGTGCCATTCCTGATCACATCATGATAGAACTCGTATAGATGTGAGACTGCCGCTAGCTTTGGTCCAGGGAAATTTCTCAGTGGATGAAAGAAAAGACGATAAGTCGCGCGCACGGCAAAGCTAGCAGCAATTCCCAAAACCAGAAGCGCGCAGATGTCTGAACTGTTCCAGTCCAACTGACGTGAGACAATTTTATAAGAGGGTAACCACATCATTTTGATTGAAACCCTCTCGATAAAGCGTGTGCGGTTGATTTTGAAGAAAAAAAGAGCAACGAGCAATGAAAAGAAATTGGATTAGCCTAAAGTGGAATAACCGATTTGATCAGAAAGTGGGACACCCCAAATGTCTAGTAAACCCAAATTATGAGGTCAATATTACTGCGAATGTGATTTTTTACGGTATTGAACGAACCGAGTAATTCCGAACGACACTATCTAGGTATTAGTAAAGCAATATAACTATTATATCCAGAATCTAGTGGGGAAGTGGGCATATCTCCCCACTATAGGTCAGCTACAATCTCTCCAAACACGGCATATTTTATGGGCATGGAACAAGCCGTGCTTAACATGCGGGAGGGCAAGTAGACTAGTAATGCCTTCAAAATAAGTGGACATTCTTGAGATATCACGCTGGATTGAAATCGAGCTGACGATCTATTGGGAGGGAGGTATGTCGATTCCTTAGTAAAAAAAGCGGATCTATCATTCAAAGACACTGCATTGGGGCTGGCTGAAGAAAATTCTATCAGAAAGTGATCCACATGTGTCTTCTTTGCCCCTCTTTGCCCCACAAAATTTGTCTTGAATCCAATGCAGATCGTTTGTATGTACTAGTGAATATCGATTGCCGAGGCCCCACAATAAAGAGAATCAGCAAGTCGAGCTGATTGAGCCATGACCGCACTTTTCATCTCTTCCATTGCTTTTAATATAGATTCATGTCTATTTGAAATGCGAGGTTTCTAAATTGTCGAATACTCTGGATACTACGTCGCAGGACCTTTTTCAACACGGTAAGAATGTTGGATATTCCCAGCATATTGATTGTAATTGGCTTGGTCCTCTTACTAGGCCACTTATCGCGAGTCCAACAACGCAAGAGGCAAACCTCACTTGAACCACCTTTGGTTTCAAGTACGATACCGGTGGTAGGCCATTTGATCGCTTTCGCTTACTATGGGCTTGAGTACTTCCCGCTGCAAAGGTAGTGTCTATTCATGAATAAAAAAATGACCCAAATTGACCAATATAGTGCTAAAACACTTCTACCTGCTTTTACCATGGACATGCTTTTCAATAAGGTGTATGTCATCCAGTCTCCAAAGTTAGTCTCGGCTATTCGGCGTAGTCAACGCACTATGTCTTTTGAGCCACTTGTCACTAGCACTGCAAAGTGTGTTGGTGGGATCAACGGACCTGGTCTTGAGCTTCTCCGGGAGAAGGTATCAAAGGGCAAAGGCCTTGGGCATCACACCATAGTCGCTTTACGGCCCACCCTTCTGGGTGACGGGTTAGATCAAATGAACAAGACGATGGTGGATTGTCTTCACCATAGCGTTCAGGAACTGAAGTCCCACGACGGCGTACTCGACCTGTATGACTGGTGTAGTCTTGTAACGACTATTGCCAGTACAGATGCAGTTTATGGACCGTTGAATCCTTATAAACAGATTAAAGCCCGTCATTCCTATTGGTACAGCTCAGCCTCTTTAAATCCTTTAATTCGTTCTTCAAATATCGTCAGAACTGATCAGGTGTATAGGGAAATCGAAAAAAATCTTAGCTCTCTTATGATTGGTATCGCCCCTTGGGTAGTCGCACGGAAGGCTTGGAAGGGGCGAGAATATCTGGCAAAAGCCTTTCTCCAGTACTATGAAGCAGGTGGCCATCTTGGATCATCTCAGTTGTCATACATACGATGGAAATCACAACATGATGCTGGAGCCACGCTAGAGGATATTGCTCGACTTGAGGTAGTCATGGGTCTTGGAATACTCTCTAATACAGTTCCCGCTAGCTTCTGGGTAATGTTTGATATATTTTCACGTCCAGAACTACTAGAAGAGATTAGGGAGGAGATTTGCCGGAATGCACTGTCAATAAACCCAGAGGGGCGTCATACAATTGATCTAGCAGATGTCCAAGACAAATGTCCTCTTTTACTGGCGTCTTTCCAGGAAACTCTTCGAGTTCGATCAAACGCAGCCCAGTTACGGGTTATATATGAGGATACCATGCTGAACGATTCGTATCTTGTCAAAGCTGGCTCGGTCCTGGTGATGCCAGCGGCAGTTATAAATCGAAGTGAATCTATGTGGGGCCCCGATGCTCATAGCTTTGATCCTCAACACTTCATCACTGCAGGGGGGAAGGGAAGCAAAGCATCAGGGTTTATGTCTTTTGGGGCACCTCCTCACATGTGTGCTGGCCGTCACTTTGCCACCGGGGAAATTCTCGCTCTTGTGACTATGTTGATTCTGCAGTTTGACGTTTGCCCCGTTGAAGGCAAATGGGTCGAACCTCCGACCAATGTGAAAGCAGTAGCAGCTTCACTAAGTCCCCCTATGGGCCGTACTTCTGTGGCTATCGGTGAAAGGCCGGGATTGAAAGGGGTCAAATGGGACTTTACATTGACTCCGGGAAGGGGAAGACATGGCTTGGTCGTTGGTTAGTCTTTTAAGTAATTCATCGAGAAGATTCTGGATTTGGGATAAATTCCTATTCAGCCAGATGGAAAGTTTAAAATCCCAACTAGCATTGTGGTAGCTCCGAATGGTAGTGACGGGAAAAGCATCCGAATTTTGCGAGTGTGTGAACATTGTTTCTACACCGCTGATCCTGCCCCGATTAGATGAGTGATTTGTCCTGCAATTCTCGATAGTCTTGGGTCGATCTGCGGCCCGAGGGGATGGTCAGTGTGGATACTAATCGTCATTATTGTCATTGTTGCCCTGCTCTGGAACAGGAAAAAAAATCAATAAATTGAACGCACTAAAATAAACTAGATCAAGACTGAAATTAAAACTGAATTGGCGTCAACGCCTACCTAGAAGCTCCTTGTAATATGTTTTGTATCGCCTCGATTGTTATATGCTGTGCTGCGCCGGTATTAGAAATTGAATAATTGAGATTTTATATTCATGGACATGATTTTCATCATCCTCAGCCTGCTGGCTCTCGCCGCATTCTACCTGTACCATGTCAACGCCGCCATGAAACGAGTGCCGGACATGGCCCACAAATCCTCCCCTAATCGTTGGACTGTCGCTGAAATCGAGGCCACGTACAAAAAGATCCTGGAAAGCCCCATTGATGTTACCAGATCCTTGCCCCCTAAGCAGGCGCGTCGATATGTGGTGGTTGGTGGATCAGGTGCGTGCTGGGATCATCTACATATATGGCCATGATCGTGATCATTTCGTAGATTTTGAACTCGCTGCAAGAATCAAGGCATCCAAATTCCTCGAAACTGACGTTTTTATTCATAACAGGCCTCGTCGGCAGCTGGATCGTCGCGCATCTCCTCGATCGTGGAGAGAATCCTGCTTCCCTGCGCATTATCGACCTAGTCTCGCCTACCACAGAAATCCTGGCTCGAGGTGTGGGTTATTTCCAAACCGATATAACCGACGAGCTGAACGTCAGTACAGCATTCGGGAAGCCATGGCCTGAATCTGTGTACCAGCGCCCACTCACTGTGTTCCACACCGCAGCCATCATCCGGCCATCTGAGCGCTTGCAGCGCTTTCTCCCGTTCTGCGCAAAGGTGAACATTAACGGCACTAAAAATATCATCAACGCAGCCAAAAAAGCTGGCGCCACCTGCTTCGTCTCGACCTCATCGGGCTCAGTATCACTGCGCAAACTAAAGTTCTGGATCATGCCATGGGAAACGCTGCCACGGCGTGTGATGCAGATTCTCAGCGACAGCGCGAAGATTCCGCAGCATCATAATGAGTTCTTCGGAAACTATGCCGTGACAAAAGTCGAGGCTGAGCGCATCGTCTGTTCGGCGGATAACCCAGCTGCTGGGTTCCGCACAGGCTGCATCCGCCCATCAAATGGGATCTATGGAATCGGGAGCGATGCGAGTATGACTATCACGGGCGCATATCTGCGGAACGGAGGAAGTCCTGCGTGAGTACCGTGAGTACCAAAAACGCACATAGATTAATAACAACGAGAAACAGCTGGTTTGGCCCAATTATGCAAAGCTTCGTCAACGCCGAGAACGTTTCCATTGCACACCTCCTCTATGAACAGCGCCTTCTTGAGCAGAGTCAGCCTTCCTCGTCTCTCCCCAACATAGGTGGCCAGTCCTTCGTAGTAACAGACCCGAACCCGCCTATCGCCTACAGTGACATCTTTAACTTGATTACAACACTGTCCAAAACACCAGTTTCATTCCCAGTCCTGCAGCCCGTGTCGCTGCTGCTAATCTCCTATATCGTCGAGTTCTACGTCTACATTCAAGATGTATACTTGCCGTGGCTTCTTCCCAGACTCACTGGAGACATTGTCCAAATACAGCCAGCTCTTTTCACCATCTCGGACGTGTTTTGCATCGCAGATGACTCGCGCGCGAAGAAGAGCCCTCATGAGGGTGGGCTGGGCTATCACCCACCGATTACAACACTGGAGGGCATGTGTAAGCAGCTGGTTGATTGGAACACGAAGGCGGAGGCGAAGAGTGAATCCTGATTTGTGGAGGATTAGTAGCATTTTGGAATGAAAACAGGGGGAATACAAGATAATGTCACTTGCCTATCTCCTTTAATATACCGCATATTGGATTTATCTCGGTTCTAAATTCATGCCAGGACACCAGGTGTATTCTACAGCACACTACAAGAGAGCAAATTTCTGAAAAGCTTTCATTTTGCATAGCAAAGTATATCTCCTCGAAGCTAAAAAAGGACTTAAAAAATAAAAATCAAAGCCAAACAAATATTAAAAATAAAATGTAAAAATAATTTTAAAGTTCCGAAGTCGCCAGCAGAGAATCACAATTGTGTTCCGTTGTAGCAATATAATGCATACATTATGGGCCTGAAGGGAAACTTTTTTTTATAAAAAAAAAACCTGCAGGAACTCCCTATGGCTGCTAGAAATCGATTTGGAGCAAGAGATAAAACTAGACGAAAGTTAGCGAACCATCAAATAGCAAATTAGCAAGAGAAAGGCAATCGGGGCAATCTCAGAGCTAGACTCGATATCGAACCGCAGGTTCCAATGTCCCTCCCTGGTTCTGGCTGCTGCTATCCGTGAAATGCGACGTGAACCACGACGGTAGCCGCTCCAAACAACGCTGCCGACCGTGCGACCAATCCGGGTGCCAATCACCGCGTCATACTCCGGATCCCCACGATTGAAGGTATGTATACCAGCGCCATAGGTCATCAAAAGCTCGCGCGTTTGTCTATTGCTAATATCATTAACAAAGATTTCGCGCAAGTCTTGGATCATGGTATGGGCCCGCTCGAATATCGCAACAAGTATGGGTCCGACATGCGGCATTGAGCCTCCCCCTGGGTAGCGCAAAGCAAAGTCGATGATCAGCGTTGCTTCGACAGTGTGAGCCCGGACGATGCCATTGTTAATACCAAGATTAATGCACCGGGCGACCGTGTCGTGGGCACCTTGCTGGGCCAACAGATTCTCCAGGTTACCAAGCCCCCAAGAATTAAACAAGACGTCGGGGTTGGGTGCTCGCGTTCGCCGAATATCGGAAATGGGCCTATGATCCTCGAAGATCAGGAAGCTTAGCTCTATAGGGCAGCCTGGAAAGCTTGGCTCCTCGAACGACATAACGATTTGAGCACCCTGCCTACGAAGGCGCAACTCGGGGAGTGGGGGATCTCGAAGATGATTAAGCACTCGAGATTGAGCGCGGTCTACCCAGAAGCCTACTCGCTGAAGGATACCAGGCATGTTGAGAATTTACGTAGAGGATGTTAAGCAAATGTACGGACGGGTACGAGGAAAGAAAATCAGACGAGTTGAGTTGAGCTTCCATATGTAGATTTTACACAGTAGCTATCAAGTCGCTCTTAGGATCTTTCTTAGAGCTCTTTGTTAAGAATGATATTCCACAAATAAACCCTTGGTTCTTGTGACTGGTGATACAGTATCCACCGCTATGCCTGGGGATTTGCTTTCAAACAGGTCTTTCCGTCCAAAGAGGCTCTTTCTAAGAAAAAACCAACAAGTAATCCGTCTCATGCCAAGATATCTTGTCTGAACCTGAAATCCGGTTTTCGATGCCTTTGATGCTCGATGGACTGACTCATGGTAAATAATGCAATATGGAGGCCACCATGATCAAGTGGGTAGATGACACGAAAGTTGAGTTGCACTAAGTAACTTACATATCGATGAGGGGCGCTCTAGATACGGTCTAGCTGTACAGGCCGATATGAAGGACACACAATACCAGCACCATACTGTAGAGATGGAATGGCTGCCTCTCTACATCTCTCGCTCCCCTCTCTCCTCACACATCATTCATCAACATCATCTTCGATCACCTCACCGCCCTTGTTTCCTCCCTTCTAGAGATGGACAGAGCAAACATCTTTTGCGAGATGTATTTCTCGACTCTGACGTGTCAATCGTTGAAATTTATGGGAACCGGGGTTTCTTCAAGTGGGCCGCCGATTGTAGCCCGTCAGGATATTATAATGATTATTTGAGAACGAGTTCTTAAAATTGCTAAAACACCTGGGCAGAGAATTTGCACTAATCGGATCACGTAATTCACTGGTCCAGGTATTATATACAAAGACAAAGGTGTGCGTTTCAATGTAACTAACTGGCTGCTAGTGGTAGGTTTCTACTTCGTGTTCTGAAAGCATCAAACCAGCATATCCTTAGTCTCAAATCCGTCTAACCAGCACTCTTCTTTGGTAGCTGCAGCTCTACATCGCCTGGTAATTTCCCTTCGCTAGGAGATTCGGTAATTCCACACTTCCTTCGACAGACGATTTGCCATCCGGCTTCGTAATGCAGAGCTTAGGACCTTGAGAAGATGGACTGCACAGAGACACTTCACCACACCCTGTTCTGAAATAAAACTTAACAGGTCCAGCTGACGCAGGCCCTGATATTTTCAGACCGACGGACAGTGGTATTCCTGATGGCCAGGCTTTGTCGAGGACGTCTTTTATCCCAAACTCTTTGACAGCTTCTATGTTCATGTACGAGTAATTCTCATGCCTGTACAGTTCTGAAAGACTTTGCAAGGTGTGATTGGCTACAAAACTGGTTGCTGTCTCCTCATACAAGATGCAGTCTTGTCTCGAAATGGGCTTGATGGATATGCCGGGGCCGCTAACGGAGAACCAAACCCTGGCATCGACAGGGGAAAGTTCTCCGCTGGCTGGGCCCCATCTTTTGGCATTCATAGTTAACGTTGCCTCAAGTGTGAACATGTCGATGGAACTGAAAGCATTCGAAAGTTGTTGACCCAGATGCCGATAGGATTGATTTGAACTGTTTTGCAACAGTGTTCCAAACTCCTCTAGACGGACGTTGACGATTGCATCAGTGGCGCCCTCCTTGCGGCTGTCTACCCAGTCCTCGAATTTCTTTCGATCCTGCGGGTCATCGGCCAACTTCGACGCGAGAGTTGGTTCACCTCCTCGGACATAGCACTTGGTGTCGCATGACCTCATATATTTCGCTGATTCTTGCGTACTCGAGACACTCCCTTTTGCCTTCACGATACTCCCATATTCTGCCTCTATGCCCGCGCTCATTGCTTCTTTAGAGTCACTAGATGTGCTCTCTTTCACAACCCTCAACTGATATCTTGTACCAAGGAAGCACTCTTTGATGTAGTGAGTACCCCAGTAGCCAAAAAACGACTTGTACTGTGATTCCACGAAAGGGTCACCGGGCTTCCAAGGGGGGAGATGGCTGGCCGCTTCGAGAAAGACCTTGCTGATATTGACTGTCTGATCCCCGCTGAGGAAGACCGAGTGAGTCTTCTGGTCAAGGCTCCAGAGACCATACATTGAGTCCGATTTGAATGAACTCTTGCTGCTATAGCTTGCATTTCCACTGACCGAAACACCAGCATAGTTTACACTGAGTTCCGCTTTGGCCGCAAACTCTTCTGACAGTGATGAGCCAGTTTCAACGACGAGACTTTGCCTCAGAGTTCCTGATCCAGGCCGGGATATAGAGGCATTCGTTGGAAAAGCGTAGTCTACCGGATTTCCAGGAATTTTTTGGGTCCGATCTCCGTATGTCAAACCAACAATAGCATGTTTGTCACTGCGGTCGATGAGAGCTCTCACGTCAAAGATATCGTCACCTAGATTATTGGAGTTAGATTGGTCACCAAGATCTGACGATATGGGCACGAACCTGGTCTAAAAGCAACGCTGCGACCAAGGAAATCACAGGACGGCAACTTTGGGCCAGACATAGTATAGTGATTATCGATACTGATAATGGAGATATCTGAGAGCGGGACGAAGAACTGTGTTGAAGTATGCTCAACGTGTAAATCAAGCTCAGGAAGCAGGCCCATTTTATAGCCCGTGTAGCTAGACCGAGCGTAATAGATCGCTGTGGCGGTGTGATTCAGATTACTTCACGACATCGTGATAAGCATCGAACCTAAGAGCTGGTGACGTGATTGATTTATAGAATACATGGGTCCACCGAGCTAGTATTGGGTCGTATATGCACTATGTATGATGATTTGTTTCGGGAGTTTGGAAATGTGGTGTATAATCCAGTGGGGGAACTGGTAATGCAGACACGGCCTGAGGCACAAGGCCCTCTCTGACCCATCTACTGTCAAACCGCCATCGAGCATTCCCCATTTCAAAAGATTCGATTCGTCGATTTTTATAATTTGCTGAAAGTCTGATGCATCAGAAAGACGAAGAAAAAGAATAAAAAAATAAAGGTCAAAAATAGTATAAATAAAGAAGGGAGAATACCACGCAGACGGAAAAAAGTACCATATAGTTGGGCCAGACGGAGTAGTGGTTCAAGGTTGATGTGTCGATCCACCAATAGAGAAGATCTGGAACATAACCCCGCCCCGCTCGGCTAAGGCGGAGGCAACCAACCAACAATGGGTCAATCTTGTCCGCATCCACCAGATCCTAGCCATGGGCGCAGCTAAGGTCACGTCACAATTCTGCACGATCTACCCGTACTACCTTAATTTGGTCAACATATGCCATAGCCGACTCGAAGCTGGGGCCCTCCTTTTGATGTGGTTTAAAGAACCTCGGTATTTATATGCAAGTCTATCGGAACCGGAAGGGATGGTACTGTGCGTAGCATCCAAGTCTTAAGCCTCTAAGCGAGCGAGTAATGCACAACTACGATGCGTCTTCATCTGCAGTCTAATATCTATCTATCGCATTTTTTAAGTTTCAGCTCAGTCGGGCGGGACAAACCTAGTTGAGGTTCAGCACTCCCAGTTGCTTGACTTGCTTGAGGTATCACGTTACAAACCCGCAGATCGCAACTTCAACATGGGCCATCGTCGATGGCCCATCGATAGCCAACCAACCTCCTACAAACTACTATCCACGAAAGTCACGTGAATTCCAGTGTACCTCAAAGGCTCCTGGACTTCGAGTGAAGAACATTTTACCTTATGGCCAGAATGAGAATGGTGATGGACCCACTGTGAGACATCATGCTAGTACAGTGGGGATTCAAAGATATTTGGAGCACAGTATATTGTGTTTCTGCCCACCCACCGCTTTTTTACGCCACGTACCTATAGTATCCACCGCCATAAATACAAAACGCGCTAATATTAGTTGTGCAACGTAAGGAAAAGATTGGGATGCCTCCCGTCTGATGCCCTTGAAATAATCGGATCAAAGCACGTCTGTACACACACACACACACACACACAATTCATTAACGCCCGGCGGCGGAGCCGAGAGGGCAACTATCGCTAATCTACCAATACATGCATTTTTGGGTATACGCCATGTCTCCTTGAAGCCCATACAGTATTTCCTTCCGTATTTCCCATTTCAGCTTTCAATCTCATGATTGAACCCTGTGGTTAGTATTGGTTAGTAGACTGGCTTGAAGGCGCTTCTTCATGTGTTCAACATCCTATCTTCGGCAGTTGAAGCGCGTCTACCGTCGATCACAAGGTGTTGGGGTTAGTAAGGTGAGGTATTCTATCAGCTCGTCGGCAGGTCTAGGTGACCTCAAGTCGGCCCGTGGCGATGGCGAATCGTATTGACGCTCGCACTGCTTCCAAATTCGGTTTCCACTTCTGATCATCGGAGGGTGACTTCCCTCCCAAGAAGAAGGACAAGTTCCCTCGGTGTGTATCGGTACATTGTAACATATCCGTCCGGTGTGTGGTCCAATTCCGACATCGAAAGAGAAAGTGGTCCACCGTTTCTCTTGCCTGTCCACATGCACACTGATCTGTCTCGGCGGCATTGATTCGAAAGAGATATCCATTGAGTCTCGCCATGCCGGTGCGGAGCTGAGCCAGCACGCTCGCCTCTTTCCACGATAATCGGTCATACGGCTGTCGCGTGTGTTTCCCTGGAAGTGCTGTATCCACTCGTCTGGAATGTCTTCCTATGTTCTCGGGCAGCTCACTGCTGGGGGTGGCTTGAGACCGCGCGATATTCAGAGTTGTCGATTTCACTCTGGGGACCTGTTTTTGCAAAACGGCGTCTTCTTGTGTTGCGTCTCGGGCCTGTTCTTTCGCCAGACGAAGTAGATTGTTGTCTTCACTTGTAGGAATCCACCGGACGCTGACCCGGTTTCCATTTTTCTGCAGTCTTGTCATCAGCTTATAGATTTGGCAGACAAATTCCTGACCCGTCTGTTGTCGCGGATTCTTCAGCGAGAGAGCCGCCGTTTTGTTACTCGTGACCAGTGTAATCCTAAAATCTTTCAGTCCCACGAGTGTCTTCAATGTGTGCGCCATTGCCGCGAGATCCGCAGAAAATGGATTTTGCTCTGTTCTCGCACCCAACGTAACGGAGAAGACCTTCAGCCTTACTTTCCGCTGGCGTGGTGGTTGTTTTTCGATCGCCACTCCAAACCCGACCAGCTCGTTCCGTGCGGAGCTGCTGAACGCGACTTGCATTGATCCGTCTGGTACAGTTGACCCCTCCGAGATGGGCTCATCATCAGTTTCCACGCGTGTTTCCCATGGTGCTAGCGTAAACGGATTGATGGTTTCCAGCGATTCCATATCGATGTTTTTCAGCGCGTCCGCCACTTGGTATAGTGGTGAACGGTGGTACCTCCTGAATTTCCTGATCCGATCTGTGTTTCTTCGGAGAGGATTGGTTTCTGGTAGTGCGTGGAGGTCTGTCCACATCTTCACGGCTCGTCTCCATAATCAGTGTCGTGCCGTGGCGATGTGGGCCTCGGCCTCCGCTACCCTGGTTGCAACGGTGAGGAACGTCCCCACAATGGCTTGTGCACCTATCCGTTGCACTCGATTGATCGGACCGATGCTCTTATTCTTAAATGCGTGCATCCAGACATTCGAGGCATAGTCGACCACCGGGGCCACCGTTGATGAAAACAACTGCCGCGCAGTCGCCGGGGAAAGCCCTCGTGGCCGTCGCAGCTCCATTGCACCTTCGGCAACGCAGCATGCTGCACAACCTTCAAGAATGAGAGAAGTCCCTTCTTGATCTTGACCTCTTCAAAGATGGCCTTGTCAAAAAGCTCATTGGCAATGAAGACTCTGCTTGTATGTCTTTTGACCTAATTGGCCAGATCAACATCTTGGGTACGTTGGACATATTTCCTAAGTTCCGGATATTGGCTGAACATTCAAAGGTTTTGCTTCTTCGCCTCATGAGGAGCCCTACTGCAAACAGACCGCCGCCTGCTGCAGTGGTAACAAGGTAGGTCATTCACAATAACATTTATTGACAACAAAAATCCATCTAACTCAAATCTGACAGTGCCACGCTATCGGTGCAATAGACGGAAAATAAATTACGCCGATTCTCGCCAAATCCAACGAAAGCTATCGGTCACGCCGAGAGCGCATTTCAATTGCCTCTGATAAACGAGGGCTATTGTTCAGCCTCGATGAGTTTCTCAGTCCAATCGGCTCTTGATCATTGACTAGCATGCAAAGGATGGTTTTTCTCAAACTCGGATGTTCTCGCAACGATTTGAGATGTTTTTCATATCATTTTCGCTTCTATTTGATTGCTTATTAGCAATTGTACGCTCCTTACACACCTTATCTAGTACTACTTATATGAATAATTGATTCCCTCTTTAGTTGTGTCATTTTGCTTACAGTGAGACACTGGCTTTCATAAATTGAATCTTTTCTGGCTCATTCCATGATTCCGATTTTCGGTCTTCTTTGATGGATTCCGTTTAACAATAAACCTGTCAACCGAATAACCATGTTGATAAACAGAACAGAAAAGTGGTGCCTAAATCTGCCCAAGAGCATGTGTGCAATGCCTGATACATGAAGGGACTTTAAGAGTCCAGGAGAGAACCGATTCTTTTCTTCAAAAACTTCGTTATCTAAGTAGATCCCTGGAATGGCTTTTCCATTCTAAATATCGCAGTTTGAAGTCAGGTTCACCACCACCGAAAGGCTTTAACCTTCATTATGCCACATGTGGAAAGCCTATCAGTCTCATCTACAACTTTGATAGACAGTATCACCGCAAGTGTCCATCTGCAAACAAATATTCATTTTCTCCAGCAGCATTACTTACAGGTCATCTTATCTCCCTCTACAGTCAAAAGGCTGGTAATTTCCATGTTCTAATAGCGGATGAATTTGGTGTTACGGTCAAAGATCAATGCATTGGCAACCTTATGCTATATAGCAGATAATTTAAAGCCGAGGTCCCCTGAATAAAGGATTAAACCAATGCGCCTGATAGTGACCAAGAAGAGAAGCCAAGCTGAGCGCTATGACTTGCAATTATATCCGAAGTAATTGACCAAGCTTTACGCGCAGATTCATTTACCTTGAACAGCTCCCTTAGCCACATTGATGCCTTCACTAGTCTATCGGCCATATCGATACGGCTAGAATTTGAGAACTCGAACTGCAAAATCAACGCGGTCAAAAACACACCTATCGTCTGCATGATGTAATGGAGCGCGCTCCAGCAAGGACATACACCAAATAGCCAAGGTAAGTTGGGCTCATCTGGTAGCAAGTCTAGGAGCTGGCTTGCATTCTGGATGCACATCTCTGCTATAGGGTTATATGAGGACTCATGGCAGCTCAAGGCTTCTGAAGAAGTAGACATGTGCCGGCGAAGATACGGCTGCGTTATCATGATTTTGGTGTAGCATAGTTGTAAAGCAAGCCTTCTGGATTGACATTTCAAAGGCCTGGTCCCGTCTGTGTCCCGGAGGCCATATGACAGAGGGAGAGATAACAGCCAATTATCAACTTTCCTGAGTGATGAATTGATCCTAAGTTCGATTTGTGCCCATTCTCTTTGCACTGCACTGGGTGCGTAAATGTCTTCCATCACTTCCCGCAATATAGTTGAAAGCGTTGCGATGTAAAGAAAGCATGATGAATCGCTTTCGGGGGCATTATCAGTACGAAACGATGAAAAGGTTTCATCTTTGAACAGGGAGCGTGTTGTTGAAGATGAATATTCTGATCTCTTGTCAAATCTAGACTCAATCGATGTATTTGGGCGAGTTTGTTCAGGGAGCTCATTCTGTAGATACTTCTGAGCCATGTTGTCTTCAGTGGGCTCTGGAATTGACACTGCGGCAAAAACTTTCTCCTCAAAGGGTGACGGGAGTGGTGTTGTACAGAATCTCCCAGGAACTGCCAATGGACGTCCTGTAACTCCCCAAAGGGAGATATCAAGAACATACAAAGACCACCATACCCTGTATCTGATTTCTTTCGAAAGTGAAGCAGTAGCCGTGCTTTCATTACAAAGATTGAGTCCCATGGCTAGAGCAGAGCTAATTGCAACATGGCAGCATTTCCACGATCTTCACAAAAAATTCACACGGTCAGAAAAGAACCTTCTAGGACATTTTCCTGCGATTATTCACCTACCTATTGACCTGTCCAACAGAGAGCAGGTAGAATGCTGCCAAGCCTTCGATCTGAACCTGTTGCAAGTTTTCATGATGGCGCAGCGAGGTCTTATCCATACTAAGCATCCACCCTCTCGAAAAATGTATTGCATGAGCGTGTTCACTATTAGAAGTTGCTTTTTGCGTTGGCGGGGTGTGTATGTGTGCAATGGCGCAGATGAAGTTGAATACGGTTAGCCATTGATCTCTTGGCTTCACTGTTGTATCTGAATAGAACTGATTGTATTGATTGAGGAATGCCATTTTGCCGATGATAGGGAAGAAAGGGTGGACAACTCTGAAGTACGTTCTAATCAGATGATCTGCAAGGACCCGTTCTGGTTTTTTCAATGTATCAACATCTTCGTTAATTACCATCTTAGAATTATTCTGATAGTAATCAAGCGGTGAGAATGGCTGTCCCTCCATATCTTGCTGTGAGCTCGAAGGTACGATATGGTCTTTTTCAAGGGTGATTTTGAGGCGATTTAGGCATGCAACTGCTGATAATTCCCCGATAAATCCAGGTATCCGAATGCCCCTTTGCATACTGAAATATTCGGGTGTATACCCTAGCGTATCTGAAGGGCATTCAGGCACGTTATATGTCACCGAAGAAGCAGCGCGGGAGAGCTTGGGTCGATAGTGTGTTGCAAACTAGGAGCCGTCCGTTAGTAAGGAATCCTCTTCTCGACCATAATCCTCCAGGAATTGGAAATCATGCTACCTTCACCGTTGATTGATCAACAAGATGGGCAGACCTGGCATCGAGTGTTGGATAAATTTCACTTAGTAGATTTTCAAGCTCATCAATCTGAGATTTAAGTTCTTCAACCATCCTGGTAGTGTGCAGCTTTGGTCAGTACTGCTTCTATCTCTGCATCTGCTTTATATATTGCATACTTCCCAGTATTCTGTCGCTTTCGCTCTCCATAGTTACATTCAACCCTGAGTCTTTCACACCGGACACACACCGGTCGATGGCCGCTGCACTTGGCTTTCATCGTACGGCATGAGTTACATGCGAGACTAACCCGAGATCGACTGCTCCAGCTTTTTACTTGGCGTATGCGTGGTATTGCAACTTTATCACTTTGTTCTCTTTGAATGGGGTTAGGATTCAAACCGAACGGTGACTCAGTCTGCTTCGCAAGATAGTGGTCGAAACACAAATCTTCCAAGGAATCATTTTCTTCCAGCTGAGGCGATTCATCCAAGACAAAGCCCGGAAAACAGAACAAGTCTGATCCAAAGATGCCTTCAAGAGCCGGATTCAAAGCCAAATTGAGGTTCTGGTCCATCGTGAACTTGAATTGTTCGAAGTCGGCGTGTCTTCTGCATCCTTGTCAGTGCGACTGTACTAATATTAAATACGGCTACCGTTATATTCCTCTCCCTTACTTGGCTCTGAGCTGGCTAGACCAAAGTACTGACTCCCTAGCACTGTGGTAGATTCCATGTGGCCGGTTGACCTATCCGACCAATGAAAGGTCACAACATCGACCGGAAATACTAGCCCCTGCGTACATACCTACCCCGGCATGGAGCACTGACCTGCTACTAACATAGAAAGGCATTGATGGCCAATTCTGTCAGGATAGAAACTACAGGGACTGTCAAATATTGAGTGGGCTACAGTGCTTGGCGAGATTGAAGTTGAGAAGTCGTTTTGGCAGAAACCCGCATTTCCCGCCTGGGAATGGTGCATCGGTCACGTGGATTTCAGGGTCAAAGCGATCCCCCGAGGAACAGAAAAATTTCGGTTCGCCCTGGATGTGGCTTTACGTACAACCGCTCTCTCACTAGGCGCTAAGTCTAAAATGGCTAGTCTTGAGCTAAACCGAGGAAAGTGTAGTTTCAGATTGCTACACGTGATGTCAGGACAAGGGGTCATGTCATAATGAAGTGAAGGGAAGGTTATGGTCATTAGCTTGTCTAGGAAAATAGCCTTTCGATAATAGCAGACTGAGAATCCATGTGGCCTGAATTGTGTGTCAAGAAATGATGTAGGAGGTACTTGCATCCGGTATACAGCTGTGCCTACGAAGCAATACTAGTAGTGATTGGAGGGGTATGCTCATACCCCGCACGTGTCGGTCGATTCAGCCTCACGGGCAGGCTGAGGTGGTCATCTATCAACGGAGGACATAATTCCACTCACATTTCTCCTATGATTCTGTCAATGAGCTTGAATACAAACCACAGTGGTGGCGGCTCGGTTAGGTGAGTTATATCCGAAGATAGAACAGTAGCATCTCGTGAATCTCAGCACCCTGGCCACACGATACGGAGGCTGAGAATCAATATTCTGCCAGTTTCTGGAAGCCCTGATGTTGATTTCCCCAGGTACGCATTACGAAGACACTATGTCCTCTATATCGTTCGGCAGCAATAACCGGGGGAACCAAGTGGGAAACAATTATACCAAGTGGGAAACAATTATGGAGTAATCTATCTGCCTCCAGGTGAGATTTACAATACATAGCTCCCTATCAAGCCAGGACTAATGACCATTTTTTGGTTGAGACCAACAGAAAAACCCGCCCCAGCCGTGTTCTACCGTGCCTTTTCAGAAGGATATGATGTTTGTGGGCCGAGAAGCTGTGATCAGTGCGATCGATGAAAGACACCAAGCGATCGGCCAGCGTCATGAGCGGGTGGCATTGATCGGGTTGGCCGGCGTTGGGTTAGCTATCCCATTAGAAAGCCCGATGAATGACAACTAATTAATAATCATACTGCCCATTAGAAAAACCCAGACAGCCATCGAGTACTCTTATCGCATGCGAGAATCAACACCGGACACGTGGGTTTTTTGGATTCACGCGAGTAGTGCGGCGCGGTTGGAACAGAGCTATCAGCAGGTTGCCGCTGTCGCGGAGATTTCGGGACGAGACGATCCGAAGACGAACATCCTCCAGCTCGTATATCAGTGGCTGTGTGATTCAGGCAATGGGCGCTGGCTGATGGTGTTAGATAATGCGGATGACGATGGGATCTTCTTCAGTGATGATATAACGAATGAACGAGGGCCACTGGTAGGCTTCCTGCCGCAGGCCGCCCATGGATCAATCCTGATCACGTCGCGAAATGGTCTTGCGGCGCGGAATCTAGTGGGGAGAGATGGTCATGTGATCCCTGTTCAGCCAATGAATGAGACAGAGTCTCTCTCACCTGCCCACCAGTATAGGGATTATGTAAGGAAGTTGGCCTAATTTGGAAGGGAGCCTTATATACAATTATTTAGATAGCATCTTTAGCATCACCCAAAATCAATTACAAGAGTTCCAGCCTATTCGAGAGAGTGCCAGCAGTTAGCCCTAGTTGGGGTGTTGTTTACCCTCATCCTTCTGCCCCATTCGACCTGCACGTACCGACCGTGCTG
>Ga0102593_1000880_pt1 | contig 37644 bp, 32 predicted proteins | sample AraplaCol_mMS_r2_2_FD_76862 | JGI IMG/M metagenome (GOLD analysis project Ga0102593, IMG submission 76862) | Arabidopsis root microbial communities from North Carolina, USA - plate scrape MF_Col_mMS_r2 (SPADES assembly) (version 2) | ecosystem: Host-associated > Plants > Roots > Endosphere...
TGCCAACGGAGCTACCCGGGTGATCCCCGGCTCGCATCTGTGGGACTATACCCTTCCGCCGCAGGAGGAGCAGACAGTGCACGTGGAACTGCAACCTGGGGACGCATTCATGACTCTTGGCGGGTTGTATCATGCGGCGAGTGCCAATACGACCGTGGATGAAGATCGGGTGCTGCTGGTAGCCCTCGCCCTCCGGGCCCATCTCCGCCAGGAGGAAAATGCCTATCTGACCTATGCCAAAGAGACTATTGCGGCGCTGCCCTTGGCCATGCAGCGGTTTTTCGGATTTTCGATCAGCCAGTCTTTTCTGGGGTATGTTGATCTGAAAGACCCTCTGCATCTGTATAGCTCAGAGGTGTCGTCGGACCGGCTGATCTAGCGATCTCTACTTGATTGTTCCTGAAATATAGTCCGTCGTCCCAACATCCATGTGGGTGAAATAGCCCTTAATATCTAATTGCTTTTGCGATTGAAGGGCATTAACCTTTCGATTCTGTCAAACTCGTCGAGGCCTATAAAAAATCAGTTATTAACTGAATATTGCCTGAGACCTATTGCTCGTCGTACAAACGTAGTATTTCTAATACCTGATTGGCATCATCAATTGAAATCAGAATTTTTTGAGATAGAACTGTATTATCGTTATCACAATCAATTTCTCGGAAAAGGTTGACTGACTATAACATCATTTATAGTACCAAAACCATTTTGAAACTTTTCATCCACAAAATTCAGAAAATTCTCAATATTAATTGAATCTTTGAATATAGATCTCAGTATAGTTAAATCAATTCTGAATTCATCAATCAATTCCGAAAATCTGGATATTTCAGAACTTTTATGTCACGGGATTCCCTAACAATGAAATATCAGTCTTGCTGAAACTAGAGAGCGTGAGATCTATCTTAACTGAATAAAAACAGTTTCGACACCACAATCCCGTTTCGGACACAAATACATATCGAAATCTCCACGTAACGAGCTGGCTGAAAGATCTTGCTCGTATGCATAGGAAAGCATCAGTCTCTTATCTGATAAGTGATTCAATCTTTCTTTATCCCTCTCCCTCACGTCATTGTCTTCTGGCCTAGTCCGCAAGTACTAGCTTGTTCCTTAGTTCTATTACAGATACCCTTCTACCCTGCGACCCTGGGACCTGTGCCCCATTTAGCCTCACTTGAGCAGCCATAAAATACTCCTTACAATAGTAAGTCTACCTCACTATTCCCTTCTGGCTTCATTTTCGCCTGGTACTTTAAAAATTGGATATTCGACGCAGGGATCACAATTGCTGGCAGTCGCGTCACGTGATTTGTCGGTCCTGAGCAAATGTTCGACAGAGAACCCTAGGCTTCTTCAATTCTCAACGCGGGTGCAGCGCGTCATCTCGACTGTGAGGTTGTGGCATTCACCAATCTTCATCCGCAATACCCGAGGATGCCTCGCAGAACACACCGCAAGTCACGTAACGGCTGCATAGAATGCAAAAGGCGTCATATCAAGGTATGAAGTTATCACCAAGTGAAGTCTCTCTGGCAGTTGCGCTAACTGGACGAAAGTGTGACGAAAAGAGACCTGTTTGCTCGCACTGTACGAGCTCAGAGCGCGAGTGCGAATATGGACCTGTATTTGAGTATCAAATAAGGCGATCTGAGCCTCCATCTACTCGGTCAATTTCTTCACAGCCACAGACGCCTAGCCTGATTGAACCGACAGAGCCTGGTGATGTGCATCAACCTGTAAATATGCAGCATGTGGAGCTTTTCTACCATCTCTCCACGGATGTTATTGATTCTTTTCGACCAGAATTCCAAGGCATTGATTTTCCAGCTCGTCAGATTTTGAAAGAGATGGCATTAACTGCCTATCTCATGAATGAGCTTCTTGCCCTTGCTGCTATACACCGAAGTGCAATAGAACCAAGGCAAGAAGTAAGGTCATTTTACCTACGGCAAGCGACTGAGCTTCAAACATGCGCTTTGTCAATATTCAATACTACGAGACCAGATGTCAACGCCGAGACATGTGTTCCCATTTTGATTTTCTCTTCGAGTCTCGGCGTACATGAGATGTGCAAAATACTTATCTTTCGAGAAACTACTTTTGAGCCCTTCATGTCAAAATTCGTCGATTATGTTTCTTTGCACCAAGGAGTTAAAGCAGTTACAAGGGGCTCTTGGCATCTTCTAAGAAAAAGTATTTTGGCACCATTTTTGAAACAAGGGGAATCTTCTGTCGCCGATAGTGGATCCTCGGATGGCGGAGAAGTCTACCAACACCTACAAAGTCTTCTGAACTCGAATGGTCTCAATTCAACAGATGAAGCTAGCTGCAAGCAAGCTATATCATCTCTACAGTCTGTCCTGAATTTCAAATCTATCAACTCAGCAGAAAGTCTAAGTATGAACTCTATCTTGACTTGGCCTATTATCCTAGATCAAGGATATACCGATCTGCTCAGAAGAAGAGATCCGCATGCATTGGTCATCCTCGCACATTATGGGGTCATGTTGCACTTTCGCCGTGATATGTGGATGTGTGGAGACGGAGGTGCATTCATGGTGCATTTAATAGCTCAACACCTGGGTGATCAGTGGTCTGACTGGTTGGCTTGGCCAATCCAGGTCGTCTCACAAATTTGATCCTTGTGATTGTTGAGAAAATCCTTCTATCCAATGTGATGAGCATTGTAGTCCATTACTTCTATCAACACCCCCCTTTGGATGAGGCTGTTTCGTGGCACAATACATTGCAGTTTCAGTTTAAGGCTTCACATATGGATACGATCTACGGCTAAAGCCTTTTTCTCTCACTGTACACCAACCAGTGTCCGATAGGTTGGACAACTCAACGAAAATCACGCCCTCTCGGTCAATATTCCGAAGGACCAAGGAGACTGCACCACTTTCCCCTATATCTCAGCTCGATGCTTTCAATCATGTTGAGATCTTTACGCCAGCCAAACAATCATGAAATCGTCCTTGTATCTGGATCGCTCTAGCAACCTCAAATTTATGTCGGTTGCTTAACTGGGATTTCGAAAATCAATGGCTGCCTATCGCCATTTCAGAACGCTGCTGTCCGTAAATGGACCACAGTGGATGAGTTCCATTATTTCAGGCAGCTTCATTACACACTGGTGCTGGGTCCAGGGCTAGTTTCATCCTGAAAAGAGAAATTTGCAAAGAACTCATATAGTATACGTGTTAGTACTTGGGTAGGGGCGGACGAGAAACAACCGACTCAGTATTGTGATTATACTCCCCTTTGACTTCATTGGAATCTACTCTACCACGTTTCTCAGTTACGTTCGCCTACTTCATACGTTCAGAACAGCTGTAGAATGGAGAGCCCTTTTCATCCCCTCCGGTGTGATCGCATCTTCGATTACGCACCCACCAAGATCCATGTGACACTTTTCGAGTCTCCGGGATTTCCTGCGACAAGAATGAAAAACAGATATTCATTCATAAATATTCAAAATTTATACCAAATCCACCACCACAAGTATCCAAGTTCTCAATTCTCACTAGGCTTCGAGTTTGGGCTCCACTGTGCGGGTTTGTTCAGGCTGCTCGCGCGGTTGAACCAGAAATGGATACAGCTCACTCGGGTGCCAAACAGTGAAGCAGACCATGGCGATAAGCATAGGCACAGCATCGAAAATGTAATTCGGCCATTCATTTGATAGTAGATACCCATCATCACCCAATCCATATTCGATTATTCGGAAAATGGATCGAACAAATATCATGGCGCTGATGACATACAGACTGTTGAGATGTGTCTTCCATGGCACATTCTCATACAGAATAATCTGTGTAGGATACTGATTCATGCGTCTATGGAAAATGATTGCCGTACCAAGGAAGACAACAAATGTGACAATCTGCAAGGCTAGACCGGCCAGGACGATATCTTGACCAATGGATGCCTGGTCGCCTTTAGCCATCAAACCAGCCCCACCACCCTGAATGAGAAAGGTAATGATATCACAAGAAACATACAGCTTCGTGATCAGTCTCATCGGGATAGGAGAGTAGGCCTCGCCTTTGACACTGTATATTATGCGCGCAAGAACCATGTAGACGGCAGCCGCAAAGAGAGTAGGTGCGAGAAGAACGAATACACTCTGAATGATGTAGGGCATCAATTTTCCAGTTTTATCATGGGCGGCCGCACGAGCAGCGTATCCAATAAACTCGACTAATCGATATTCTATCAGTTCCAATATGGTGAATGACCTGCGGGAGCAAGAAAGAGAACTCACAAAGACCACCAATTGCAAATGGAAGAGTGAATTGGACTTTTGTCTTGAATATCTTCCAAAAGTGAAACGAGGTGACCGCCGCGAATAATATTAGGAAAATAATAGATGCGGCGATAGAGGGCACATAATGCCACACATAATAGCCGCTCCTTAAAGGTTCTAATTTGGTCATGGTCAGAGAGATTTAGCAATGTAACTGCGAGAGAGTAGACTCGAATTTTTGAATGTCGTGCAAGAGACAAAAAAGTGAACTTCGGAATCAGCTGGAAGGCAGTAAACTATTTATGAGATTGCAATGACTGATATCGGAGGCGGCAGTGGCGTTGCAAAGTAGAGGCGTGGAAAATCTTTTCAATCTTATAGCGTTTGCATTGGATTTGCCATAATATAATTATCACTACCTCTAGAAGATAGAAACCATACTGTATCACGACGTATTAAACCCAGCTCATATGCCTATAATGATAATGATACAAATCATAATAGCATTCAGTTAATGATTTAATGGAGCAAAAGAAAATACAAAATATCTGAAAAAAATTATATTAAATGATATTAAACGCAGTCTACGAATACGCGGATAGGAATAGAAACAGTTGATCAAGAATTTCTCCATATCGAAACTGCATAGACGATATTGAATACGCGTATAGGAAGAGTGGGTCCTACATTTTAGATCGGCTCGATCCACGGAAACCTGGGTATGAACTGTATCGTTAGGACCAGGGTGCGTGTGAGTGACTGTGAGTTGCAGAAACTGATTGTGTCTCGGCCACCTTGGTTGGTGCCAGTGCAAGGCTGACGGTAGTGTAGTTGTGTGCTTCTGATGCTTCAAGCTGCAGGATCGACGCCCCAGTCAAGTGAGGCTTGTCAAAGAAAGCGGGCGAGCAGGTAAAGGCAGATGTTGCGCTCATAAATATTAAGCTCAAAGCCAGTGAGATGTTGAATGAGGGCAACATTTCTATTGGATGTCTCTGAAAAACAAGATACCCCGAATGTGAAGGTCATCATGTTGAGGTATTTATACGTTTAGACAACAGGATTACCAGTTGCAATAACCTCGCAACCGCTAGATCTTCGAAGTGACCGATCGCAGTGGGGTTTGAGGCATAGGCATTAACGGCCTTATTTTGCCCCATTCAAAAGAATGATGCTCCTTAACCTTGGACATACTGCCCCTGTAATTTCGATTATAGAAATTCCACTTTGATAGGGGAGAAGGAAACTTCTTACTCGCCATCTGGGGGCTCCCTGGTGCCTGCTATGGATTTGTGAGGAACGTTTGTTCATCAACTCCTGCTTGCAGTGGACGAGAATTACCCGAAGACGCTCGAAGACCGAATACGCGTATTCGGGAGTCCACTTTTTAGACTCTGAGCTAAGTGGGTCTAACAAAAGTCTATTAGCGCCGCAAGCCTTACAGCAGACAGATTATCTATACGCGTATTTGCGGAAAGAGTTGAAATTGTAGGGATATAGAACTAATGGATATACTCTCGCTCCACAAACGATCAGTAGAGACTTCAGGGGCTCCATCATTAATCGGAGTGGTCCAAGTTTTGGATTTTTTTTATCTTGAGAAAACGATCATGTCATGGTTACGAGATGCCCAGCAACAATTTTTTCTTCTATCTGCCTTGAGATATATTACCCGGACATTCTGCCTCGAAGATAGTTCTATTTTGCACGTGAGCTCCAATTATCTTGTCAATGTCGATGGAGAACCGTGGAATCGACGAGGCAGCTGCGGCCTCTCTAGATCAGCCTCCACCACCCTATGAGGCGTTACAGCACTGCCTCACAGACAGTGAGGGCATTTGCGTTGCAGGTGGGAACGTTGTTTTTGTCTCATTGTATCGCAATACTGATAATGTTCCCAGATGATGGCCGTGTTTCTATTGACGCAAGCTCCCGGCTCTGTCGGACTCTGTCCCGGCTACTCCCAAATCCCGATGTTGTTCAACAACAATCACCCTATGAAACGCTCGTTGAAAAATATGATCTCCGTCTGAATATCATCATACAAATAGTGGGAAGTCGTGGCGATGTCCAGCCTTTCATTGCACTAGGCACAGAACTTCAAAGAATTGGCCATCGCGTGCGAATCGCCACACACAATGCTTTTGAACAATTTGTTTGCCAAGCAGGACTCGAATTTTATCCAATAGGAGGTAATCCGGCTGATCTGATGGCATATATGGTGAATAACCCTGGCCTCATACCCAATATGAATAGTCTACGTGATGGCGATGTTCAGAAGAATCGCTTAATGATGGCAGAAATTCTTCATGGTTGTTGGAATGCATGTATAATGCCTGACCCCGTTACAAATGCGCCCTTTGTCGCAAACGCAATCATTGCCAATCCTCCAAGTTTTGCACACGTTCATTGTGCTCAAGCCCTCGGTATCCCCCTACATCTCATGTTTACAATGCCATGGAGCCCTACTCGGGCCTTTCCTCATCCGCTGGCAAATCTTCGCAATGTTCCCCCGGACAAGAGCTGGGTCAATCGTGTCTCATATTCTGTCGTTGACTGGCTATCATGGCAAGGGTAAGTAAAGATTCCCTGATTCCACATTGTGCCGCCAGTATCTCATCATTGGTATCAGTTTGGGGGGTATCATCAATGATTGGCGCAAACACGAGTTGGAGCTAGATCCAGTGTCTTTTTCGGATGGTCCCTTTCTATTGGAGAATCTCAATATACCATATACCTACTGCTGGTCGCCCGGACTGGTTCCCAAGCCCAGAGACTGGCATGAAAATATAGGTATGTCATTTCACGGTCTTTCCACAGCTTCGAGCAATTTGAAATTGACCATCAGAACAGATGTATGTGGGTTCTTTTTCCGTGATATGCCCAATTACAAGCCAACCCTCGAGATTTTGGAGTTCCTTGATGCTGGCCCGCCTCCAATTTACATTGGATTTGGCAGCATTGTTATTAGCAACCCAGAGAAAATGACGGAAATGCTGCTACAAGCTATCGAGGGGTCCAATGTCCGGGCTATAATTTCTCGAGGTTGGAGTAATATTGGTGGGCCGCAATTACCGCATATTCTTTACCTGGATGATTGTCCGCACGAGTGGCTGTTTCAACACGTCAGTGCCGTTATCCACCACGGTGGCGCTGGTACAACAGCATGCGGTCTCCGCTATGGCAAGCCCACAGTAATTATTCCCTTCTTCGGCGAGTAAGTAGATTTCTTTCCAGATCAAGATTTCCTGGCTGTTTTATACAAGCCATGCATAGCCCAAGCATTAACCTTGGTGTTCAGTCAACCATTCTGGGGTGAAATGATCGCTGCTAGCGGAGCGGGACCAAGCCCTATTCCACAAAGGCTTCTTGATGTACCAAAGCTCATTCGAGCAATCAATTATTGTCTGACCCCTGAAGCTACCAGCGCCGCAAGTCGTCTTTCAATAAAGATTGGTGAGGAGCAAGGTATTCAAGAAGCTGTATCCTCCTTCCACAAACAATTGCCGAAACGACTTCTTGGTTGTGATTTACTACCACATCTACCAGCATGCTGGAAGCTCAAACAAAACAATAGAGCGTGGCACCTGTCTACAGCCGCTGCTGAAATACTCGTCGAGGGCAGATTGATAGATCCAAAAAAGCTAAAAGTGTAAGCTCAGTACCGCACTCAAATACTACGGAGCCCGATCGTTTGCGATCTTGTTTTAGAATGAATACTGACGCTTCATATTGATAGATATCAATCAAGCCCAATACATATTGGCACAAGACGATGGGAGCCAATCACAGGAATTGCATCTGCTGGAATGGGAATGACATTTGAGATGTTGAAGGCAGGACGCGATGTCGTCTACAAGCCATATGAAGTTTATAGAAAAAGGACTTCATCAAATGCTTCTTCGAGCTTATCACGTTTGGATAAACCTGTTCTTCTGTCCCCTTCCGTATCTGAAATGAGACCTGACAGTCGATCATTGAACAAATCCAGGTCAATGAACGACTTGACGATGACGGGCTCATTGGATCGAAAGGAGAAATGCATGGTTCGCACCATGGCGTCCGCGTCCGCTCGGGCGTCGGGAAATCTGCTCGGAAAGACCCTGTCAGGGGTCATGATAGAAGTTCCTCTGGCTGCCGCTGAAGGCTTTCGCGTGCTTCCGGGACTATATGGAGACAAAGTTCATGAACGAGGGGTGATCAAGGATTGGAAATCCGGGGCTATTATTGGCATGAAGAGCTTCGCCGTCGGTATTGGCGAATCTTTTATCGATCCTCTTTATCAGCCCTACAAGGGTGCCAGAGACGGGGGCATCTCTGGTTTTGCTGGAGGCTTGTTGAAAGGCTCATTTGGGTCTTTGGCTAAGATGGCACATGGTAAGATACTCACAAGGTTATTTCGCCATCAAGCTTTTTGGTCAAATCTCTGACTTCATTCAGCATCAATAGGTCTTGTCGCGTATCCCAGCCAGGGAATCAAGAAAACTGTTCAAGCAGCATATCGCGACAATACTCGAAAACGGATATTAGCAGCTCTTCATGAACAGGGCCTGGACTTAGCAAAACAAATCAGATCTAACGGCCCTGCCGATGAGTTAGTTGTGACTTCTAGGTTCCTATCCTTAGATCGGAAGGATACATTGGATTACGATAGTGACTATTACTAAATGTCTCGAGAGCTTTGACCAACATCATCCTGCATGATTTTCAAATTTAGTAGACAGTCTATCTCCCAAGTAGAATTTCTCTTTAGCTCAGCAGACTTGTAAAGCAATCAATGGAACGATAATATGTACTACCATGCCAAATGTATCGCAAATAGAGAATGGCACGGAATAGCTTAAGACAAGAAGAATATTTCTGATTCATTCACAAAATAAAAGACTATGCCTTAGACCCTCAAGTACTCCTGTGACATCGAGCTCGCCAGAGGTATATTTCCCTCAGGGTCTAGATCAGAATTTGGGTTGATCTGACTTGGATACCAGATGAAAAAGATTACCATGACGATGGCCATCGGTACACTATCGAATATATAAAGTGTCCACTCATGTGTTAAGGGATATCCATCGTTCCCCAGGGTGTATTCGATGATCCGGAAGATAGACCGAACAAGGATCAAAGCACTAACAGCATAGAGCATATGCAAGGATTTTTTCCAGGGGATATGTGGCTGAAGGGACTCAGTAGTTGGCTTCCGGTGAATACGCTTCGAGAAAATGATAGCTGTAAGCCAGAAAATAAAGAAAGAGATTAGTTGGATGAGTAACCCAACAATCACGAGAATCTTTCCCCATTTAGCGTATCCCAGTACTGAAAGTGGCGTTGAATTTCCTTGGACAGCGAAAGATATGATATCCCCCCAGACGAATGTCTTAGTCAATCTCGACACACGAATTACTGAGAGGTGCTCTCCTCTCACACGACGAATGATGCGACCGAGGGCCATATAAATTGAAGCAGCAAAGAGCGTGGGACCAAGAAGAACGAAAGCATTTGTTAGGACGTATGGTCCCATCGTAGTTGTATTATTGTGTGCGATACAACGGCCTAAATAGCCTATTACCTCAACTAGTAGAGAAAGATTGTCAGCATTAAGTCCTAGAGGCAATCGAGGGCGTCTCGTCGGATGCTAGAGAGCATACATAGACCACCTAGTGTAAACGCAATGCAGAACCACGTTTTCGTTTTGAACATTTTCCAACAATGGAGGGCAGTCATGAATAAGAAAATAAGCATAAAAATGACGGCAGCGGGCATTGATGGGACATATGTCCAAAATTGATAGCCACGGGATATGAGTCGATGCATGTTTGTGGACTGTGTGGACCGGGAGAGAAAGATGAATCGAAATAGAAAGGTTTAACGATTGGCGATCAACTTGAGAGACTATAATGAGAATATAGGGGACAAATAGAGGCGCGCAGAGGCTTGCAAAGGTCGGAGTAATAAATGAAGGAATTCAGTTAGAAAGATGTTGAATAAGTGCAGTGGACGAACCCGAATGGCAATTTCCCCTGCTACAGCATTTAAATAGCAGATATGGACACGGATCGTCTTAAATCCAAGGCTGCTGAATTTTGCTTCATTCTGTTTCAATCTATACACGTATAGAGAATAAGGTCCGCTTGACTCTCAGCCTCTCTCTACATAGTACACGTACCCAGGCATACCTTCTTCGCCGCTTACTAGTGGATTAATACCGGGCCCACGTAGTAGTTAGTTACCAATCCTTTTACCAATAGTTGTCTTGCGTTTATGAATAATGTACAAGGGCCGCTGTAGTAGAAAAGGAAAAAGATTGACAGAATCTGCTTCACCAAAACGAGCCTTTTGAACGTAGCTTTTATAGTACGTGCCATGCTGAAGACTAGCTCAATCGGATCGAAGAGAGCGTGAAACAAACTCACTGATCTTTCGATTCCTTTTTAAAACATGATTTTAAGATAAGATATTTACTGGTCCCTGGGACTAACGACACGTAGTTCGTAATTTGGTGCTTCTAGTACTATTGTTCCTCCTGCAAAAATACCTCTACACTATATGCTGAAAGTCATCTACACCTGGTACATGATAATTACGCATGGACCCCACTCGATGAAAGTAGCGCCGTTCTAAATTTATGTGGAGCACCTACAACATCCTCCGAATACGCGTATAGATTTCTTGGTGCCATCCATGGATGGAACAGACCAGAAAAAAGATGTGTATCAGGCCTGAAAAGGCCTAATCAGAACATAGCCTCCGTTCAATTCTTTCTACATCCTTCAATTCAGAAAATAGGGTGACCGAAAATATCCCCACCGAATATCGGACATTTTGCCTGTAGAGGTCAGCCAGTCTCAGTCTCGCCTTCAAGGCGAGACTACTTTGATGGCAGCACAACTTGTGCAGTCATCGAATTTACAATTTATTTTTGGAAATCCACCAAAGGCAACAAGAGATAATACTGTCAGTACCCAAAGGAAATATATCTTAGCAGGTTTTGCCATAACCGGGAAGAGGCCATCACATTAGATCAATTGGTGCAGGAGATCCAAAGAAAGTTCTTGGTATGCAGACTTGACTAACTGGTCAAATTTTATATACATTTTGATTCTTTAATGCTTCGTAGACCGATCACATGGTAATATCTCAGAAACCCCTTGAATGGCCATGGTAATAAAGCAACGAGTGTCTCCTCTCATGCCTGCATTCCTAGTATGTAAGGTACAATAATCATGTTACCCACGGCAGTCAAGCCACCGCCGAATACCTATTATGGGTTTAGGTAAGACCATAGGTTATGGCGTTAGGCTCCTTCATGCTCTGGTCAAAGCATAATAGCTTTCGCGGTTATAATCCCAACTCTTGAACATGATCTTGTAACCGCGGTGGCTTTTAACATTGAATACCTTGCGTTGAACTTCCTGCTCCAGTGTCCCGGAACCAAGGGCCTTAAAACAAAAGACTGACACGGAAACCTAGTTTACGCCATGAAGCAGCCGGAATCTGTGAAGGTGGGCGAAAACAGGCGATATTCTTCACGAGGCAATTATTGAAGAGCATTTTGGCCACTCGGAACTTGAAATTGTGGAAGTATGTGCCTCAAATCTAGCTTACCGGAGTTTTATTAGAACACGGAAAGTCGCATCCCTTTGTGAGATGGGCTTTGGAAATTTGGGATTAATTTCGCGAGAAGGTCTGAATGCCTGATTTCACATTCCTCAAGATCTCAAGTTTGACACTGCCAACCATACCTCCCCCACAAGGTTGCATATCTGATCAGGGGTATCGATCTGAACTTGAAGGTCGTATGTTGCCGATCTTTATCAGTTCTCTATTGGTCCTTTTCTCTCCGAGTCGTAACATACAAAATAATATCTTCATTTGAAAGCGGACCTAGACCAGGTCGAGCAATCGCTAGACCGGTGTCCCATGGGGATGTTGCATTCCAGAGAGGCAGCGATGTTTGAAAACACTCAGCTCTTCGTAGAAAGATTCTAATTTTTTCTTGCCTACAGTGGTGATATAGTACTGATATCGAATGGAGTATAAAGTCCTTGATAATTCCGGGCAGCTCAGGCACAGACCTTCAAAACATTCAATTTCAATCTACACCTCTGTACAGAGCGCTTCATAGTGAAAGATGAAATCATACTTCCTTCTTTCAATTCTAGCTTTTCGCGCATTAGCTCTCTATGTGCCTTCGACCCGGGACACGGACATTTACGATGACCTCATACCGTACGGTGCCTTTCCATCGAGCTCATCATCCTCTGCCTCTATGGCCCCGGTTGCAACACCAAGTCCTTTAGCAGACGACGGGTCCCATGTTGGACGCGCTATTGTTGTCAATACATGCAAATTTCCAGTGTATATCTGGTCTGTCGGCTCAACGGTTCGAGCCGAAACAACTATCGCTTCTGGGGCACGATTCACCGAAACTTTTCGCCATGACATGAAGACTGGCGGGATTGCATTGAAGATTGCGACGGTTCACGGTGGTCTTTACAATAGCTCACCGCAGACTATATTTGCATACAATATTAAGGAGGGTCAAGTTTGGTATGATTTGTCGGATGTGTTTGGTGACCCGTTTAAAGGGCATCAAGTCTCTCTTTTACCTTCTTCGCCAGTGATAACTTGGCGAGATGGAATTCCACCCAAGGGAAGTGAAGTTCGGGTTCAGCCTTCGACCTGTGATCTGACGTTGACTTTGTGCTGAACGAATCCATGTTTTGCGCGTATTCAAAGGTTGATATCAACCATTTGATTTTCCATTCGATAAAAGAAACATGATTTATTGCTGTGCTATGAATATTGCTAGGCATGAAGTTAATTAATAATTAATAGTATCCTTTAATATATAATTCAATTGAAATCAAATTTGTCGTTTACTCTCCGAGGTGCATTTTTGTGTCGCCATTCCATCCGATCCGCACTGTTGCGTGTTGATGTCATTGCCGATGGACCTCGGTTGAAAGGGAGACACGCTTAATGCTCGTTGGGAAAAGAGTCAGTGGAGGAGCGAAAATACCACAAAATTGAACAAACTGAGAATTGGGGAAAATGGAAATTCATTATTGGCAGAATAGTTAATTCCACCAAGTCCATGATCTACTAAGAGTAATACTACTTACATAGTGCATGTACTGCTGGTCCTCGGACAGAAGGCCGAACTAAGCAACCCACGACGAACCCCCGCATTTCTCCATTTTCTCCAATTGGCCGTCCATTTCAACCTCAACTTGAACACTTTCCCATTCCTTTTCCACTTTCCTTACCTTCTCTTTTCATCCAGTCTTTCAATTCTCTTCTGTTTTTCCCATATCACAGTCCCCAGAGAACAGAATGGTCACACCAGCTATCAGAGTGGCCCCTTCGGCCGCCAACCGGGCCTTGAATCTGCTGCGCACAGTGCAATACACTCACCCACCCAACTGCCCTTGTCACTCGAATCCCAATCATCACCATCACCACAAGACCCCTTCAATGATGAACAATGTTCGTCGTCATTTGGCAACGCCCGTGGATCCATCGCGTGAGAAGGAATACGCCTTTGAAATGGCCGCATCCAGTATCCGTTTCGGTCCCGGTTCTACCAAAGAGGTTGGCATGGACTTCAAGAATATGGGAGCCAAGCGCGTGTGCATTGTGACCGATTCCAATGTTACGAAACTAGATGCTATGAAGCAGGCTGTGGAGGGTCTGACCAAGGAAGGAATTGAGTTCACCATTTATGACAAGACTCGAACTGAGCCTAAGGACAGCTCGTGAGTTTTAATACCGAGTCTCCACTACGTGTAGAAACTAGCGGCAACCAGCTAATATGATTTTACCCACATTTAGAGTCAAAGAGGCTATTGATTTCGCGAAGCCCTACAAGCCAGATGCTTTCCTGGCAGTTGGTGGCGGTTCTGTTATTGATACTGCCAAGCTCATGAACTTATATACCGCTTACCCTGAAGCTGACTTCTTGGACTTCGTCAACGCACCTCTAGGAAAAGGCCGACCAGTTGACAAGCCTCTACTTCCACTCGTTGCCGTTCCCACGACAGCAGGTACTGGCTCTGAAACAACGGGAACCGCAATCTTCGATCTAGTCTCAAAGAAAGCGAAGACAGGAATTGCCCACCGTAATCTGAAGCCAACTCTCGGAATTTGCGATCCCCTCAACACACGCACCATGCCATCTGCCGTTCATGCCGCATCAGGCCTAGACGTGTTGTGCCACTCCCTTGAGTCTTGGACTGCAATCCCGTACAATGAGCGTACTCCCCGCCCTACTAACCCCATCAACCGCCCTGCCTATCAAGGTGCAAACCCAATCTCGGATATCTTCTCCCTTCACTCTCTTCGTAGTACTGTCAAATATCTACCTCGCGCAGTTCGTGACCCCGAGGACCATGAAGCCCAGTCACAGATGCTTCTCGCCGCTACGCTGGCGGGTATTGGATTCGGAAATGCAGGTGTACATCTTTGCCACGGCATGAGTTATCCCATCTCCAGCCAAAATCCCGGTTACAAGCATACTGGATATGCGGTCGACCACCCTATCATCCCACACGGTGTCTCTGTCGCAGTCACTGCTCCCGCCGTGTTCAAGTTTACCGCTGCATCCAACCCCGATCGTCATCTTGCAGCTGCCGAGGCTTTCGGCGTTGATATCTCGAATGTCAAGCGTGAGAGTGCCGGTGAAGTCCTCGGAAATGCAATCGCTGAGTTCTTGGCTAAATTGGGCGATCAGCCGCGTGGTCTGAAGGATCTGGGATTCAAGGCTTCTGATATTGACGGTCTTGTCGAGGGTACTCTTCCTCAGAGACGGGTACTGATGCTGGCACCGAATTTAAGTGAGGAGCTTCAGGCTGAAAAGGGAGAATTGAGGCGTCTTTTGGAAGAATCTCTGGACTACTAAGGCCTCAATCTTTCGTGGATCTTTTATGCTTCTACGTGTTTGAATGTCAGGAGTTGAGGGTGAATGATCGGTTGAATGTATATAGCTTGGTATCATGAATATTTGTGAGGAGCGGAAAAATTCCGAAATTGAATTCACTAGATTGCAGTGAAGTATGCTCGCTGTACAGCAACAGAATATAAACATCCCAGACCTGCTTGGGAATCCCTTCATTATAATCAGGAAGGAAATGAAAATGGAAGGAAGAAATTCTAGAGATACGCATTGGCCGGTAACAATAGGTTGGATATCAGGGAGCCATCGATGGCTCGGGGGATGCATCTTCAACACAGGTAACAGTCTCTTCCTCTCCAGGTAGTAATTTTGTTCCCAACATACCCATAGAGGAGGCAACGCGATCTAGCCAGATCACTGCGCGTGGATCATTACGATCGGATGTTTGTGAGGGACCTCGGCCAAGCTCAGAGGATATACGGAAGGGCAGGTTGAAAGTTTTCGGTCTTGCAGATGGAGGAGAGGGCGTGTCAATACTGCCGTCACTTGGTGTATTTATTGTCGATTCTGGCGAGAGGTTCTCTATAAGGCGAAAACGCCTTTGGTACTCTATACGGTTTACCAGCTGACCCAGTGTATCAAGGATACTCTCCGACCCACGGAGAAGTAAAGAGGGTCCTGTTTCTGGAAAGATCTCTGGGACAGGTCCAACAAAGGCTTCAGGTCGTCGTATGATACCTTGCTGGCGCTGACCATGAGCGCTGATTGAGGCGCGAAGTTGAATATTCAGGGCCTTCAATTTGCAAGAGGATGTTTGTATTCGTTGTAGCAGCCTTTCCACGGCATCTTCTTCTGCCTCAGTGCGACCGGAAAGAATCTCCTGGGATTCACTGATATATCGTGGACATTTGGCAATCTCCATAAACACTTTGTCTGATATAACCGCATAAGCAGACCATTCGCCCGGTTTCCGGGCATCTTCCGCCATAATTTTGGTGGCATAATTTTGCCAGTCTTCCTGGTCCAGAAAGCAGGGCTTGCCCTGATAGACGGCAGTCGCAATATGAAACCCTCGAAAAGCGATCCAACATGAGCGTCCGAAACCAGATTCATGAAGGGCAGGTCCACGGCGCATCATTAACTGTTTAACAGCATCTGAATGAATGACCCAAGCGCCAGGGCTAGTTTGCGCATACATTTCAAACACGCTCAACATCATAGCCGTACAGACCATATTATCGGACATGGCCCGGTCAGGCTTACCCAGGGCGCGGATCACTTCCTGCAAGGACAAGCCATACATACGTCGGCTTGTCCTGAGAAGAGCTTGATCTTGGGTAAGATGAGCGAGATATACCGAACTCAAACAGCAGATAGCCGAGTCCATAAATGCATCTTGACCGAAATTCAAGACAATAAATTCAGCGAAGCCAGGCTCATTGCCAGCTCGAAAATGATTATGAAAATAAAGAGTTGGAAATGATGCGCTGATGAAATCCAGAAATAGTTGTGGTTGTGCTGCTTTGAAGGTTTTGCGTACTAAAGACGGAGAAACACTTTCATCTAAAGATACAGCTGCAGAATGTCGACGCATCAAAGCTATTGCATTATTACGCACAATCGTCGCAACGCCTGCATCGTCTTCTTCACTCATGGGCTTATCGTTGTCGATGGAATCTAAGGGTTCCATTTGGCCCGTGGCACTTGGCGTAGAGCTTGGCGTTGAACTGGCGGGCCCTGTTGAAGCCCCGCGACCTCGCCTTCGAGGAGTGCGATGGCGTCGAGCCAAACTGGGACCTTCGTCTTGAAATCGAAATGTGCGACGATATCCCGGACAGGTCCGTCCATATCTTTGACATTGCGTGCACTCAGGAACTGCCTCGTCACACTATTTCATCCTAACATGTCAGCATGTTCGTCGTCTGACGGTTAATTAAAGAGGGGCTCTTTTGTTTTTTGTTTTTCTTCCCCATTTTTGCCCTTCGGCTTTTTTCAATTGCATCTGATAGCTTCAACACTCACCTTAATATGTCTTTCACGACATAGGGAACAACCAGTGCTATGTGGGACCCCTACCATGATTGAATAACGGCAAATTCAATCCTAAGTCATCGCGCCGAGGGATGCATCGGTCTTCAAATAAGCGACGGGCTGACAGGGTATTGTTGGTGCCAGCCTCCGTTTGTTTCGGTCGTTTGAACGGATTTCTTCATGCGATCGCAGAAGACCGAGGACACTAATGGGGGCGAAGGGGCAGAATAGACTGGAATACGGGGCAAAAGGAAGGGTGATAGAGAACTTGAAGAATATAAGATGACAAGCGGCTGAATTACGAGATGTTCGGAGACCAGCCGACAGGTTGCGGTGGAGATGTACGTTTCTTTGATTCGCGCCACGCACGGTTGGTCCTCAGCCTTGGAGCTGTTGGGCTCTAGAGCCTTTCTCATCTTGTTAGTTTAAATACGGAGATCGTATTGCTTAGTGGACCTGGGGTCGAATTCTATTTTAAACCCTCCGGACACGAGGTGATCGTCGATGGCGTCCTGCACGGTAAAAAGGGAAACAAAAAGATCCTCGGCAATGGGCTTGCCAAGATTCTGGGATATTGAACAGTCTCTCTCGGGGAGTTACTTTTAGTGGTAATATTTTCTGCTGCTGATTGAACAGGCTTCCAAATCTGAAGCCTGTTCAATCAGCGAAGGTTATAAATTACTAGGATAGATCATCGAGGCGCACCTATGGGAATGGTTTACCCTGCAAAAGGGAGGTCGGAATTATGAACAGTTTGGCTGTGGTTAATCAAACATATCACAAAATCCGCTGGGCTTAATTTAGAAGGCGAGGAATATTATTGAATAGTAGAAGACAGGTACATGAGTATTATCCAAAAGAATGAAGAAGCATAGATCGTGGTACTCGGATATTATGTACAGGAAGAGCTACTAACAATCCTTCAGAATTGGACTTTTCCTACAATACACCAGGGTAATGTCTCGATAAGCAGAGTACCTTTAAGGCAAATCTCAGAATGCGATTTTCAGAATCAAAAAAAGACCGCCCCTCTCTAGGTCAAAGATCACCGTCCATGTTGCTTCAGCAGAAGGGCACGCAAGGACGAACCAACCTAAGTAACCATGCAGTGCAGTGCATACCAAACTCAATATATGATAAAATAATGCCTTTTGCGATCTTAATTAACACATTTAGACCGATTCATGCTTCTTCTCATTGCCAGTCGTAATAATCAATAATTGAGTGGTTGTGCAAGTGTCAACACAGACCAAACCGGGACTTAGGGCTGTGGAGCAGTTCCCGTTATCAGAATCATCGACGATTTACCTAGTAGATTTAGCTACTTCTTTCGTCATGCTATCTCTAACCTAGAAGTATAAAAGGTTCCAGCCCCCGTGAACCACCGACATCGCGCTGGGTCGCCAATCATGAACGACACATCCCGTCTACCCCGCGCGCAACTTACTTCAGCACTACGAGGTGACACTCTGCGATTGGCGATGATTGGACGTCGACGAGGTTTTGCCTGCGAACTTCGCCAGATTCAATTGAAATAGAAGGTGCGATCTCGCTGGGGCGCGCCTGCCGCGCGATTTTGAGTTGTTTTTTCTCACTTCAAGCCAGCCCGATTGAAAAAGGAAGGAACGGAGTTGCTGACAAGAACCGCGACTTCCATAAATTTTGTCTTCTCATCGATTCTGCGCTTCTTCAATTGACTTCGAGCATCATTTCTCTTTAATTGTTTCTTCATACAAGCCTCGTATCATCGTTAGAATTATGCCTCTTTTCAAAAAGGTCACACCCAAGGTCCTTGTTCCGGAGAAGTTGTCTCCGGATGGCCTGGCATTGTTGCGAAGCTCTCTGGATGTGGACGAACGCAAGAATCTGACCCCTGATGAGCTTCTAGATATTATACCCAACTATGAGGCTTTACTGGTACGCTCAGAGACAAAAGTCACCGCCACTCTCTTGCGTGCTGCTCGAAACCTGAAAGTTGTTGCCCGAGCTGGAGTTGGCGTGGACAATGTTGGTAAGTTCTCTATAGAATGATAGGATTGGGAGATCAGGAAGAAACCGATATAAAACTCATTCAGTCTACTTTGATAGATGTTGAGGAGGCCACCAAGCTTGGTATTGTCGTCATCAACTCGCCCTCGGGGAATATTGGAGCTGCTGCGGAACATACGATTGCATTGCTGATGTCAATGGCAAGAAAGATCCCCGAGGGATGTGCCAGTCTCAAAGATGGGAAATGGGAGAGAAGCAAATTTGTCGGGGTGGAGGTGAAAGGCAAAATTCTAGGAATTATTGGCTTGGGCAAAGGTATGGCCTCTTGCAATTGAACGAAGGACAGTGTCTAACCATCGTATCATACATCACAGTCGGTCTGACTGTCGCTCGTCTGGCGAAAGGACTTGGTATGAACGTACATGCCCTCGATCCATATGCTTCTCCAGCCGTGGCAGCTTCCGCGTCGGTCACACTTGTCTCGTCCCTGTCAGAGCTCCTTCCTTTGGCCGATTTTCTCACAATCCATACTCCCTTGATTGCGTCGACGCGAGGTATGCTCAGCGATACCGAATTGGCACAGATGAAACCCGGATCTCGCATTCTGAATGTAGCACGAGGTGGCACCATTGATGAGACTGCCCTTCTGGCAGCGCTTGAGTCCGGCCATTTGGGAGGCGCTGCAGTGGATGTGTTCACCTCTGAGCCTCCAGTTCCAGACTCTACAGCTGCCAAATTAATTGCTCATCCACGAGCTGTCGTGACCCCTCATCTTGGAGCTTCAACAATCGAGGCTCAGGAGAATGTGTCAGTAGATGTCTGTGAGCAAGTACTTGAGATTCTCAACGGGTCCTTACCTCGAAGTGCTGTTAATGCACCTATCATATTACCGGAGGAGTACAAGAAGCTACAGCCGTTTGTACGTCTTGTCGAAAAGATGGGCAGTCTATATACCCAACATTACGCTAGCGTCCCCGGGGGATCGATGACTTTAAACACCTTTGACCTGATTTACAAGGGCGAGGTAGCCGGGATCAACAATACAACACCATTGTTCGCAGCACTCATCAAGGGTCTACTGTCTCCTATTAGCAGTACGGAAGGACTCAACATCAACATTGTGAATGCTGAGTTGGTAGCTCGCGAACGTGGAATCTTTGTCTCGGAGCAGCGGTCTCGAGACCCGACTGAAGAGTCATCCTATTCATCACTGGTCGTTCTCGTAGCTCGGCCACCATCTCGTGCCTCTTCGCGCGCACCAGTTGCATCCGATAATGTCGGAGGCACTCCTCAAGTTCACCAACAACGTATCATTTCCGGCACATGTTCCGGAGATCAACCGTTAATCACTCGCGTGGGACGATTTGAAGCTCTCTTTGAGCCACAAGGTACACTTCTCATCTGCGAGAACTATGATTCGCCTGGCAAGATCGGTGTTGTGGGAAGTATTCTTGGTCGCGAGGGTGTCAATATCAACTTCATGACAGTCGCCCCGGTGTCACCGAAGCTCCTTGCCGCGGGCGATCTCACAGATATCAAGGCGACTAAAGATGGCACAACTGACGCCACTCTCAAAATTGAGCACGAAGCTTCAAGAGAAGCCTTGATGATTCTCGGCATCGATCGAGGTATATCGCCAGATGTTACGACTGACTTGGTAAAGGAAGGTGGTGTCCTCAGTGCTTGCGCAGTGACACTCTGAATTCAGCAATTGCAGACACATTGCCGTGGTGTCTGTTCAAGGTTTAAATATCAAGGATGGTACAGTCTCTTTCGCTCGCTCGCTCAACGCCTTTCGCGCATGAAGCCCAATGCTGAATTTCAACCACAGCAGGGATATGCTTTTCATTAAAAGCTAATTTATCACTACGGACTGATTTCAAGATATCAAACATGATTCTGTCTAGTTGCAGAATATCACTTTGAGAATCCATATTATTTCTAAGCATAAAAAGCAAACTATGTTGACGTTATAGCACTACTTCGTGGAATCGGTAATTCCAATGCAGCGAATACATACTTGTATGTAGTGGTATTTTTACTTCGTTTTAACACTGACTGCACCTATATAGCACTCTAATGTCCCTGCCGTTCATAGATTATACAAGACGAAGTGACAAGGTAGAAAAGCCAGGAAAGTGAAAATGAACAATCGGAGGGGATGGGGTGTAAAGCAAAGCAAAGACTCAGGCCACCGGACACCATGCAATAGCCAATGTGCAAAGCGTGACCACCAATGCAAGACGAGAAAAACAGACAGGGTGTGAAAATGACATTATCATGTAGGGCTCTCCATTCACTATAAAGAAGATCAATTACTCCCAGACATTGGAGAAAAGGTCATCGGCTCCGCCAAACCCGCCAGCCGGCTTGGTTGAGCTGCTGCTGGTTGTTGCACCAACCGAAGGGGTAATGGGAGAAGCGCTGGTCCAGCCGCCGAAATCTTCGTCCGCTGCAACGGTAGGGGCAGGCTTGGGAGGCGGTGCTCCCCAGCCACTGCCGATGTCGTTGGCAGTGAGAGTGTCGGGAACCTTCATCATGGATGCGGTGGATGATGGGGCTGGGGCGGGTGCGGGTGCGGGTACTGGGTCGGGGTTGCTCCAGGCATTACCACCCCAAGGATCCATAATTCCTGCGGCAGCAGCTGTCGCGGTGGGAATATCAGACTTTGGAGGCTGCTGTTGGGGCGGAGGAGACCGCACTGGTGGGCTGGATATATTGAAGGCAGAGCTCATTTCTTGCTGCGGAGATGTCACAGTAGGCTTGGGGGGTGCAACGGGTGCAGCGGGAGCGGCGGGTGGAGAAGAAAGACCAAAGAGATCATTGGAGAGTGAGGAGGATGGCGGGTTGGGCTTAGGCTGGGGTGGTGGTGAAGAGAATCCTCCAAATCCAAAGTCTTGTGAGTTCGATGAGATAGATGTTGTTCGAGACTGAGGCTTTCCTGCAGATAAGGTTGGTGAAGCTAAGCTTGCAAAGAGATCGCCACTGGCTGATCCAGCAGGAGAGGTAACCTTTGGAGCAGCAGGAGTCGATTTTGGGTTCCCGAAATTAGTTAGATTGGCAAATGGGGAGGGCTTCTCGGCTGGCTTTGGTGGAGGAGAAGTGGTAGAGGGAAAGCTCAATCCGCTGAAAGCATCAGTCAAACCACCCATGTTGGAAGATGACGAGGGGGCCTGGGGAGAGGCCATATCGCCAAATGAATTGTTTCGCTCATGCTGAACAGGTGCAGGTTGGGGTTTCGAGTACAGAGACAAGATTGACTGCTTCAAGTCGGGACGAGACATGCCACTCGGCGCAGCGGGTGTAGATGAGGTGCTTGTTGGCCGGCTCCCCGTGGACGGCTGAGCACTACCAAAGAAGTCCAACCCAAGCAATGAATCAGCAGGCTTATGCTGAGCCTTGGGCTGTGCGGGCTGGGCTTGTCGCGGAGGTGGGGGAGCGCGAGTAGACGGCTCTGTAGTGCTAGGTCTAGGCGGGGCGGAGATCATATCATCATCGGCAAACAGGTCAATGGAGGTTTGCTGTCGTGCAGGTTGTGGGGGAGGTGCAACTCGTTGAGAGGCAGATCTTTCGATCTTCGCTTTTTCCTGGACAACCGCAAGAGGCTGGTAGGTCAGTCGCTATTGCTCAGAAGGTATCAGGCCGCATTTCACTTACCACATCGTCGTCTCCTTCACTAAGAGTAGACGGATCAGGCATTCCACCATCCATGACCCATCGCTTAGACTCGTACTTGGTTCGAATGAAGTTCTCGATTTTTCTGTGATGTCTCTGTCAGCACTGGACCCCCCTGGTCATCATTATAGATGCAATCACTTACGCATCAGACGGAACGTGGCCCGGCGCGAGTTTGGCTTCCCAGTACCTATACAGCATGAGCACGAATCCGATAAAATCAATTGCTTCTCACTGACTTATTGGCCCGTCCATTGCCCCATTTTAGCACGCTCTGTACTTGTTCATCCGTCCAGGCGTCCAGATCGACCGACTTAACCCGACTGATATGTGTACCCATACCACGGTGGATACCCGAGCAACGAATGCAGACAAATATACCCAAATTCCAAGACGCCCATCGCGGATCTATCGTCAAACAAATGTTAGCACGTCTGACATAACAGAGAGGTTGTTGTATCGCATGGGCGGCCGCTCGGAGACGAGGGGGGAGGATTGAGACTGACGTTTGTTGCGCTTGCAGTCAGCGCATACTTTGTTGGGCTCGAGTTTTAGCAGACTCTTGATAGTCTGCTGATTCTGGGCAGCTTGACCCGGGGTAGCACGGCGAGACATAATCTGCTGGTACTGTGAGGAGATGATGAGAAAGGAGAAACAATGGCAACCCGCAATGCGCAGGTGGCGGTCGGCAGAGCGGCCTTAGGCTGCGAAATTATAGTGGGACTCGGCGGGGCGAAAGGAGCCAATTGCGCAGTTTGGAGTATATTTCATGTTTGACCCTGAAGAGAAATTAATGAAACTGCCAAGGGTAGATGTTTGGAAGTAAACAGAGTTGAGCATTTTGAAAATTTTGGTCTTTCATCGTTAATCTTATATTACCATCACGATCATCGAGACCAGAAGAGAGTTTTATGGGAATATCAATATCAAGATCCCATGTAGACGGGCCATATTTGTGCAAAAATTGTAACCAAGAGCATTCATTGTTTGCCAGTAGGCAGTGCATCAGAAGAAGTACCTTACAGTGTTTCCAAGTTAAATGATTTACAAATGTTCAATCAATCTGCTATACTAAAAACACACCTAGACACCATGTGGCACCGGAGCCCCAAGGTACTCAAATCATACTTCTCTCTCCGCACTGTAAAGATTCCAGAACACCTTAAATATGTTTAAATGATCATATATCTGCTCAAGCCTTGGATTTTGGCTTGGTATCAGCATCTTCCGAGAACCGCAGGCTGATACTGTTCACACAATGCCGCTCATCCGTCGGTGTTTGGAAACCCTCGCCTTCGAAAACGTGCCCAAGATGACCTCCGCAGTTACTGCAGACGATTTCAGTCCGCTTCATGCCAAAGGTGTTGTCCACATTTCTTTTGACAGCACCGGGAATCGAATCAAAGTAAGCGGGCCAGCCACAGCCAGATTTGAACTTGTGGTCTGCTGTGTAAAGAGGCGCATCACAGCCAGCACAGTTGTATACACCCTTTGAGGGGTAGTGAGAGTCATATTCACCAGTCCCAGGACGCTCGGTGCCCTTCTCACGGAGAATCCTGAATTGTTCTGAGTACAGTGGCAATTAGCAAGGTCTGCTTTTATATGAGTCACAATGCGATTACGAACCAGGATTGAGGACAGTCCTCCACTGTTCCTCCGAGCGGTTGTCAGGAAAAGACATTTTCTCGGTTTTATCTGTGGAATTACTGCTTGACCCGAAAAGTGCACCTAGGATCGAGAAGGTCGGAGCAGCGCGGAGTGCTTTCACGCGTGTTGGCGAGCCGAGAGCCCTCTTTGAAAATATAGAGTAAGTTCTGGCTGATGAAATGGGCTGCGTGAGTCCAAGTTGCCTAATGGGTGCTTGAAAGCTTCGAAATATCTGATGTCGCATAGAGAGAAACGTCGATCAAACGTTGATAGTTTGTGCAGGCATCTTCGCTGAGGGGCGCGTCAACTTCGAAGGCGAGGACGGTTACGTCATCACGCGGGGAGCTTGAAGTATTCCTAACTATTCAAGCCATACATCATCAAATTCGACACCAATTCACTTTTAGGTTATCAGATAGTAGGATGGTCATGAAAATCGTGAAGCTGAAGAGATTAGTTCGACAACTATAATTTATCTCTATATTTGCATGTACTCGGAGTCAATAATACCAGCACATAGCAAGGACACTGACTGGTATTACCTTTGTATAGTTAACTACTAGTAAGACAAGCATTGTTATTTGGAAATTCCAAGTTGCAGGAATAATAAGCCACCAGTCTGGCCTCAATTAAACATACTGAGCTTGGGTTGCGAAGATGTTCAAGTCAAAAAGTCTCAATTTCCTACCTACTTAGTACCGACAAATATTATTCCGGGAAGAATTGTTTCTAATGCCTCAATTCAAAGTAATACATAATCCAAAGTTGGTATGATGAGATAGGAGGCGCTACTAGGAAGTAACAGTACTAGTTCTCTATCAGCTGGAAAAGAAGTTCACGTTCAATGATGCCTCGAAAATGTGAAAAGGCAGACTCGCCGATATATTTGACAATGAAGAAGATATCGGAGATCATAGATACGCATCAAAGTCGAGCAACTGCAATATCAGTTGGCGAGGATATCACAAGCCCCGAAGTGCAATGCAGAGCACCGATAGGCATATTTGAATTCAATCCGAGTAAAGCCCAATCAATACGATTCCGATCCGAGGTTGTGCCAACACCATGCGAGTACGTATCCTAAGATACGGACGAGTGATGACGAGATGATAACCACGCGGCCATATTTCGGCTCGGAACAGGCAGAATCAATTAGAAAAGATAGCTACTTCGTCGTGATGAGCTCTTAATTTTGAACAGGAGGTGCACCCACACTTGTAGCAATATCCTCGTGTTGCGTGAAGGTAGAAGTCAAGTTGGAAACATAGTGGCCGTAGCCTTGGCTTTTGTCCTACACAAATTCATGACTGTCATCCGAGACCAAGCGCAGGGAATCCAGCTGTTCCGAGACGCTATGGCCTTAAGGAAAATACTGTTCTTTTTTTTAATTGGATTCCCCAGGGGTTGCAAACGGGTTGTGCGATGCAGTAGATAACCTATCTCGTAGGCCCAGATTTGCCTTGGGAAAAGCTGGAGCCTTCGCAAGGAACGACATGTATAGCCTCTTCAGTCATTTTAGAGCGAGTTATAAGCCCATGTCTATAGCGTGGAGAATAATGCCCCCCGCTTCATGCAGTTATGAAATTTGAAGCCAGACAAAGGCTTATCTCCGCCATCCTGGCGATCAATGCTCATGTTGGATGGGCTGCAGCGGTGATCCCAGCGAAGAAGTCCTCAAACTAATTCATCTGAAAGTGAAATGCCAAGACTACAAGAAAAACCTCGCTAGCTTTCAATATGGACAGGTACTGCACAGGAACTATGACGCGCGGCCAGTCGCAATGATATCAGCTGTGCAGCACTACTTTTCCTGTCAATAATTCCAATCTAGGCTGACTTTGGATTCGTGCAGTAACAAAACCCGTACCTTGGAGAGCAAAATGAGTACCATCCATGGTGAGCTATGGATTTAGTCTGGGAAGTAGAGGTGTACGGCCCTTGCTGGCTACTTCTTGTACTCCCTTGTATCTAGAGCACGAGACATGACGCATTGAGGCATCATGAATACCCTGGTACACAGTCAAGCCAGAAGAGACTGAGCTGTGAATGTTGTGGAATCGAATGAGGAATATTAGTTATATGAAGTCTATAAAACATTGTTACCCCTCCCAATTTTGTTTTTCTTCCCCAACCTGACCATCTTCTGCCTCGCAAACCTGAAGATTCATAGTGCATGCTTTCTTTTGTAGTGACTGCATTAAAGAAAACAGGCTAATCATTCACAATGCGAGTTACAACCGTTTCGTCTCTGATCGTCTTCGCAGTCACAGCTGCAGGTACGAGTTTCGAGATAACCAAACCACACAGAGCATAGTTCTAACAGTCATGATTTAGGCCTCACGATTACCTCGCCGGAAGTCGGACAGTCTGTTGACAACTCGAAATCTGTTACGGTGAAATGGCAGGCTGTGGAGTTTGTTTCCTCATGACAAACCTACGATGCTATTAGTAGGCATTTCCGAACTCAGCTGATTCCAAGTATAGAACCGACCCCGAAACCTTCTCGATTTATCTCGTTAATCAGAATGTTTATCCACCTACCCAAGAGCTCGTGGCCTCTGACGTTCCGAAGGATAAGGGATCGTACACCATCAAGGCCAAGAGCATGGATGGTGTTGATACTGGGTAAAACAGACCAATGACTCCAGTATTTTCCCAATAATACTATACCAGTACTGACACGACAATCACTACAGTCGTGGGTATCAAGTCAATATTGTCTCCGACACCAACCAGGCGATATTGGCTCAGTCATCGCAATTCAAAGTGGCTGATCATGATGAAATGAGTTCCATTTCTGGTAAGGAAACTGACACTGCAACTGATTCTGCTACCGATTTCACTTCTGCCACCAATTCTATGTCTGCTTCTGAAACTGCCACTTCTGTCACTGCTTCAACCTCCATGACTTCTTTATCAGCGTCGACCACTGTTACTGGATATTCGACTGTTTCTTCTACTTCTCCGACCATCACTCACACCTCCACCAGTGCGTCTTCCTCTACCATATCTTCATCTTCTACATCACCTCTCTCTACTTCTACCCATACTAGTACATCTCTTTTGACGACCTCTACTACAAGTGCGTCAACCTCTTCTTCTTTGCCTTATTCAATTTCTAGCTCTACCACAGCAACCCTTACGTTGCATACCTCTACCTCTTCATTGTCATCTTCACTTGCCCCCTCAACTTCAAGTTCTATCTTGAGCACTACATCCACAACAGCATACTCTACTTTATCAATGATCTTGTCATCATCTACATTGCACAGTTCCACTAAAACGAGTTCTGTCACACCAGCGACTTCTATACCTACCACTACATCTACCTCTACCTCCACTTCTACTTCTACCACTTCCTCTCCTACTACCACTACCACTACCCATACAAAGACTACCAGCACTCTCACTACTTCCACTTCCCCAACATCCACTTCTACAAGCACCCATACCCGCACAAAGACACAGAGCACGCGCACCACGGGTTAGTTAATGGTGCCACCCTTGGCTTCCAATCTCTTTTCATCGCCAAATTCATCCGCTATAATAGTTGTGACGAGTCACTGACTATCGTTCCTAGAAACCACTACTGAGACCACTATGACAACAAAGGCTCACACTTCTACTTCCACAGAGACCTCAACTACTACTCATCACACCAAGACTATGACTTCCACCACAACGGAGGAGCCCACTACCACTACTTCGAACGCAGCAGGACTATTGATGCCTACCAATCATGCCGGCAGCCTTCTTCTGGGCCTCGTCGCTCTTGCTCTTTAATATCTCAAATTGGCGGAATTGAATATTTTCGATTATGGTAACGCTGTCATTAGTATAAGCTGGACCCCACTCTCTCGGAATTTCAAGGTGTTCATTCCAATTTTTTCAGTATAGCTTGATTGAATTGTGGAGGGAAACAATATAATTGATTGGGGTTCGTTTTGCTGTTATTGGGTTTAATTGATAATACACTATTAGTGCCTGGCAAAAACGGATAATGAATTGAACTAGAAGTTCATCGGTTTAGTGTATTAATCCTCAATTGATAGTGCTCATAGTTGCTATATATTGGAGTAGATGGGGATCAGGAAATCCTGTAATTAAACAAGCCTTGACCTTATCATTAGACTGTACATGTTCCAACTACAATATTATCCCTTGACTATTCAGATTGAATGATCCACTTTTTAATAATGACTAGTATAGTAATATTTTAATACACTACTACAATTGAAGTACTGCAGCAACCTCGGCATTTCGGGATCTCCGACCCTCCAACTTCCCCGCAGTGAAATCATCCACCAGGAACGAATTTATATCAATCAGACTTGAACTCGACCCCTGAAGAAAAAGACACTAATCAAAAACCTTGAAGCACAAAATTTCAATTTACAATCCCTCCTCATACCAAAACCATGCCTATCTGTACTCTACACCTACTCAAATTCACAAAAACCACCAATATCCAATCGTTCCTTCGACAACTGCAACAATCGGCAAAAATTATACTTGCATCTCGTCCTCGGCAGACCGTAATTCACCCAACAATCCTGGACAATGACCCGCTCGTAACAGAGAGATGGGATCTATTACTCCTCCTCGAAAGCAACCCAGACACACCAGATCCAATTCCCAACAATCTTCGCAACACCATTACAACCGAATACAAAATAACAACCGGAATCCCATCAAAACTCCTCCAAAGCTATCCAACCCGCAATGAAACCCTGAAAAGGAAGTCACCCTCAATTCCCCTAACGGGATCCCTCAACAAATTTCTCTCGGGGGGTAGCAAATCTACGTCTCAAAATCTCGAAATATCCCCATCACTCCTATCATTCATGGATGAACTCACGAAAACTCACACCGGCCCCGTAACAATGCTTAATCTCTTACATTTCCACCAACCAAATGGTAAAGCAAGCTATTACCAGTACGGTCAGGCATTTATCCCTGTCGCGGGCAAACGTGGCGGGGACGCGAAATTGGTTGGGAATGTTGTTGCACCGCAGATGCAAGACGGTGTTCGGGATTCGGAGGGGTGGAATGAGATTTCTCTTGTGCATTATCCTTCTATTCGTCATTTCTGTGATATGCTTGCTGGTGATGATTATCAGGCTATTAATGAGAAGTATCGGCTTTCTGTGAGTTAATTCCCCGTCATCATCCTTGTCTCTTCATACCCTGTCATTTTTTATATGCTGACGCTGACGACCATTCAGGCCCTTCGTGATACTTTTCTTTTGTGTACTACGGAAATTAACTTGCAGGATTTGGGTTCCTCAAAGCTTTAAAATAGAAAATTGAAAGAACGATTAGATTGTTCATTTAGTTACTAGAAGCATTCACATACGAATGCATTTCCTGCTCAATCAACTGGGTATCTGAAATTATGAGACTGGAAAACCGCCCAGTCCCCAAACGCTGGATATCATAATAGCAAAGCCAACGTATTCACCGTCCTACCTTGAAGTCGACTTCAACAATTACATTTAAAGACGATGGTCATGGCTGACAACACTGTCACTTGGCCTGTCCCAGGTACGAATGTGGCCTGGTTTTATTTTGCTGTTAGCGATTTCCCACATAAGCCCTGCAGTAACTACATACCTTCAAGGGAAGATGTCATAATGCAATCTTTTTGAAAACCTAGCCAGCAAATAGGATCTTCGCCGACAATCTTAGACTATAGCATTATTAGCATATGCGATGGAAGTCCATCCTCATGGTGAACTTACCATTATCGGCGGTAGTAAAGCGGTTCTTGCTCTTGGTTCAACCGGGTGGCTAGCCATGGGATTGAGGTCACCATCAAGCTTTTCAGTTCGCTCCGAATCTGATCGTACGCGATTCCCACCACTATCAGCACGATGACGATGGGGTGATTGTCTGTTCGGTGAGATAACGCTACTTCGATTACGAGCAGTACTTTGATGCTGTTGAAAGTTAGCCTCAGTGACTTTGCGGGTAGATTTGATGTGCAACGAAACTAACCGCGCGAGGTCGATGAAGCATTCCTACGCTGAAATCCCACAAGAGGAGTCTGCAGTCATCGCCAACACTACCGAATCGATAAGTCTTTTGATCACATCGCCACGGGTCGAACGCAACCGCAGAAACCCAGGAGTTATGACCCTGGCAGCGAGCAACAATCTTGCGTTCTGGGAAAGACCAAATAGTAACAAGGTCGTCTTGGCCACCAGTGACGATGTATTTGCCATCGGGCGACCAACAAACGCAGATTAGACCGCCGTAGTAGCTTCGGAAGATGTCAAGAACCCTAATTGGGAATTAGCAAAGCAGAAATATATCGATCGAAATATAAATTTCAAGCATACTCTTCTTCCAAATAATCCATTAATCGGAGAGAACCGTCTTCCAAAACCACTGCCAAATGTCTCTGATCCGGAGAGAACGAGAAGTGGGAAATTTTCTGATTCGCCAGCTTCCAGTAGCAGAGTGGGTTAGTCTTTTGATTCTTCGACTGCACCGATTTCAAGACCTCTAAAGGAAATTTGCTGGGATCATGATCGGGAGGAGGAGTCACTTCGGGCGAGAACAGAGCATCCTCTTTCTCTTTGTCGTAAACCACCATAACGCCATTTGCATGCGATGCAAGGAAGAGATTCTCGGACCCAGGTAGCCATTTGATGTGCGTGACGGGGGAGTTGTTAATAACCCCGTTCTTATTGATGCGGGCATATTTCTGTGACATCGGTTCATACCAAATGATATCCCCAGCCGATGAACCCATCACAATATCCAAATGTGAGGATGTCTTTGTCAATTCATTGATATCATGACAGAGCATGTGAGCTTTGGTGAAAAGGACTTTCGTGAGGTGTTCCTCCTTTTGTGCTGAGTTCAGGTCTAGCCATTGAAATGCTCGGTTGATGTTGGCAAAGGCAAAGATACCATTGGGATCTCGCTCGCCCAGACGCTTGGCCGAAGTCTCATGAGTAATGACTCGCGACACAAATGAGGAGCTACTCTTAATGATATTGTTCTTAGGTTTGCGCCTCTTGAGCGCATCCTTTGCTGCTTGTACCGGGGCTGCCAGTGCGGGATTTCCATCTCCGAATGGCGGTGCAACGACAGGCGTTTTCAAGAAGGTCGGAGGTTGCTTGCGCGAGTCTAAGCTAACCAACGACAGCTTGACACCACATGTAGGAGGAGTTGGTAGAGTAGCCAGAGGGTTGGGATTGACGATGGGTGCTTCGGATGGGTGTGGGGGTGGTGTAGCGAGAAGGAGATCATCCTTGAGAGTATAGGTTCCTAGTCGCGGCGCATCACTCATTAGCATCGTTTGACGGCTGATAAAAATATGACGCTGATGGGGTCTACTGAGAGGCTTGTAATACGATGCGATGCACATACCTTCTCCGACTTGCAGAGGACATCCGCTCTCCGGATGGGAGATGGTGTTGTTCGTCTCAACAACAGGGACCGCCATGCCGTTCGCCGCCCCCGCCGCATAAGCGACAGGGATGGTGTATCGAGGGGGTGGAGGTGGAAGGACACTAACGCTTTGGGTTAGTATTTTCTTGGACGTGGTTGTATCGCGATTGTCCCAAGGGTCCGAGGCGAAAGTGGTTCCCAAGGATTTGAGGCTGTGATATCATATGGATACAAGATGGAAGACAACGGATCAATCGGAGAATTGAGGGAGAGCACAGGAAATTATCAATCCCAGACAAAGAGAGAAAGAGAGAGGAAAAGACGAGGGCCATCTTACAACATGATTTCTTTGATCTCGATTTAAACCGAGACAGACTTGATGTCGTGACACGGGCTAGGCAGCACAACAGCAGACAGCGCTACAGCCAGGGGTGTGTATACTTCAGTGAGGGTTATACAGTTCGTCCCAATTCGACGGGTATGATATGTATATCTATATCTTTGTAAAGAGCCTCAAGGTGGCTTTTCGGCTTCTCTGGTGATGTCGGAGAAGAATGAGGGGAAGAGACCGCACAGCCGCGGACGTGGGGGGCAATGATCATCCAATTATTATGTGCAGGCGAGATAGCGAGAAAGACGAAATGAATCGTTCTATGCAAAATGATGTGACCTTGTCTAATGCAAAGTAAGGCCAGATGAGATGCAAATAAAGAGGAGAAACGGAAGAAGAGAAGAGGAAGATGCAGAAGCGCAGAGATCAACGGTCCGGGGTAAAAGGCGAGCGGAGAAGTGCAAGTCTCGTGCCTGGCGCCTTGGCGGATATACGGGATTATTCCGGATCAAGTGTTGAGTTGCAATAATATATCGATATGATAATAATAATAATAAAAGATAATAAGAGATTCGCATATTCTCAAGGGTATTATTGATCACTATTCATGTACATCCTAGTTCTTACTTTCTGCTATTGCCCACTGCCACTCACTCGTCGCCAAATCATCACGGCCGCTGCCCCCGCGCAAACGACCGCCCCCAATGCAATTCCCCACGACATCCATTTCCCTTCAACATCCTCTTCACTACGCGGGAATGCCGTACTGGGTTCCATCGCAGCTTCAGCAATATGCACAAAAACTTCTTGAATGGAATTCCAGGTCACACTGACATGCAGAGGAGGACTCGGCATGTTCAACAGAGCAGTGTATTCATGAGGTTGATACTCCGCCCGCTGAGTCGTCCGGTCTAGATCAGCTTTAAGCGCAATGAAAACACTAGGCAGCTCTTCCAGATGGGGGTATTTGGCCCGTAGCGCAGGGATATAAGCGAAGGAGTCTGGGTCGGAAGAGTCGTAGGTATAGGCGATTACATCGCATTGATCTAGCAATTTGGCCTGGTTCTCCAGGATAGCAGGTTCCAATTCACCTAGCTCATCCATGATCAGATAGCATTGTTTCCCGCCAGGTAACTCCACCGTATTCACGCCCGTGCGAGGCTGAATCGTGGGGTGATATGTTGTGCTGAACCCACGTGAGAGAAGCGCATCTAGGAGAGCTGATTTTCCGGATCCCGGGCCGCCGAGAACATGGCATTGAACCACGTTTCGTCCGACACGCCCGGGGCGCCGTCTTCTCTTGCGTGGTCGCGTCACTTTCAATGCTGTGGTGATAGAAGGATTGCTGCGGTCTGATGATTCAAAGCCAAGATAGGCTAGGTATTCTAGTGTGGTTTTGGGAGACATGAACGTCGTCATGCTCCATTGAGCTAGCCAGCCCTGCAGAGTGACATGGCCCGCTTCATTGCGCACCGTTGATGAAGGGAACGACCCGTCTGCCCAGGATGCGGGTAATCCAGGTGTCGGAGCAAATAAAGATGCCAGTTCAGCATCATTCAAACCACCATCATTGTCCTTGTCGGAAAGCAAAAATAGATTCACGAAGAATCGGTATCCCTCCGGTGAAAGTTCAGCCGAGGCATAAGGCGGTACTTCGAATCGGGGATGGAGGAAGTTCTCCTGTAGAGATAGGTTGTCGGTATACTGGAATGCTCGTAGAATGATCCAAACCGTCTCATGACGGCCCTTTTCCGCATAGAGTTTGTTCAAATGAATGAATCCAGGGCAATCAATTCCGGAATCAGTGACGGAGTCGGGGAAGCTCCGTTGGATAGTCTCCTTTATATGTGCAAGGTCTTCCTCGCTCAGAGGTTTTCCGAAGCAACGCGTTTGAAAGTCCGCAATTTCTTTATCCGACAAATATCCATCTCTGTCTTTATCGCTGAGGTAGAAAATGCGCTGTAATGCGGCGACGGCGGCGGGTTTTAGGGCGGCTTCCTTGGAATCGAAAAGGGGCGCGATGGGGTGAGTGACTGCCTTTTGGCAGACAAAGAAAGCTTCGTTAACATTTCGGTGCTCACGGGCGCTTGTCCGAATGCAAGAATCGATTTCTTTAAACTCCGACATCAAAGGAAGCATTTCCTCCTCGATGACCTGTGCCTCGCTGTGGCTCGTGGCTAGGTCGGACTTGTTGGCGCAAAGCACTACGGGGACATTAACGCCCAGCGAGCGGAAATGGGGGAGCCAGAATAATGCGACCCGCTCATAGCTGTAGTGGTCGGAATATACCAAAAGGATCACGTTGGATTTGCGAATCTCTCGCGCCAGGTTGTTACGTTCTTGCGGGAGAGCGGAGGTATCGACGACGGTTGTGGTAGTGACATTTTCGGGAGTTCCAATCGTGGGAGGAATGGTAATCTGTGGGAGAATAGGCTGAATTTTATTTGAGACGAAGACACCTTTCACCAGCGACGTGATGAGGCTGGACTTGCCGGTGCCTTCGTCACCGCAGACGCAAATCCGGACTGATATTTGGTGAGCGGGAGGACAGGCGATGTTAATTTGATGTGGCTTACCTGTAGCCATGTGTAAGGGCTATTTAGGAAGAGAGGCTATGAGCGGAACATGGCCGATTGTTTGTAGTTGGTAGTAAAGACGTGGTTTGTGTTCAAGTTTGGGGGGAGATCGGGGGAGACTTCGGGGATGCGATGAGGGCGGACTGGACTGGAAGATGTCAGTGCCAAGCCATTTGGGGTGGAGTCTCGGCATTTGGCATTGGCAACAGTTAATGAAAACACACTCAACATTAAGTCATGCTTGTGGGATATCTGACAGAAGGCTGATATTGAATTATATCATTTCAGATGGAGATTTCTATTCCCTTTTTGTAGGATCAATAGCTCTGGCCATCTAACGTTTGGCGTTTGGTATATTCACGTACTGTTCCTTCTAGTATGAAGCCGGTGAAATCCCAATATCAATTCGCATCAGGTGGACTTTATATAAGTGTGGACACATCGCAATCACCAGTATACCTAGGCCTCAATGGAATGCCTACCAGCAGTGAGTAAAGTATCTTTTTGAACTCTCATCTCTTGAATGCTAGGTACTTTTGCTCACCTGTAGTATTAACCAACTTACAACAGTAAACTAGAAGTATAAGCCGGTTGGACGTGAGTAGCAATAGCGTAGAGGATTCATGGATACCATTGCGATACTGAACCTCTACATCACCATTGTCAGGGTCCTAATTGACCAATCTGATTCTAATCGACTGGTCATCTCATGCACGGCCCTCGTGCACCCCGCGGTTCACGTTGAATATCTGGACGAGGCTGTGTGCTGCGCCACATCTAGAAGGCCGTACTGATTGTAGAGTAAAACTCAACATGCAATACTTGAAGTATTGTCATCATTCATGCACTGACATCTTCTTCTTCTGCTGCTGCTGCATCAATTCAACCTAGCTGTCATCTACTGAATATTACACTACGTACATACAATCTAAAGTGGCTAAACCGATTCCTCCACGAACCCGCGTCAACCCGCCAGGCCCACAACGGCCCCATCTCACTGACTAACCTATTAACCTGCCCGAACCTCCAACTCCGAATCATCCAGCCATCTCCTGTCCTTCTGACAAGACTCTTTGCGCCTGTTCCTTTCTGTCGCAAATCTCTCCCCCTTCCCACCCAAAATGCCTCTTGGGATCCATAATCCTCTCCCGTCATCTTTGAGCAGTATGTGTAGTCCTTTCAGACTATCTGCCTATTTCCCCGCAATCGCGTGCGGCATCTCCGGCTAACACATCCATCTCGATCCTATATAGGTGAATGCAAGAAGGCGGCAAAGATCCTCACTTCCTTTGTGGACCCAAAGCAGGCTTTTGGTCCAGATAAAGTCATTCCACCAGAGATTTTGGCCGGCGCAAAGGTATGCCTCTTATGATCGCGGGGTAGACAGAGCGATGAACACGGGTTCCCATAATGCGGCTCAGCTAACTTCTTCCCACTTAACCCCAGGGCCTTGCCATTCTCACAGTCCTCAAAGCTGGATTTATTGGGTCTGGTCGATTCGGTTCCGGAATTGTCGTTGCTCGTCTGGCTGATGGCTCTTGGTCGGCTCCCTCAGCTATCGCGACCGCCGGTGCTGGTGTAGGTGGTCAGATTGGGTTCGAATTGACCGACTTCGTCTTCATCCTCAACGATGCCTCTGCCGTTCGCACATTTTCTCAAGTCGGTACCCTCACACTAGGTGGCAATGTCTCTCTTGCGGCTGGACCGGTGGGCAGAAATGCTGAAGCTGCCGGCGCTGCTAGCACCAAGGGTGTTGCTGCCGTCTTCTCATACTCCAAGACAAAGGGTCTCTTTGCTGGTGTCAGTTTGGAAGGTAGTATGTTGGTTGAGCGTAAAGATGCCAATGAGAAGATGTATCAGAGTCGTATCTCCGCAAATCAGTTGCTTTCGGGTAGTGTTCGACCACCACCATCTACAGATGCACTGATGCGTGTTCTCCAATCCCGCGCCTTTTACGGTGGCCGTGGAGCCGGTGGTAGTCTTCATGGAGGCGATTCTATGTACAATGACATGCCGGTTTACGATGATAGCCATGATGATGTGGTCTGGGAGGGACGTCGGGGAGAGGCTTACGGTCAAGGCTCACGAAGAGGTCGCTCAAACACATATGATGATGAATATGAGTATCGCGATAAGCCACGTCGGGCCAACACCTGGGCGGACGATGTATATGACAGACCATCCGGAGGTCTGGGCCGATCTTCGACCACACGATCCCCAGCGAATGATTCATTTGATACATACGGAGGACGCAACCGCAGCAACACCACGCCATATGATGATGACTATTCCTACTCAGACCGTCGACCGACCCGGCCGACTGCACCCAAGCCGGTCTTTGGGCAAAAAACGGGCCAAGGGGCGGGACTGCGTGCCGACCAAGCTGTTGCCCTCTACACCTTTGATGCAGATCAAGATGGTGATCTCGGATTTAAGAAGGGCGAGATCATCACAATTCTCAAGCGGACAGACAAGGCGGAAGATTGGTGGACTGGCCGCATTGGTGACCGTGTGGGCATTTTCCCTAGGTAAGCAGTCCCGTTGATGAAATTTGACATTAGCTAGATGAGCTGAGCTGAGCTGACATTACCATGCAGTAACTACGTCGATGCCTCTTAGATTGAAGAGGGAACTGTTGTTACGGTGGGAGACATAGGAATAGTGAAGAAGGGATGAATCGGTTGGGTCTTGGATATTGGATTCGTTGAATATATTTGGGCGCATTTTCTTTTCTCTCTTTTTTTTTTTTTGTTGCGACTGTCGCGACTTTCTTTCTCGCTCGAAGAGCTTGAGGCTCTTCCCTTCCTTTCCCTTCCTCTTGTCCCTTTGCAACTGCTGTGAGTATCAAATTCTC
>Ga0102593_1000882_pt1 | contig 37594 bp, 31 predicted proteins | sample AraplaCol_mMS_r2_2_FD_76862 | JGI IMG/M metagenome (GOLD analysis project Ga0102593, IMG submission 76862) | Arabidopsis root microbial communities from North Carolina, USA - plate scrape MF_Col_mMS_r2 (SPADES assembly) (version 2) | ecosystem: Host-associated > Plants > Roots > Endosphere...
CGCGGCCGAACACCAGCGCGACCTCGGCGCCGCCGGCGGCCTGCGTCACGGCGCGGGCGGCGGCCTCGCGCGGCATCAGCTCTTCCAGCTGGACCCGGCGGCTGCGGGCGGTGCAGCCCAGGACCAGGCGGCAGTCGGCGACGGCTTCGGCCAGCGTCGCGCAGGTCACGGCGTCGCCGAGGACGTCGTCCGCCCCGGCCGCCAGCGCGTAGGACTCCTCGTTGGGCGTCTTTTCCGGCGCGACCAGGACCAGGCGGGACAGGCCCATCGTCTTCATCGCCCGCGCGGCCGAGCCCATGTTGCCGGGGTGCTGGGTGCCGACGAGGACGATGCGCAGGCGCTGGGCGGGCGATTGGGAAGGATTCACGGATTTCGATTCGGAACTCATGGCGTGCAATGGTAAACTCCGCGCCCCGGCCGCAGCGCCGGTGACGCTCTTTCACCACCGCCAGTCCATCCTCTCCCCGTCCCCCGAACGAGGCGCCTTACCCATGCAGAAACCCGCAGTCACCCTCATGGTCAAGGCCGCCCGCGCCGCCGGCAACGTCCTGCTGCGCCATATGAACAAGCTCGACGCGCTGAACGTGGTCGAGAAGGACCGGATGGACTACGCCAGCGAAGTCGACGGCCTGGCGGAAAAGGAAATCATCAAGGAATTCCGCCGCTCCACGCCGGATTACGCGATCCTGGGCGAGGAAACCGGCTCGACCGGCCACAACCGCTTCACCTGGGTGATCGATCCGCTCGATGGCACCAGCAACTACCTGCACGGCATCCCGCATTTCTGCGTGTCGATCGCGCTGGTGGAAAACGGCGAGCCGATCCACGCGGTGATCTTCGATCCGCTGCGCAACGACCTGTTCACCGCCAGCCGCGGCAGTGGCGCGACGCTCAACGAGCGCCGCATCCGCGTCGCCGACCGCAAGGACCTCAACGGCGCGATGGTGCTGACCGGCTTCCCGCCGCGCGAGCGCGAGCGCGTGTCGGCGCAGCTCAAGTGCATCGACAACCTGCTGCTGGAGGCGGAGGACATCCGCCGCACCGGCTCGGCCGCGTTGGACCTGGCCTATGTGGCCTGCGGTCGCGCCGATGCGTATTTCGAAGCCGGCGTGAAGCCGTGGGACATCGCCGCCGGCGTGCTGCTGGTGCGCGAAGCCGGCGGCAAGGTCAGCGACTTCCGCGGCCGCACCACCGGTCCGATGGACAACCGTGGCCTCGCCACGCGCCAGCTCGTCGCCGGCAACCTCAAGGTCGCCGACCTGCTGCAGCAGAAGATCGTCAATACCGGATATGCGGCGGCGTTCGATCAGAAGTGATCGCCTCGCACGTTGCAACACGAAGAAGCCGCGCGTTGCGCGGCTTTTTTGTTCCTGATGCCTGGTAACCCAGGTTGGCGAAAACGCACCCGCGACCTGTCACGTCCGACCCGGTCGCGCTGCGCTTACCCCGACTACGGGAGGTTGGGGTCCAGCCAGGGTTGCACCCGCGCGAGCACGCGATCCGGGTGTTCCCGATGCGGCACATGCCCGCAATCGTCCAGCCGCTCGATCTCCGCCGCCCCGCCGCACAGCGCGACGATGCGCTCGGGATGGCGCATCGAACCGAATTCGTCGCGATCCCCGTGCATCACGAGCAGTCGGCAACGCACGCGGAGCAGTTCGTCGTCCAGCGTCCATGCGGCAAAGCCCGGCGACAGCCACGTGTCGATCCAAGCGTGCAGTACCCAGTCCGCCTTGTCGCCGTGGTAGCGGCGCAGCCGGTCGATCCGACCGGGCCGCGCGAAGCCTTCCTTCGCCGCGAGGATTCCCTGCAGCGTGCGATCTTCGACGAACGCCTGCGCCGATTCGGTGACCACGCCCTCGCAGCGCTGCGCGTGCGCCGCCGCGCAGGCCACGGCCATCCCGCCGCCGACGCTGTGGCCGAACGCGATGAAACGGTCCAGCTCAAGGCCTTCGCGCACCCGCTCGAACGTCGTCTTCGCCTCGTCCGCAATGAAGTCGTTCGTCAACTCCCCCGGATGCGGATCGGATCGGCCGAAACCGGGGCGGTCGTACGCGATCACGCGTCGCCCGCTGGCATCGCACAGCAATCGCGGAAACTCGCGCCACAGTTCGACGCACCCCAGCGAATCGTGGAAGAGCACGATCGGCGCGAGCGTTTCATCCGAAGCCACGCCTGGCGCCCAGGCACGCACGAAGACGCGGCCTTCGCCGGTATCGAGGTAACGATCGACCGCATCGTGCATGGTGCTTCGCGCCTCAGGTACGAGCGCCGTGCCACTCGCCCAGCGGCACCAGCACCTGCGGCTCGCGCGGCCGTTGCAGCATCGGCTCGATGATCGCGTCGTACTCCACGCGATACGGCTTCATCTGCTTGCGCAGGAACGCCTCGACGCCCGGTTCGGCCCAGCGCTCGTACAGCGTGAACTGGGTCGGATCGGTCGCATCGCGATGCAAGTGGCACGAGATGAACTCCGGCTCGCGCGACATGGCCTGCGCGATCGCATCGAACGCGCGCAGCCACTCGTCCACGCGCTCGGGCTTCACGAACAGCTTCACGTAGAACACCAGGTCGTCGTTGGCCATGCGGGGCTCCGTGGGGGACTTCCCGCGATTGTCACGCAGCGGCGCTTTGCGCTGCCAGTCGGCGGCGTTGTGCGCCGTTGCGCGACCCCGCGAAACCCATCCTGCGGACACGATTCGGCAAACCCGCACCGCGAGCGCGCCTTCGCTCCCCAACGAAGGCGCGCTCCAGCGATGCGTGCCCGCAGGCTCCTCCTTGTTCCTCAGGCCGCCGCGCGCGTGGTCGCGGCGGCTTTCGTCGACGCCCCGTCGGCGAGGACGAACTGCCGCACCGCGCCGGCCAGCGCGCGCGCCTGCTCTTCCATGCTGTGCGCCGATGCGGACGCTTCCTCGACCAGCGCCGCGTTCTGCTGCGTGCCCTCTTCCATGCTCGCGATCGCGCTGCTCACCAGCTCGATGCCCGCGCTCTGTTCCTGCGACGCGGTGGAGATGTCGGCCATGATCGTGGTGACACGGCGCACGGACGCGGTGATCTCGTCCATCGTCGTGCCGGCGCGACCGACCAGCGCCGAACCGTCATTGACCTTCGCCACCGACGCATCGATCAGCGTCTTGATCTCCTTGGCCGCATTAGCGGAACGCTGCGCCAGCGCGCGCACCTCGGAGGCGACGACCGCGAAGCCGCGGCCGCTTTCGCCCGCACGCGCTGCTTCCACCGCGGCGTTCAACGCCAGGATGTTGGTCTGGAACGCGATGCCGTCGATGGTGCCGATGATCTCGGCGATGCGGTGCGAGGAGGTTTCGATCTCGCGCATCGTCGTCACCGCGCGGCCCATCACGTCGCTGCCCTGCGAGGCCACGTCGGCGGCATCGATCGCGAGCTGGTTGGCCTGTCGCGCCGATTCGGCGTTCTGGCGCACGGTGGAGGTCAGTTCCTCCATCGACGCCGCGGTTTCCTCCAGGCTCGCCGCCTGCTGTTCGGTGCGGCGCGAAAGGTCGGCGTTGCCGGCGGCGATTTCCGCCGCGGCGCCATCGATCGCATCGGAGGCGTGCTGGATGCGGCCGACGATGCCCGTCAGCTGCGCGACGGTGGCGTCGGCGTCGTCGCGCATGCGGGCGAACACGCCGTGGAAATCGCCGCGCATGCGTGCTGTGAGGTCACCGCGCGCGATCGCGCGGAGCAGGCGCGAGACCTGGTCCAGGTTCTCGTCGCTGACCGACATCATCGCGTTGAGGCCATCGACCATCGTGCGGAAATCGTGCTGGAAGCGCGCGGCATCGCCACGCACGCCGAACTCGCCCGCGGCGGCGGCCGTTGCCAGGCGCTTGATCTCGTCGTTGATCGCCGAGAGGTTGGCCTTGACCGCGTCCATCGTCTGCGTGAGCACGGCCTTCTCACCGGGCAGGCGCTCCATGTCGATGGAAAGATCGCCCACCGCGTAACGGCGCATGACGTCGATCAGCTGCATCTTCACCTCGATGTGCGCAGCGACCAGGGCGTTGGTGTCGCGCACCATGTCGCCGTACTGGCCGGGGAACGCATCGGCGTCCATGCGGAAGCTGATCTCGCCCACGTCGTGGCGCTGCTCCATTTCGCGCTGCGCGGCGATGACGGACTTCACCTGCTCGCGCATGCGCCCCATCGACTGCTGCAGGCGGCCGAGTTCGTCGTGGCGCGACGGCGGCATCGCGCCATCGAAACGACCCTGCGCCACGTCATCGGCGAGCTTCGCGACCTGCGCCAGCGGCTGCGTGACGATGCGCCGCACGCACCACCAGGACACCGCGAGGATCACCAGCAGCGTCAGCAGCGAGGCGATCGCGATGAGCGTCACCAGCGCGTGCGTCGACGCGGTCACCTGTGCGACCGGCTCGGCGGCGACGACGGCCCAATGCCACTTCGGGAAGGTTTCCACGGCGACGAGGGTCGGCGCGGCAGCGGACTTCGGCTTGGACGCCAGTTCGATGTGCGCATTGCCGCCGCCGGCCGCGATGGCCTCGCGCAGCGACTTCAGGCCGGCGCCATCGACCAGGTCGGCCAGCGCGGCGCCTTCGGCGGACGGATGGATCGCGAGCGTCTCCTCGCCTTCCTTCGCGGTATCGACCACCAGGAACAACCCGCGCTCGCCGATGCGCATGGCGCGCGTGCGCTCCTTCAGCGCGGTCAGTTCGCTGCCGTAGTCCTTGCCCACGAACAGCACGCCGACCAGCGCGCCGGCATCGTCGAGCAGCGGACGGTAATGGACCATGTAGTCGCGGCCGAACAGACGCGTCTTGCCGGTGTAGGGCTGCTGCTTCGTCAGCGGGCCGTAGGCCGGCGAGTCGTGGGCGAGCTTCGTGCCGATGACCCGCTCGCCCTTCTCGTTGCGCAGCGAGGTGGAGACGCGGACGAAGTCGTCGCCGTCGCGGGCGAAGATGGTCACCACCGCGCCGGTGTCCTTCGTGAAGCGGTCGACCGGCTCGTAGGTCGCATCGACCTTGTGGCCCTGAAGCGACAGCAGCGGTGCGCCGTCCTTGTCGTGGTCGAGCGCCACCGTTCCGCCCAGCAGCGCGGCCTGCAACGCGCCGCCGAGGGTCTGCGTGGCTTCGGTGAGGCCCTGTTCGTAGGTCGCGATGTTGTCGCGCAGGATGGCCGTGGCCGAGCGCAGGTCGTGGCTGGCGCGCGTTTCCACCGCCTGCGCGGCCTGGCGGCTGACCATCACGGTGAGGCCGGCCATCATCACCACCATCGTGGCGACCAGCGGCAGGCCGATCTGGCGGCCAAGCGAGCGGGTGAACCAGGAGGCGCTGGTCGGGGTGGATCGTCGATGGGGAATCGCCGCACCGGGTGCAGCGGCGCGAGGTGCGTCGGACAAGGACATCGGTGTGGACCGGGTGTGGGGATCACCTCGGTATCGGCCGGGCTTGATGTGACTTGAGTCTCAGTTTTGGTGAACAGGTTCGAGGCCGCTGTTACGCCGCGGCGATGGGTTTCGCGGGGCGAAACCCATCCTGCGAACCCCCAAAAGAAAAGGCCGCGCAGTGCGCGGCCTCTTCCAGGAACACGGAAACCCGAACGCTTACGGACGACGCGCCAGTGCCGCCTCATCCTTCGCCTTCGGCAGCAGGTCCTGCTTGCTGACCTTGAACGGGCCGATGGCGAGCATCGGCACGGCGACGAAGATGGTCGAGATGACCACGATCACCGCGCCGACCATGTGCGTCAGCGCCAGGCCTTCCATCGACGAGCCGCCGTACAGGAACAGCGCGTAGGCCGACAGGAAGAACATCACCGCCGTGATCACCGTACGCGACAGCGTCTGGTTGATCGAGCGGTTCAGCACTTCGATCGAATCCACGCGCAGGGTGCGGAAGTTCTCTCGCACGCGGTCGAAGACCACGATGATGTCGTTGATCGCGAAGCCCATCACCGACAGCAGGCCCGCCAGCACGGTCAGGTCGAACTCGCGGCCCGTTCCGTACATGTAGGCCGCGGTGACGATCAGGTCGAAGAACGCCGTGATCGAGGCCACCATCGCGAACTTCAGCTCGAAGCGGAACGCGATGTACATCAGGAAGCCGATGAGCATCACCACCGTGGCGTAGATGCCGTCGCGCACGAGGTCGGCGCCGACCTGCGGGCCGACGAACTCGCTGCGCAGCACGCGCGCCGGGTTTTCCGGCGTGGAGACGGCCTTGGCGACGCGGCTGGCGATCGACTGGCTGCCGGTCGCGTTGTTGCTCTCGCCGTGCGGCTGCAGGCGGATCATCAGTCCGTTGCCGCCGCCGAAAGCCTGCACCTGGGCGTTCTCGAAGCCGGCTTTCGCCAGCTCCTCGCGCACCTGGTCGACGTCGGCCGGCTTCTCGAAGGTGGTTTCCACCAGCGTGCCGCCGGTGAATTCCAGCGCGTAGGCTTCCTTGCGGAAGCCGAACGTGCCGATGATCACCAGCGAGGCGATGAGCAGGAGCACCGTGATCGTCATCGACACGTAGCGCGTACGCAGGAAGTCGATCTTGGTGTCGTTGGGGATGAGATGAAGCGGGAAAAGTTTCATTGATTCGTTCTCACCCGGTCAGATGGCCACGGACTTGAGCTTCTTGCGGTAGCCGTAGATCAGCTGCGCCAGTGCGCGCGACACGGTGATCGCGGTGAACATCGAGGCGAAGATGCCGATGATCATGGTCAGCGCGAAGCCCTTCAGCGGGCCGGTGCCGAACACGTACAGCGCGATGCCCACGATCAGGCCGGTCAGGTTGGCGTCCATGATGGTGCCGCCCGCCTTCTCGTAACCGGCCGCGATCGCCGCCTTGGCAGGCACGCCGTGGCGCAGCTCCTCGCGGATTCGCTCGTTGATCAGCACGTTCGCGTCGACCGACAGGCCCACCGACAGCGCCAGGCCGGCGAAGCCGGGCAGCGTCATCGTCGCGCCGAACATCGACATCACCGCCACCACGATCAGCAGGTTCATCAGCAGCGCCACCGAGGTGATCACGCCGAACATGCGGTAGTAAATGGTGAAGAAGGCCAGCGTGAACACGAAGGCGTACAGCACGGCGGTGATGCCGCGCTCGACGTTCTCCGCACCCAGGCTCGGGCCGATGATGCGTTCTTCCACGAAGTCCATCGGCGCGGCGAGCGAGCCGGCGCTGAGCAGCTTGGCGAGCGTCTCGGCCTCGACCTTCTCAAGACCGGTGGTCTGGAAGTTCTTGCCGAACACGCCGGCGATGCGCGTGGGCGAAAGCGCTTCTTCCTTCACGCGCACGCTGCGCACTTCCTGCCCGTTGACCATGGTCACGGTGGGGATGCGCTCGATGTAGACCACCGACATCAGCTTGCCGACGTTCTCGCTGGTGAAGTCGAACATGCGCTGGCCGGCGATGCTGTTCAGCGTGATGTCCACCGCCGGCAGGCCGTTCTGGTCGCGGCCGACCTTCGCGCCGACCATCTGGTCGCCCGAGGCCAGCACGCGCTTGCTCAGCAGCACGGGCTGTTCGGAGTTGCGGATGGTGTACAGGCGCGCGCCCGGCGGCATGACGCCGGTGCGCTTGGCTTCCATGGCATCGCCATCGACGACGGCGCGGAATTCCAGCGTCGCGGTCGCACCGATCAGGCGCTTGGCTTCGGCCGTGTCCTGCACGCCCGGAAGCTGCACGACGATGCGGTCCTCGCCCTGGCGCTGGATGATCGGCTCGGCCACGCCCAGCTGGTTGACGCGGTTGCGCAGCGTGGTGACGTTCTGTTCGATGGCGCCGGCGGCGATCGCACGCAGCTCGGCTTCCGGAACGGTGACCGTCACGTTGTTCCCGACGACGCCGAAGTTCAGCGCCGGCATCAGGCGGGTGAGCTCGTTGCGGGCACGCTCGGCATCCTGGCCGGGGGCCAGCATCGCGAGGATCGTGTTGTCCGGGCGGCGCTCGACCGACTGGTAGCTGATCTTCGCGTCGCGCAGGCTCACGCGGATGTCTTCGGCGTAAGCGTCGACGCGCTTTTCAAGCGCCGCCTTCTGGTCGACCTGCATCACGAAGTGCACGCCGCCCTGGAGGTCCAGGCCCAGCACCATCGGCTTGCCGCCCAGGCCCGAGAGCCAGTTCGGCACGGTCGAGGCGAGGTTCAGCGCGACGGTGTAGTTCTCGCCCAGCGTGGTGCGCAGGGCGTTGCTCGCCTTGCTCTGCGCATCCAGCGAGGACAGGCGGACCATCAGGTTGTCGCCTTCCACTTCCACCGAGCGCGGCGTGACGCCGGCCTTGGCCAGTTCGTCCTTGACGCGCGAACGCAGCGCGGCGTCGAGCTGGCCGCTACGGTTGGCCGTGATCTGTACGGAAGGATCCTTCTGGTAGACGTTGGGCAGCGCGTACAGCACGCCCAGGCCGAGTACGAGCAGGATCAGGAAATATTTCCACTTAGGAAATTCAAGCATCGCGGCATTCCGCGCGCGCCCGCAGGCGCACGCTCAGGTGGGATCGGGAAAGCGGCTTACGCCGACTTCAGGGTGCCCTTGGGCAGCACGTTGGCGATGGCGCCCTTCTGCACGCGGATGCGCACGTTGTCGGCGATCTCCACCGTGATGAAGTTCTCGCCGATGTCGCCCACCACGCCGGCGATGCCGCCGTTGGTGATCACTTCGTCGCCCTTGGAGAGCTTGTCGAGCATCGCGCGGTGTTCCTTCTGGCGCTTCATCTGCGGGCGGATCATGAGGAAGTACATGACCGCGATCAGCAGGATGGGGAACAGCAGCGACATGCCGAAGCCACCGGCGCCACCGGCCGGTGCGGCCTGGGCGTAGGCGGGCGAGATAACGAGGTCGAGCAGATTCATGACGGTCGTCCTGATCGAAAAATAGCGGGGGATTATGCCACGGGGCGGCAGCCGGGCCCGGGAGGGCCGGAAGATCCTTCCCGCCCCCTGCCCGGAGCTGCTCCCGCCCGTCCCCCCGAGCGGGCGGATCGCCCGGAATGCGCGGACGCTAGTCCGGCGTCCGTGCGGCGTAGAAGGACTCGCGGAAGGCGGCGAAGGTTCCCTGCCCGATCGCCTCGCGCATCTGCGCCATCAGGCGCTGGTAATAGCGCAGGTTGTGCAGGGTGCCCAGCATCGGGCCGAGCATCTCGTTGCAGCGGTCCAGGTGGCGCAGGTAGCTGCGGGTGAACCCGTTGCGGCAGGTGTAGCAGTCGCAGCCTTCCTCGATCGGGCGCAGGTCGCGCTCGTACTTGGCGTTGCGCACGCGCACCGTGCCGAATGAGGTGAAATAGTGGCCGTTGCGCGCATTGCGGGTCGGCATCACGCAATCGAACATGTCGATGCCGCGCGCGACGCCTTCGACCAGGTCCTCCGGCCGGCCCACGCCCATCAGGTAGCGCGGCTGGTCGGCCGGCAGCTGCGGGCAGGTGTGTTCGAGCATGTGGTTGCGTTCGGCTTCCGGCTCGCCCACGGCGAGGCCGCCGATGGCGTAACCGTCGAAACCGATGTCCACCAGCGCCGCGGCCGAACGCGTGCGCAGTGGCTCGTGCACGCCGCCCTGGACGATGCCGAACAGCGCCGCGTCGTTGCCCTCGTGGGCGCGCTTGCTGCGCTCGGCCCAGCGCAGGCTCAGTTCCATCGAGCGGCGCGCGACGTCCTCGGTCGCCGGATACGGCGTGCATTCGTCGAAGATCATGACGACATCCGAATCCAGCACCTTCTGGATCCGCATGCTTTCCTCCGGCCCGAGGAAGACCTTGCTGCCGTCGGTCGGCGCGGCGAAGGTCACGCCCTGCTCGGTGATCTTGCGCTTGTGCGCGAGCGAGAAGACCTGGAAACCGCCGGAGTCGGTGAGGATCGGCCCGTTCCAGCCGGTGAAGCGGTGCAGGCCGCCGTGGTCGCCGATGACGTCCAGGCCTGGCCGCAGGTACAGGTGGAAGGTGTTGCCCAGGATCATTTCCGCGCCGAGTTCGCGGACCTGTTCGGGCAGCACGCCTTTCACCGAGCCGTAGGTGCCCACCGGCATGAAGGTCGGCGTTTCCACCGTGCCGCGCGGGAAGGTCAGGCGGCCGCGACGCGCGGCGCCGTCGGTGCGCAGCAGTTCGAAGGACAGGCGGCTCATGCGACGCCCTCGCCCTTCGGATCGTGCTCTCTGGGAAACAGCAGCATCGCGTCGCCGTAGGAGAAGAAGCGGTAGCGTTCCGCGATGGCGTGGTCGTAGGCGGCGAACACGCGCGCCTTGCCGGCGAAGGCGGAAACAAGCATCAGCAGGGTGCTCTCGGGCAGGTGGAAATTCGTGATCAGCGCATCCACCGAACGGATGCGGTAGCCGGGCAGGATGAACAGGCGCGTCTCGCCCGCGTAGGGCTGCAGTTCGCCGCCACCCGCGTCGTCGTGGCGCATCGCGCTTTCCAGCGCGCGCACCACCGTCGTGCCGACCGCGATCACGCGCCCGCCCGCGGCGCGCGTGCGGCGAATCTGTTCGATCAGCGCCGCGCCGACGTTCAGCCATTCGCTGTGCATGACGTGCTGGTCCAGCTCGTCCACGCGCACCGGCTGGAACGTGCCGGCGCCGACGTGCAGCGTGACGTGGCCGAAGTCCACGCCGCGCGCCTTCAATGCGCCCAGCAGCGCCTCGTCGAAATGCAGGCCGGCGGTGGGCGCGGCGACGGCGCCGACCTCGCGCGCGAACACGGTCTGGTAGCGCGTGTCGTCCTCGGCGCCCGCGTCGCGCTGGATGTACGGCGGCAGCGGCAGGCGGCCGGCGTGCAGCAGGTATTTCTCCAGCGATTCGTCGACGTGGAACCGCAGGCGGTAGAACTCGCCGTCGCGGCCGAGCACCTCGGCTTCGCCGCCGGCGTCGAGCGCGATCCGCCCGCCTTCCTTCGGCGACTTGCTCACGCCCAGCTGCGCGCGCACCTCATGGCCGCCGAGCATGCGTTCGATCAGGATCTCCACGCGCCCGCCGGTGGTCTTCTGCCCGTACAGGCGCGCCGGGATCACGCGGGTGTCGTTGAACACCAGCAGGTCGCCGGGTTGCAGCAGGTCGGGAAGCTCGCGGAAGACGCGGTCCTGGAACCCGCTGTCGAAGGCGCTGCCGATGGTGGGCGGCACCACCAGCAGGCGGCTGGCCGAGCGCTCCGGCAGCGGCGCCTGGGCGATCAGCTCGGGCGGCAGTTCGTAATGGAAGTCGGATTTCTTCAAGGCGTGGGGCCGGCGAGACAGGCCGGTCGGGGCGCGGGAGGGGACTGGCTATTGTAGATGGGAAGCCGTTCCTTCTCCCTCGGGAGAAGCTTCGCAGGATGGGTTTCGCGACGCGAAACCCATCACCCGCCGCAATCGCGATGGGTTTCGCAGGCGAAACCCATCCAAGGCCCGCCCCCTCACCTCTCGAACTTCGCCGACAACACGATCGCCGACGTCGTCCGCTCCACCCCGTCGATCGCGCCGATGCGGTCGGTCAGCTCATCCATCGCCGCCACCGACGGCGCCACCCCCAGCGCCACCAGGTCGAACGGACCGCTCACCGAATGCAGCGCCCGCACCTCCGGCATCGCGTGCAGCGCGGCGGCGACGGACGGCGCCCGCTTGGGCAGCACGGTGATCATGATGTGGGCGCGGATGTACCCGCGCTCGGCCTCGTCGTGCACGCGCACGGTGTAGCCCCGGATCACGCCTTCGCGCTCCAGGCGCTCGATCCGGCTGTGCACCGTGGTCCGCGACAGCTTCAGTCGCCGCGCGATATCCGCCGTCGAGGCGCGGGCGTTCTCGCGCAGGACCGAGAGCAACTGCTGGTCGGCGTCGGTGATCTTCACGATTTGCCCCCGGATTTCGTCGAAACGACGAAATTATCCATAATTTCGTACAAATCCGTACTGTCGATCGACGATTTAATCCAGATAATGGACGTGTTGCCGTCTGATTCGACCCCGGAGGACCTCATGGCCGTCATCGACCGTCTCGCCCCCCTGCGTGCCCATGGAGGCCGCCGCCGTACCCACGGCCTGGACGACGCCACCGTCGCCCGCTTCGCCCATTCGCATGCCGAGCTGATCGAAGCGATCGAAGCGGCCGAGCAGGAATACCAGCGCGTGAAGGACGACTTCGCCGACCTGCTCGAACTGGACGAAGACGCCCAGGTGCACGCCGTGCAGGGCGGCTACGTGAACTTCTATCCGGACGACGCGGTGAACCCGTACGTCGCCCTGGTCGCGCGCGGCCCGTGGGTGGTCACGCTCAAGGGCGCCGTGCTGCACGATTCCGGCGGCTACGGCATGCTCGGTTTCGGCCACGCGCCCAAGCCGGTACTGGCCGCGATGGCCCGCCCGCAGGCGATGGCCAACATCATGACGCCGTCGCTTTCGCAGCTGCGCTTCGACCGTGCGCTGCGCGCGGCCATCGGCGCCGAGCGTGGTGGCTGTCCGTACGAGAAGTTCTTCTGCCTGAACTCCGGTTCCGAGTCGGTCTCGCTGGCCGCGCGCATCGCCGATGCGAACACCAAGCTGATGACCGATGCCGGCGGCCGCCACGCCGGACGCGCCATCAAGCGCGTCGTGGTGAAGGGCAGCTTCCACGGCCGCACCGAACGCCCGGCGCTGTATTCGGATTCCTCGCGCAAGACCTACCTGCAGCACCTGGCCAGCTTCCGTGGCGAGGACACCGTGCTGACGGTGGAGCCCTATGACGTCGACGCGCTGAAGAAGGTGTTCGCCGATGCCGACGCCAACGGCTGGTTCATCGAGGCGATGTTCCTGGAACCGGTGATGGGCGAAGGCGATCCTGGCCGCAGCGTGCCGCCGGCGTTCTACGCCGCCGCGCGCGAGCTGACGCGTTCGCACGGCGCACTGCTGCTGGTGGATTCGATCCAGGCCGGCCTGCGCGCGCATGGCGTGCTGTCGATCATCGACTACCCCGACTTCGAGCAGCTCGATCCGCCGGACATGGAAACCTATTCCAAGGCGCTCAACGCCGGCCAGTACCCGCTGTCGGTGCTCGCCGTCGGCGCGCAGGCCGCGCAGCTCTACAAGAAGGGCCTGTACGGCAACACGATGACCACCAACCCGCGCGCGCTCGATGTCGCGTGCGCGGTGATGTCGCAGGTCACCCCGCAGCTTCGCGAGAACATCCGCGCGCGCGGCGTGGAGTCGCTCCAGAAGCTGGAGAAGCTCAAGGCCGAACTCGGCGGCATGATCACCAAGGTGCAGGGCACGGGCCTGCTGTTCTCGTGCGAACTGTCGCCGCAGTTCAAGTGCTACGGCACCGGTTCCACCGAGGAATGGCTGCGCGAGCACGGCATCGGCGTGATCCACGGCGGTGCGAATTCGTTGCGCTTCACTCCCACCTTCACCATCACCAGCGAGGAAATCGACCTGCTGGTTTCGATGGTCGCTCGTGCGCTGCGGGAAGGCCCGCGCGCTCAGCAGGCAGCGGCGGCCTGATCCTCCCCCGACGCCGCCGCGAAGGCGGCGGGTGCCCCCACACCCGCCGTCTTCGCCTGCTGCCCCCATGCACTTGTAGCCCGGGTAAGGCCGCAGGCCGCACCCGGGGCAACGAAGACTCGAGCTTGACGTCGTAGACACGCTCCCCGGGTGCGGCCTACGGCCTTACCCGGGCTACGACACCACGATCACTTCGCCTTGCACGCCGGCAACGACAACGCGCGCGCGATGTCGCGCCAGTCGAACGCCGCCACCGCCTGATCGTCGTCCACCGCGTAGAACACGCCCTGCGGGAAGCGCTTGTCGCCGCTTTGATCCAGCCACACGCCGTCGGTGTTGGCCGTCTTGTTGCCGGCGAACGCGCCCAGGTGCGCCAGCGTCACGCGATCGAATACGTGGAACAGGCTGCGATCCTTGAACTGGTCCGTGGCGATCCAGTAACCCGCACCGCCCTCGCAGCGATACAGCGCCATGCCTTCGGCCTGCGCCTTGAACAGATCGGCGCCGATGTCGCGTCCGCGATATTTCCCGTCCAGGCCGTATTCGCGCAGGCGCGTGCCGGTGGCGACGTCCTCTTCGGCCAGCAGCAGTCGATCGTGTTCGATGTCGCCGAACACCGACTCTGCGATGCGGATCGCGCCTGCTTCGCCGGTATCGCCGAAGGTTTCCATCAACCGCGCCTGCCAGCCACCCGGCACGCGGCGCAGCTGGTAACGCTTGAAGCGCTTGTCGAGTTCGGCCAGCGGCGGCGGCGCGTCCTCGTTCTGCGGCGACATGTAGTTGTCGCTCACGATCACTTCAAAGCTGTCGCGCTGCGCACGCACCCACAGGCCGTACGGCTGCTTGAGGTCTTCCGCGCCGAACGCGAGCAACGGTTTGAAGTCGGGCAACTGGAACATCTGCACGCGATGGTTGTCGCGTTCCACGACCAGCACGTAATCGCCGATCACGCTGATGCCGTTGGGCCGCTGCAACTGCCCCAGCGCGGTGCCGGGCCCGCCTACGGTGCGCAGTGTCGCGCCGGTGTCGCCGTCGTACACGACGAGCCGGTCGCTCGCCTTGCCCGTCGCGATCAACCAGCGCTTTCCATCCGGCGCGCGCCAGCTTGCGGGCGAATCGACGTTTTCTTCCGGCGTGGACGCGGTGAGGAAGGCTTCGGCCACGACCTTGTGCGCGACGCCCGACTGCGCCAGCAGCGGATCGACTTCCATCGTTTCGTCCGGTTCGCGGTCGTGCTGTGCGACGGGCGTCGCGACGTTGCCCGTCGTCGAGCAGGCAACAAGGCAGGACGCGAAAGCGAGCGTGACCAATCGCAGCGACATGATTTCCCCTGGAAGCGCGTGAACAAACCGCGAGTTTGTACGCATCGATTGTGACCGTCGCATGTCATCGTGCCACGGAGTCGCGCGTCATATTTCCGCCATCCGCGATGCGTACAAAGCGCCGTTTAGCCGGACGATCCAGCCGGCATCCAGCCACTCGCATTGCATGGGGATGCAAACTCGATGAAACGTAACGTTCTCGCCGCGACCGTGTCGCGGGTGTTGTTGTGTGCGCTTGTGGTGCCAGTGGGTTTTTCGGCCGCTGCCGCCGAAGCGCCAGCCGATGCATCGCCCGATCCGAAGCAGCTGGACTCCATCGTCGTGCAGGCGGACATCGCCTACCGCAATCGCACCGACTCGGTCGCGCCGGTGCTGTCGTACGACCTGGAATACTTCCAGCGCTTCGAGCCGCTCACCGTCGGCGACATGCTCAAGCGCGTGCCGAGCGTGGCGTTCGTGTCCGACGTGCTGGAATACGACGGCGCGCAGCTGCGCGGCCTGGACCCGGGTTACACGCAGATCCTCATCAACGGAAAGAAGGTGCCGGGCGCGAGCAACGACCGATCCTTCTTCGTCGACCGCATTCCCGCCGAGCTGGTCGAACGCATCGAGATCATCCGCAGCACCAGCGCGAACCGCTCCGGCGATGCGGTCGCGGGCGCGCTGAACATCGTGCTGCGCGACGCGTACGAGTTCGACGGCAAGTACGTGCGCCTGGGTGCGCTGCGTTTCGACGATGGCGAGATCAAGCCGACCTACGGCGCGGTCGCCAGCGGCGAAGTCGGCGGCGGGCGACTGCTCGGCGGTTTCAACGTGCAGGGCCGTTACAACCCGAAGCAGAAGCGCAGCGACCGCTTCGAGGAACCCGGCGGCGATTTCACCGACCGCGAGGACCAGGCCGACACGCGCGACGGCGACGACTATTCGGCGAACCTCTCCTACACGCGCGACATCGGCACGGGTCGCTTGTCGGTGGAGGGCTTCTACGTTCGCACCGACCGCACCGAGACCGAGCATTCGGTCGAATACAACGACCCCACCAGCACCAGCCGCGACAACCTGCTGTCGATCAACGACCAGGTCGAGAAGATCCGGCAGGACAACTGGTCGCTCGGCGTGGACTACGTGTTCGACATGGCCGGCGGCCGCACCGAGTTCGACCTGGATTACGCGCGCTTCGACGACGACACGCGCTCGACCGAGGAAGAAGACGGCTTCGATGACGACGACACGCCGCCTTCGTTCGACGAACGCGAAGGCACGCGCACGCTGACCGAAACGCGCGACAGCGAAGGCTCGTTCAAGCTCGCCCACAAGCGCGGCGTCGGCGGGGCGATGATGGAATTCGGCGTCGATTTCCTCGACAAGCGCCGCGAGACGACGCTGCAGGTCAGCGAAGTCGATACCGACGAGGAAGGCGCGCCGCTGCCGCCGTACGACGAGTTCGACCGCAACGACAGCCGCATCGACGAGCAGCGCATCGATCCGTACCTGATGTTCACCGGCAGCATGGGCGCGCTGGCGTGGGAAGCGGGCGTGCGTTACGAAACCACCGATGTCGACGTCGCCTTCGATGGCGACACCGCCAGCAATGACTACAACACGCTGCTGCCATCGGCGCACCTGAAGTGGGATTTCACCAGCGCCGACCGCCTGCTGCTCTCGCTGGGCCGCACCGTGCGTCGTCCGAACTTCGACCAGATCCTGCCGCTCACGCTGGAAGAGGAGTTCGGCGACAACGACTTCACCGGCAATCCGACGCTCGATCCCGAACGCGCCTGGGGCGTGGATTTCGGCTACGAACGCCGTCTGGGCACGCGCGGCGTGTTCGGCGTGAACGTGTTCTATCGCGATGTGAAGGACCTGATCGAGATCGTCAACACGGGCGAGCCGAGTTCGACGGCGCTGGGCGACTACGAGGACGAAGTCGAGGAATTCCTCGACGAGAACCCCGGCGCGACGCCGGCCACGCCCGGGTATCCGGAGTTCGATCCGAGCAGCTTCGTCTACACGGCGCGCAACGTCGGCGACGGCAGCGTGTACGGCATCGAGTTCGACCTGTCCACGCCGCTGACCGCGCTCGGCCTGCCCGACACGGGCCTGTTCGTGAACTACTCCTGGCTCGACAGCGACGTGAAGGACGACTTCGGCGAGCGCCGCTTCAACAACCAGGCGAAGTACGTCTACAACGTCGGCTTCATCCAGGACCTGCGCGACTGGGGCATGTCGTTCGGCGCGAGCTATCGCCGCCAGGGCAACGCGTTCGCGCGCCTGCTGGCCGAGGAAGTGACGACGAGCTACGACGGCGACCTGGAAGTCTTCATCGAGAAGCGCTTCGGCGACAACCTCTCGGTGCGGTTGACCGGTTCCAACCTGCTCGACGCGCACAAGGACGAGGTCTTCCACAAGTTCGACAACGCGGAAGACCAGTTCAACCGCGACTACGACGAGTTCGAACTGGAGACCGAATCGTCCGGCCCGGTGTACCAGCTGATCATGCGGTACTCGTTCTGAGGTCCCTGCCCTCACCCACCCCGGGTGAGGGCGGTTCCGGCGCGCATGCGATAGGCTGTGCGCCATGAAAATCGTCGAAGTCCGCCACCCGCTGGTGCAGCACAAACTCGGCCTGATGCGCGTGGGCGACATCAGCACGAAGGAATTCCGCGAGCTGGCCTCCGAGGTCGCCACGCTGCTGACCTACGAGGCCACGGCGGACCTGGAAACCGAGGAAGCCGTCGTCCAGGGCTGGGCCGGGCCGGTGAAGACGCGCCGCATCAAGGGCGCGAAGGTCACGCTGGTGCCGATCCTGCGCGCCGGCCTGGGCATGCTGCCGGGCGTGCTTGAACTGATCCCCGCCGCGAAGGTCGGCGTGGTCGGCCTGCAGCGCGACGAGCGCACGCTCCAGCCCGTGGGCTATTACGAGAAGCTGACCGGTCGCATGGACGAGCGCACGGCGATCATCCTCGACCCGATGCTCGCCACCGGCGGCACGCTGGTGGCGACGGTGGACATGCTCAAGGCCGCCGGTTGCAAGCGCATCAAGGGGCTGTTCCTGGTCGCCGCGCCGGAAGGCCTGCGCGTGCTGGAGGCGAAGCATCCGGACGTGGAGGTGTACACCGCGTCCGTCGATGACCGCCTCAACGACGTCGGCTACATCCTGCCGGGGCTTGGGGATGCGGGCGACAAGATTTTCGGGACGCGGCACGGCGGCGGTTGATCGCCCACCGTCGTCATCCCTGCTTTGCAGGATGGGTTTCGCGCAGCGAAACCCATCGCCCGATCACGGCCGCCTTGATGGGTTTCGCCTTGCGAAACCCATCCTACGAACGACGTTGGGGCGCACTTACCAGTTGTTGCGCCCATCCATCTTCTCGATGGCGATCTTCGACCAGTCCAGGTCGTCGACCATGCGCAGGTTCAGCGCATAGATGCGCTGGGTCGGCATCGTGCCGGCGGTGAAGCCTTCCTTCGGCGTGCCGTCGGCGTTGTAGACCGAGGCGTAATCCGGCGAGTCGCCCCAGGTCTGCATGCCGCAGACGCCGCAGAAATGGTGCTGGTTCATGCCGCGCGCCGAATACGTGCGCTCATCCTGCTGCGAGAGGAACGTCAGCTCGCCCGGCGCGTAATACGCCCACACCGCCCCGGTGCGCGCGCAGAACGTGCAGTTGCATTCCTTCGCAGACGTCGGGGTCTCGGCGGCCTGGATCTTCGTGGCGCCGCAATGGCAGGACGCGATCATCGACATGGCACGGCTCCTTTCGTGGGAGCGGCGATGATGGCATGCGGTGCTGACAGGACTTGTCATCAGCTTTGGGGTGCCGTAGCCCGGGTAAGCGAAGCGCGGGATCCTGCGACCGGTTCACGAAAGCCGTCGCGCTTTAACGCTAACACGCGCTGCGGCGCGTTCATCGCCATAGGAACTGAGTTGCATGGAGGCGCGGTGCGCTTCGCTTACCCGGGCTACAAGAGCGGCCGCCTCACTCGCTCAGCGGAGTGAACAGCAGATCCTGATAGTCGTAACTGAAATCCGCGATCGGCGAAGCGGCCTTCAGCGTGATGCGGTCGACCTTCCCCTCGGCGCCCAGCGCGAAGGTCATGTACGCCGGTTCGATCGTCGCGTCGTCCCACACGGTGCGGAAGGTGTCGTGCTGCACGTGTTCCAGGCGGCCGGCCATGCCGGGCGTCTGGGTGAAATCGACCCGCAGCCCGGCCTTCTCCGGCTTGATCGAAATCGGCCCGTACCACGGGTCGCTGTAACGACCCGCGTACTGCGCAATGGCCAGCGACGGCTTGCCGCCGGTCGCCGGCTTGTCCTTCGCGCCCGCCTCCAGCGCCTTCAGCCCGCCGTCGATGCGCGCGTCCATGAACTCGTCGAACGCGGCGACCCAGTCGGTATCCGGCAGGCCCAGCGCGTGGTCGATGATCTCCAGCGCGACGCCACGCATCGCCTGGGTGTCCTCGGAATTCATCAGCACCGCGATTCCGAAATTCCGGTCGGGAATCATCGCGACATACGCCTGCACGCCGAACACCGCACCACCGTGGTCGAGCATCTTCTCGCCGCGGTAATCGCGCACGTTCCAGCCCAGCGCGTAGGCCGAGAACTTCGGCGCGGCGGCGGCGAGCTTGCCCGGCCACGTCGGCGTGGGCGTGAGCACGGCCGGCGTCCACATCTGCTTCGACTGTGCCTCGCTGAACACCTTCACCGGCTTGCCGTCATTGCCGGTCCACGTGCCTTTGCCCAACTGCACCTGCAACCAGTGCGCCATGTCATTGGCGCTGGACGACAACCCGCCCGCGGGCGCGCCGTTGTCGCCGAGCGTCTTGCGTTCGTCGAGCACCGCCTGCGCGCCCATGCCGCGCATCACGCCGCTGGTGCGCGCATGCGGCCACGCGCGGTTCGGATTGGCGAAACGCGCCGACTGCTCGGTGACCGAATCGCCCATGCCCGCCGGCTTCAACACGCGCTCGCGAACGAAGACTTCCCACGTCTTCCCGCTCACTTCCTCGATCAGCTGCCCCGCCACGGCGTACAGCAGATTGTCGTAGGCGTAGCCGCTGCGGAAGCTGGTGGCGGGCTTGAGGTAACGCAGCGCGCGCACGGTGTCGGCGCGGCTGCGCGAAGAGGTCGGCACGAACATCAGGTCGCCCGCGCCCAGGCCCAGTCCGCTGCGATGCACGAGCAGGTCGCGCACCGTCATCTCGTTCGTCACCCACGGGTCGTACATGCGGAACCACGGCATGTGGTCGATGACCTTGTCGTCCCAGCCGAGCTTTCCATCATCGACAAGCACGGCGAGCGCCGCGGCCGTGATCGCCTTGCCGGTCGAACCGGTGGGGAAGATCGTGTCGGCATCGACGCGCTCGGAGGAACCGAGCTTGCGTACGCCGTAGCCCTTCGCGAGCACCGGCTTGCCGTTCTCGACGATGGCGATCGCCATGCCGGGCACGCCGTGTTCGCGCATCGCGGCGTCCACGCGTGCATCGAGGTCGGCCGGCGGCGCGGCGAATGCGGGCAAGGTGCACAACGCCGCGGCGAGCGCGGCCAGTCGAACCGGTGCGGACAGGCGCATGGTGTTTACTCCGGAAAGGTTCACGACAGGCACGCATCGACGAGGCGGTCGAACGCCTCGCCGCCGCGAATGGGATCGGCGACCGGAAGGCCGAGGCGCTCGGCTTCGCGCGCGATCACGCGCGCCGCCGCCGCATCGTCCAACTTCGAGGTGTTGAGGCTGATACCGCCGCAACGGATGTCGGGATTGGTACGCGCGCCCAGCCGCAGCGCGAGGTCGATGGTCTGCTCGATGGACGGCAACGCGTAACCCGGATGACCGAGCACGCGTTCGCGCCCCGGCTCGTGGCACACGACGATCACGTCCGGCTGGCTGCCATGCAGCAGCGCGAGCGACACGCCCGCATACGCCGGATGGAACAGCGAGCCCTGCCCTTCGATCACGTCCCAGTGGTTTTCCGCCGCATCGGGCGACAACAGCTCCGCCGCGCCCGCGGCGAAATCGGCGACGACCGCATCCATCGGAATGCCGCCGCCGGCGATCAGGATGCCGGTCTGCCCGGTCGCGCGGAACGTCGCGTCGACGCCGCGTGCGTTCATCGCACGCGTCAGCGCGAGCGCGGTGTATTTCTTGCCCAGCGCGCAATCGGTGCCCAGCGTCAGCAGGCGCTTGCCGCTGCGCGGCTTGCCGGTGGCGATGGGCAGGTTCGCGGGCGGTTCGCGCACGTCGATCAGACGGCGCCCCAGGCGCTGCGCGGTGTCGCGCAACACGTCGATGTCGCGAAGGCGTGCGTGCATGCCGCTGACGATGTCCAGGCCCGCTTCCATCGCGCGCACCAGCGCCGGCCACCACGACGGCGGAATGAAACCGCCGGAATTCGCGACACCGATGACGATGGCCTTCGCGCCGGCGGCGGCGGCCTGTTCGGGCGTCAGCGACGGCAGGCCCGTGGTGACGGTCGCGCCTTCGATGACGTATTCGCCGACGCAGCGCTCGCCGGCCCAGTCGCGCAGGCCGAAGGCGGTTTTCGCATAGCCGGGCTCGGTCGTGTCGCCGAGGAACAACAGATAGGGTTGCGGCAGGACAACGTCGGACTTCAAGTGATTGACCCCAATAGAGCGCGCCGCATCGGGCGGGCGACCGTGACCGGCCGCCCGCGACTGCCTGGCTTTCAGAAGCGGTAGTCGACTTCCACGCCGAAGGTGCGCGGCTGGATCGGCGATGCGGCGGTGTGGTGCGTTTCGTCGGTGACCTGGTTGATGATGTCGTTCATCGTCGAATACGCGCGTTCGTCCGTGGCGTTCTTCATGTACGCGCGCAGCGTCCAGTTGTCGTTGGAGAACGAGGCGTAGAGGTCGAGCGCGTAGTAGCTGTCGATCACCAGCGGCACGGTGACCTGCTCGTCCAGCACGGTCGGCGGATCGAGCAGGCGCACGATCTGGCGCTCGGTCGTGCCGTTGGTGCGATCGTCGACCCAGCGGAAGCCGCCGCCGAAGTTCGCGCTCCAGTTGCCATTGATCGGAACGTACCAGTCGGCCGTAAGCGACCATGTCAGGTCGGGCACGTACGGCATGCGGTCGTTCTTCAGGCCGGTGTTCACTTCGACCTGCGCGGGACCGGCGGGCACGATGATCGTCGGGAAATCCTCGTCGATCTTCGCGTCGTTGTACGCGGCGTTGAGGCCGAGCGTCAGGCCTTCGATGGGACGGAACAGCGCGGAGGCCTCGATGCCGCGGCTCGTCGCTTCGCCGCCGTTGACCAGGCCGCTGATGCCGTTGACCTGCGAGGCCACCTGGATGTCTTCCCAGTCGATCTGGTACGCGGTGAGGTCGAGGACGACACGGTTGTCGGCGAAGGCGGACTTCATGCCGATCTCGTAGCTGGTGAGCATCGAGGAATCGACCACCGGCGGCAGGCCCGGCGCGAGGATGTTCGGGCCGCCGGGCTGGTAGCCGGTGGCGGCCTTGAAATACACCATCACGTCCTTGCTGACCTGGAACTGCGGCGTGATGCTCCAGGTGAAGACGTCTTCGCTGGAGGTGTTGGAGTTGGAGCCGATGGGCAGCAGGAGGCCGTCGGTGACGTTCTGCGTGAACTCCTGCTCGTTGCGCGAGAAGCGCACGCCGGCGCCGAGCTTGAACCAGTCGTTGAACTTGTACGAACCGTTCGCGAAGACGGCGGTTTCCTCGTACGTGCTGGGAATGTTGAGATCGCCCAGCGTCGTCAGGCCCGGGATCGGCGAACCGTCGGCCTGCATGATCGGCACGGTCTGGAAGTTGTCGCCGTCCTCATCGGAATAGAACGTGCCCACCAGCCACTCGAACGGCTGGCCGGACTTGGAGGTCAGGCGGAATTCCTGCGTGAGCTGGTTGAGGTCCAGCGTGTAGTTCAACAGCGCCCTGCCCGGCGGAAGGCCGAGCAACGCCGTGAACGGACCGTAGGTCAGCGTCTGGTCGGTGGTGATGGAGGTGTGCGTGTCGGAGTAGCTGGTGGCCGATACGAAATCCGCGAACCCGAGATCCCAGTCGACCGTGAGCGAGTAATGGTCGAGGTCCTTGATGAAGGGCTCGTTCTCGTAGATGTAGTTGCTCAGGCCGGCGATGGGTTTGTGCGACACCGGATCCAGCGCGATGGTGCCGTTGTTCTTGCTGTCGATCTCCTGGCGCATCGCGGCGAACTGCACGTCGACGACGTCGCTTTCCCACGCCAGCGCCGCGCGTGCGCTGGTCTGGTCGCCGTCGTTGATGTCCTTGCGGCCGTCGACGAGGTTGTCGACGTAGCCGGCGATCTCGTTGCGCGCGTAGCTCACGCGCAGCGCGAGGGCGTCCTGCACCAGCGGGACGTTCATGCCGACACGGTAGTTGTAGCCCACGTCGCCCGCGCCTTCGGTGTCGGACACGCCGCCGCCGATGCGGAACTCGGTCTGCGAGGTGTCGGGCTTGCGCGTCATGTACTTGATCAGGCCGCCCATCGCGCCCGCGCCGTACAGCGTGCCCTGCGGGCCGCGCAGCACTTCGATGCGCTCGATGTCGTACGGGAACAGGTCCAGCGAGAACAGCGTCGCCTGCTGGTACAGGCTGTTGGAACCGACCGGCGTTTCATCCAGGTAGGTGCCGACGGTGGAACCGGGCGACATCGCCGCGATGCCGCGCATCGACACCTGCGTCTGGCCGGGCGTGCCGCTGGACTGCAACTGCAGGCCGGGCACGTAGCTGGCGTAGTCGGACATCTGCGTCGCGCTGAAGTTCTCCAGCTGCTGCCCACCCAGCACGGTGATCGCGGCGGCGACTTCGCGGATGTTCTCCGCGCGCTTGTTCGCGGTGACCACCAGGTTGTCCAGCGTGGTGATCGACTGCTCCGCGGCCACGTCGTCCTGCGGCGCCTGCGTCGCGCTTTGCTGCGCCATCGCCGGACCGGCCAGCGCGACGGCCAGCGTCGCGGCGATCGCATGTACCAGCGGTCGACGCCGAATCGCCGTGTCGCGCTTGTCGTGCATGTGCATTCCCCTCTCCCCAGAGTTCGCCGGTTGCGACCGGTCTGTGTCAGCCCAAGACGTCGCGACGGACCAGGCGCGAGTGGCCTGGAACGGGTGCGATGTCGACGTAGGAATGGCCATGGGCGGACGCCCGGGCCGGATCGATGTGGTCGTTCGAAGGCGCGGCCGGCGTGGCGATGCCCGCGACCGGATGCGAAGGCGCGGCCGCTGCGCCCATCACCGTGGGCCGTTGCCGCCTGTCACCGAAGGGAAAACCAGTCATAACGGGCTCCTTCACGCCTTACAAGGATATAAACATCCTGATTGGAAACATGTCAATCGAATTGGGCTTGTGGCTGATCGGCGGTCGCCGACGGCGCATTCCCTGCTTCGGCACGCCCCACGGCGCCGTCCAGCAACCTCAGCAGCGTCCCCGCGGCCGCAGCGACCAGCGCCATCGCGCCGAAGAACGCCGAGGGTCCGATCGAGGTCCACAACATCCCCAGCGCGCCGGCCAGCAGGTTTCCGCCGAAGGAGGTGAAGAACCAGCCGGCGATGGTCGTCGCGCCATGGCCCTTCGGTGCGAGCCGTGCAAACAGGCCCAGCCCGATCGGCAGGATGAACAGCTCGCCGGTGGTGAGCACGAGGAAGAACAGCGCGAGCCACACCCAGCTCGCCTGCCCGTGCGCGGACGCATCGACCAGGGCGAGCATCGCGAACGCCGCGCCGACGCCGAACGCGCCCAGCGACATCTTCCGGGCCGGCGTCGGTTCGCGACCGCGACGCGCCTGGCGGACCCAATGCGCCACCAGCAGCGGCGTCAGCGCAATCACGAGCAATGGATTCAATGCCTGGAACCAGGTCATCGGAATCACCAGGCCGAAGAAGTGCCGGTCGATGCCCGCGTCGGCCCACAGCGCGATGGTGTTGCCGGTCTGTTCGTACGCGCCGCGGAAGAGCATCACGCACAGCGCCACCGCGACCAGCGCCATCACGCGCTGGCGCAATGCGTCGCGCGGTGTCGTGTCGGCATTGCCAACGATGTCGCGCGTCGCCCGCAACGGCGCTTCGGCCGGCAGCCAGCGCTGGCCGAACACATAGAGCAGCAATCCGCCGAGCATGCCGATGCCGGCCGCACCGAAGCCCCAGTGCCAGCCGTAGACCTCGCCGAGCGTGCCGCACACCAGCGGCGCGAGCAGGCCGCCCAGGTTCAATCCGACGTAATAGAAGTTGTACGCCGAGCCGCGTCGCGGATCGTCCTTCGCGTACAAGCCATCGATCTGGCTCGGCAGGCTCGGCAGGAACAAACCGTTGCCCAGCGCGATGGCCGCCAGTGCGAAGTAGAACAGCGATTCGGACGCCATCAGGAAATGGCCGAACGCCATGATCGTGCCGCCGATGATCACCGCGCGTCGCCGGCCCAGCCAGCGGTCGGCGATGACGCCGCCGATGATCGGCGTGAAGTACACCGTCGCGGTGTACACGCCGTAGATCATCGATGCCTGCTGCTGGCCGATCAGCAACTGCTTGGTCATGTAATAGACCAGCAGCGCGCGCATGCCGAAGTAGGAGAAGGTCTCCCACATCTGCGTCAGGAACAGGATCGCCAGCCCCGGCGGCTGGTTGAAGAACCACCGCGCTCCCGCGGTGTGGCGCGGCGCGGTGGCGGTGTTCATGCGGTCACCGCGTCCGGCGTGCCCCACACGTTCGCGGGGCAATCGACGTGTCCGTCGGCGTAGACCACGCCGGGCTTGCGGTCGTGATCGAGGAACAGCGGGCCGTCCAGATCGACGATGTCGCAGAACTGGCCGAGCAGGAACGCCGGCGCCATCGCCAGGCTCGTGCCGACCATGTTTCCGACCATCACGCGCTTGCCCAGTTCGCGCGCGCGCTGCGCCATCATCAGGCCTTCGGTGAGGCCGCCGCACTTGTCGAGCTTGATGTTGATCACGTCGAACAGGTGCGCGCGTTCTTCGAGTTCGTCGAGGTCGAGGATGCTTTCGTCGGCGGCGATCGGCACGGTGCGATCGACGCCGTCGAGTTCGGTTTCGAAACCGCGACGGCACGGCTGCTCGAGCAGCGACACGCCTTCATCGACCAGCGCGGGCAGCAGCCGGACCAGCGTGTCGGGCACGTAGCCCTGGTTCGCATCCACGCCGATCCACGCGTCCGGACGCGCCGCGCGCACCGCACGCAGGCGTTCGATGTCGAGGCCGGCTTCGCCGGTGAGCTTGAGCTTGATCGCACGCGCATGCGTGTAGGCACGCGCGCGTTGCGCCATCACGTCCGGATCGTCGGCGCCGACGGTGAACGTGGTCAACAGCGGCTTGGGCGGCTGCATCCCCGCGAGTTGCCAGGCAGGCACGCCTTCGATGGCCGCTTCCAGTTCCCACAACGCGCAATCCACCGCGTTGCGGGCGCCGCCGGCGGGCAGCAGCGAGCGCAGTTCGTGACGGCTGATCCCTCCCTGCAACACATCGCGCAGGTACTCGATGGCCGGCAGCATCTTCGCCGGCGTGTCCTGCGTGTAGTACACGCCGGCCGCTTCCCCGCGACCGGTGCACTCGCCCTTGCGCAGGGTGACCAGTGTCACCGGCGATACTTCGAAGACGTGTCCGGAGATACGGAACGGAGCGGACAGGCGCAGGTCCTCGTTCCGCAGTCCCAGCTGGATGCGGTCGGTCTTGTTCACGGCAATGCTCCCTGGTGTGCGCGGCGGCCCGCATCTGGACGATGCGTCGCCGCCGCGCAATGGGTTCGATCAGTAGTTGGCGCCGAAGCCGATCAGATGCGTGGCGAAACCGATCCACAGCAGCGCCAGGCAGGAGGCCGCAAGCACCACGCTCCACAGCTTCGTCCACCACGAGCGGCGGCTGCGCAGCACGGTCCACGCGTTCCACAGGGCGATGAGCGCGCCCAGCGGCAGGACGATCGTCAGCAGCAGGCGCAGCGCGATGACGTACACGTCGCTGGCCGGCGACATCATCGACAGGTCGGACATCATCGCGAAGACCATGCCGATCATCGCGCCCATCGACACCAGCACCGCGAGCGAGGCGATGCGGACCCAGCGATGCGCACGCGCGTCGTCGCCCGCCAGCGGATAACGCGCGCCGTAATGGCGACGCACCATCGCCGACACCGGCCACGCGAGCACGGTGAACAGCAGCGCGATGAGGCTACCGAAGAGCATCGTCAGGAACACGCCCGGCGTCTGCCACCATGCGGCGCGCTGGAAGACCATGATCGCGGCGATGGGCTCGGCGCTGAAACGCACCACGCGGCCATCGACGACCTCGGCGGCGAGACGGTCGCCGCTGCCGGTGTCCTGCCACACGAACGGCGAGATCTCGCGCCACTTCTTCGGCGCGCCGCTGTAGCCGGCGAGCATCGGCACGCTGATGGTGCCGTCCTCGTTCGCGGTCACCTTGGTCTGGCCCAGCATGTAGACCAGGTTCATGAAGTTGGAATCGGCGCGGCGGCTGCTGTTGTACGAACCGGCCATCAGCTGCGCGTGTTCCTTCGCGGTCGCGTCATCGACGCTCCCCTTGGCGACGTTCGACGGACCCGGCAGGTAGCGGTTCGCGAAACCGGTGACCAGGCCGTCGCGGATCAGGCGTGCGCTGCCGTCCTTGCCGGCGCTGTTGGTCGACACGAAGATGCCGATGCCGTCGTCCGGGAACAGCTGCAGGTCGCTGTGGAACCACTGCGTGTCGCCGCCGTGCGCGATGGCGCGGTGGCCGTTCGTGGTGGTTTCGTAGAAGCCCAGCATCATGCGGTTGAGCGGCTTGATCGAATCCTGGCCGGTCTCGTGCATCTGCTTGGCGGTGGCTTCGCTGAGGATGCGGCCTTCACCGAACGCGCCGTTGTTGAGGTGCGCGATCATGAAGTTGCCCATGTCCGCGCCCGTCGAGGCGAGGCTGCCGGCCGGTGCGAGGTTGATGTACTCGTACGGCTGAGCCTTGCCGTCGGACGCGGTCTTGTAGCCCTTGGACACCATCGGCTGCAGGCTCTTCTCCAGCGGCTGCGAGAAGCTGGAGTGCTGCATCTGCAGCGGCGCGAAGATGTGGTTGGCGATGTACTTCTCGAACGGTTCGCCCGACACGCGCTGCACGATGTAACCGGCCAGCGCGGTGGCGTAGTTCGAGTAGGCCGGCGTGCTGCCCGGCTCGTAGATGCGCGCGGGGATCCAGTGCTTGAGCGTGGCATCCAGCGGTGCGAGCTCGCTTTCGTTGTTCGCGATGAGCCCGCGGATCACCTCTTCCATGCCCGAGGTGTGGGTCATGATGTTGCGCAGCGTGACCGGCTTGCCGTCGTACGGCGGCACCTTGAAGTCGAGGTAGGTGTTGATGTCCTTGTCGAGGTCGAGCTTGCCCTGCTCCACCAGCTGCATCACCGCCGTCCAGGTGAACAGCTTGGACACCGAGCCCGGACGGAACAGCGTCTGCGCCGGATCGACCGGCTTGCGCGTGGCCAGGTCGGAATAGCCGTAGCCCTTCTGGAACAGCACCTTGCCGTCCTTCACGACGACGACGACGGAACCGGCGACGTCGGTCTGCTCCAAGGCGTACGGCATGAAGCCGTCGACCCAGGCTTCCACGTCCGCGGCGGTCAGCCGCTCGTTGCTGGCCGGAACCGGTACCGCGACCGCGGTGGCATCGCCTGCCGGCAGCGGCAGCGCGGGTTCCGTCTTCGGCGGCGGCACCGGCGCCTGGCCGGCGGGCTGCGCCGCGAACGCGGACATCGACATGGCCAGCGACAGCAGCGCGGCACTGATCGGACTCTTCTTCAAGGAAACACTCCCCACCCAGTGAAACAGCCCCGTGCAACAGGCACGGCCTGACACCAACTGACCCCGTTGGAGATAATGATCCTGATTGGAAAATTGTCAACCAAGTCCGGACGTCCCCTAGAATTGCCGACATTGGCGGCCCACGGGCGTCGCCCGGACGCCGGTCCGCCCCCTCGCCGGCCCTGCAGGAGCACGCAACCGCATGACACAGCAGCACCCGACCATCGGCAGCCTCCTGCGCGCACTGCGCGCCCGCAACGACTGGACGCTCAAGGAAATGAGCCAGCGCTGCGGCATTCCGCTGTCGACACTGTCGAAGGTCGAGAACGACCGGCTCACGCTCACCTACGACAAGCTGCAGCAGATCAGCCAGCGCTTGAACATCCGCATGTCGGAGCTGTTCGCCGAGGACGACAACGCGCCGGAACCGCCGGTCACCGCGCGCCGCAGCATCGGTCGCATCGAGGACGCGGTGCGCGTCACCACGCCCAATTACGATTACTTCTATCTGTGCCCCGAACTGCGCCGCAAGCGCATGATCCCGGTGATCACGCGCGTGCGCGCGAAGACCATCGAGGAATTCGGCGAGCTGGTGCATCACTCGGGCGAGGAATACATCCACGTCCTGGAAGGCCGCGCCGAAGTGCACACCGAGTTCTACGACCCGATCGTGCTGGAAGCCGGGCAGTCGGTGTACATCGATTCGAACATGGGCCACGCCTACATCGCCGCCGACGGCTGCGAGGAAGTGGTGCTGCTGGGCGTGTGTTCCAGCGCGGATGAGCAGTTGATGGAATCGCTCATGCACCTGCATGGCGAACCGGCGAAGACCGGGACGCGTTGAGCAGACGCTGGACGAATCGGATCCGTCCGACCCGGGTGCGCTTCGCTTACCCGGGCTACAACCGCCAATCCTCGTAGCCCGGGTAAGGCCGAAGGCCGCACCCGGGTTGGCGAAGGCTCTCGCTGGACGACACTGACACGCCTACCCGGGTGCGCTTCGCTTACCCGGGCTACAAATGCATGGACTAGTGAAGCGGCCTGGCTTCGCGACGACGCCGCACGCGACGCCAGATCAATCCCGCGACCACGACGAAGGTCGCGCCGCCCAGCAACCACGGCAACAGCGCGCGATCCTGGTCGTCGGGCAGTTCCACCGCATTGGACTTGCCGGCCGCGGTCATCGCCGCCTGCGCCGCGCCGGGCGCCAGGTGCCACACGCCGTCGCGCAGTTCCACCTTGCCTTCCAGCGGCGGCAACTGCAGTTCGCGCCAAAGGATGCGCAGGTCGCCCACGCGCGGCTCCAGCGGATTTTCCGCACTCCCGAGGCCGTCGCCTTCGGGCTGGAACGATGCGGCGAGGTTCGCCGGCAAACGCGAGAAGTTCGGCCGGAACAGGCGCCACTGCCCCAGCGTCTGCAAGACGCTGCGGTCGATCGCGTGGTCGTCGAGCGTCGCGTCCTGCGCCCACCAGCGGCGGCTTTCCAGCGGCAACGTCTTCGGGTTTTCGTGGCCCGGCGCGAAGTGGCTCGAATCGATCGGCGCGGAATTCCACACCTGTGTGTAGCCGTCGCCACTCGCGCGCCACTGGTACATCTCGACCTGTCGCTCCAGGCCGAACTGATGCGTCACCACGCCGAAATCGCGGTCGCGCAGTCCGTGGCCGGACTGCGGCACGCCGATCGGTTCCTCGCCGGCATCGGCCTGCGCGAATGCCGCGCCCGCCACCAGCGCGCACGACAGCGACAGCGCGAACGCCGCGCGGAGCAACCTCATGCCGCCAGCGCCCTCGCGTGCAGCGCCGGCACTTCGTGCGCGGTGCCGAACTTGCCCTTCTCGTCGCGCACGACCTGCGCGAGCGCGCATTGCGGATCGTGGGTGAAGAACAGATGCACGTTGCGACGCAGCTTGTCGGCGAGGAACGCCTTCTTCTCGTCGATCAGCAGCTCGGCGTTGCGGTCGTAACCCATCGTGATCGGAACGTGCACCCACGGGCGGCCCGGGATGAGATCGGCGCAGAAGACCACGCCGCCGTGCGTCTCGCCGTCCACGCGATCGGGCCCGACGATTTCCGCCAGCATCAGCCCCGGCGTGTGGCCGTCGCTGTAGTGGAAGCGCACGGTGTCGCCCAGCGCCTTGGAGAATTCGCCATCGACCAGTTCAAGGCGGCCGGTGCCTTCCAGCAGCGCGGGCAGTTCGGGAATGAAGCTGGCGCGGTCGCGCGCGTGCGGCTCCAGCGCGCGTTCGTAATGGCGGCGGCCGACGATGTAGGTCGCGTTGGGGAACAGCAGCGTCGGCGCGGCGCCTTCGCTCCAAGGCGCGAGCAGGCCGCCGGCGTGGTCGAAATGCAGGTGCGACAGGACGACGACGTCGACGTCTTCGGGCTTGAAGCCCGCCGCCGCGAGCGACTCGACGAGGACGTGGCGGTCTTCCACCACGCCGTAGCGTTCGCGCAACTTGGGCTCGAAGAACGCGCCGATGCCGGTTTCGAACAGCACCGTCTTGCCGTTCAGCGGCGAGGCGAGCAGCGCGCGGCAGGCGAGGTCGATTCGGTTCTCGTCGTCCGGCGAGGCCCAGCGGGCCCACATCGCGCGCGGCGCGTTGCCGAACATCGCACCGCCGTCGAGCTTCTGGCTGTTGCCGAGGATGGACCAGAGTTTCATGGCATCACCGTTACGTCGTTACGCGTCCGATTTTAACGCCAGCGACGTTGAATTCGAATGGAACTTTGGGGGTGGGTGCGCTCTTTCCGACTCGCCGGCGGTCGTCACGCCCGTTCTTTCCGGTCGCCCAACCCTTTCGTCATCCCGGCGAAGGCCGGGACCCAAGCCGGTTGCCTGACAGCAAGATCAAGATGGGTTCCAGCTTTCGCTGGAATGACGGAGAGCGTGGATCGGCGAACGGATACGCGTTTGGCCTGGGTCCGGCTTTCGCCGGGATGACGGGTGAAGGTGTTGTCGCGGCAACTACGCATGTACTGGATGACGATCTGGCAAAACCGCCTCCGCGTTGCGGATGCGTGCCAGATCGTCACTTCACCAGCACATCCGCCTTCCCCACCGGATTGCGCGGATCCGTGCCGCCTTCCAGCGTGTTGGTGCGCTTGTCCCACGACACCGTCTGCAGGTTGCCCCACGGCTTCTCGCCCGCGTTGACCTTGTGGCCCATCGCTTCCAGCGCCTTCACCGTTTCCGGCGACAACGCGCCCTGTTCGGCGGAAATCGCGTCGGGCATCCACTGGTGGTGGATGCGCGGCTTCGCGGCGACCTGCTGCGCGTCCAGCCCGTCGTCGTAGGCGAGGATGCCGATCAGCACCTCGGTGATGATGCGGCTGCCGCCCGGCGCGCCGAGCACGGCGAGGCGATCCTTCGACTCCATGAAACTCGGCGTCATCGAGCTGAGCATGCGTTTGCCCGGCTTGGGCGCATTGGCTTCGAAGCCCATCACGCCGAACGCGTTCGGCGTGCCCGGACGCAGCGCGAAGTCGTCCATCTCGTCGTTCAGCAGCACGCCGGTGCCAGGCGCAACCAGGCCCGAGCCGTACAGCAGGTTCACCGTCTGCGTGGTCGAGACACGATTGCCCTGCGCATCGATGATCGAATAGTGCGTCGTCTCGTCGTCTTCCAGCGGCGCGGGCTGGCCCGACAGCAACTCGCTCGGCGTCGCCTTCGACGGATGGATGCTGGCGCGCTGGCCGGCGGCGTAATCGGCGCTGGTCAGGCGCGCGACCGGCATCTTCACGAAGTCCGGATCGCCCAGGTAGATCGTGCGATCGCGGAACGCACGGCGCATCGATTCGACGATCAGGTGCGTGCGCGTGGCCTCATCGAGCTTGGCCAGGTCCCAGCCGGCGAGGATCTGCAGCATCTGCGCGATCGCCACGCCGCCCGACGACGGCGGCGGCGCGGTGGTGATGTCCCAGCCGCGGTACTTCAGGTGCAGCGGTTCGCGTTCCTTGACGCGGTAGCCGCTCAGTTCCTCGGCGCGCCAGTGGCCGCCTTCTTCCTTCACCGCGGCGAGCAGCTTGTTCGCCACCTCGCCCTTGTAGAAACCGTCGAAGCCCTTGTCGGCGAGCAGTTGCAGCGTGTTCGCCAGATCGGGTTGCTTGAGGATTTCGCCGGCCTTCGGCGGCGAGCCGTCGGCGAGGAACATCTCGCGCGTGCCGCGATAGCGCTCCATCACGTCGCGGCGGCTGGCGTAGCCGCGTTCCAGGCGCGGGTAGATCTCGAAGCCTTCGCGCGCGACGCGGATCGCCGGCGCCAGCGCGGTCTTCAGCGGCAGGCGGCCGTACTTCTGCGAAACGTGCACGAGCGCGGCGGGAAGACCCGGAATGCCGGCCGACCACGGGCCGTTGGTGGCGCGGTCGTTGTCGAGCTGGCCGTCGGGCGTGAGGAAGGCCTGCGGCGTGGCGGATTCGGGCGAGGTTTCGCGCGCGTCGACGAAGATGTCCTTGCCGGTCTTCGCATCGTGCAGCAGGAAGAAACCGCCGCCGCCGATCCCGGAGCTGATCGGCTCCACGACCGACAGCATCGCCGACACCGCGACGGCCGCGTCGAACGCGTTGCCGCCCTGGCGGATCATCTCCATGCCGGCCTCGGTGGCGAGCGCGTGCGCGCTGGCGATGGCGGCGCCGGGCGGATGCGCGGCGGTCTTCGCCGGCGCGGGCGGGCTCTTGGGCGCGGCCTGGAGCGGAGACGTCGCGAGGAACAACAGGCTGGCGGTCAGGAAGGTCCGGCTGGCCAGCACACGCAACGTCTTTCGCATCAGGGGCTCTCCTGCTGCAGCCCGGCCAGCTTGGCCAGCAGCTGCTCTTCGGTTTCGGGATGGTCCGGGTCGGGATCGATGCATTCCACCGGACAGACGACCACGCATTGCGGTTCGTCGAAGTGGCCGACGCATTCGGTGCAGCGCGCCGGATCGATCACGTAGATCGTCTCGCCCTGCGCGATGGCCTGGTTCGGGCAGGCCGGTTCGCAGACGTCGCAATTGACGCAGAGCTCGTTGATCTTCAGGGACATGCGGGCATTGTCTCATGCCCTCGCCGCCGGGCGATCCGGAAGGCCCGGATCGGCACAGTTCACAGTGTTCCGATCCCCAGGCTGGAGATGGCCTTGAGGTTGCCGATCACCTCGATCGGCCCGACGTGCACCGAGCGGACCCAGGCGCAGCCCCACACGCCCCCGCCGTGGGCGCGGACGAGGTCGCAGAAGTAGAAGTCCTCGCCGATGATCCCGGTTTCGGTGCGCACGCTGCGGAAGAACTCGTACATGCGTCCGCCCTGGAGCGCCGGTTCGGGCACCCAGGGCACGTCGCCGGACTCGATCAGGCGCATCAGGCAGGCGCGGCTGATCATCATCAGCCCGGTGCCGATGCGGTCCAGGCGGATGGGCTCGTCGGTGGCCCATTCGACATCGGCCGGCTGGAACATGCCGCTGAAATCGCCGATGACGTTCTGGAGCAGGTCCGGGTCGACTTCGGGGTGGTTGAGCACGGCCTGTTTGACCTGCGACATGTGCAGGCGTTTGCGCGGGCAGATCGCGGCCACGACGTCGCGGTCGCGGTAGTCGAACATGCGCACCAGGGTATCGGTGACGGCGCCCATGTCGTCGTCCCAGAACAGCATGTGGGTCGCATCCGAGTTGAACAGGAACCAGCCGGCCAGTGCGTTGCGCGCGGTGTCGATGGCGCTGATGCCCTGCGCGACGCGCAGTTCGAATTCGTGGCCATGCTTGAGGCAATGGTTCTGCACGCCGGCGATGCCGAGCACGTAGGCCTTGCAGAAGGTGCCTCGCAACGACGGGGTCGCGACGAAGAGCGAGAAGTGGTCCTGGTCTGCTGCGTTGGGCACTGCGGGCACTCGGGCATGGGGTCGGCGAATTCTGCCGAGTGCGGGTGCGGGGAGCGGTGCTGGTTTTTTCGCCTATCGAACCGTTACCCCGCGAATGCCCCAACAACATCGTCATCCCGGCGAACGCCGGGACCCAGGCCGAATGCGTGTCCGTTCACGATGACCCGCTTCCGCTCCCTTCAAAAAGCACGGGCCCGCTTTCGCGGGCCCGCTGGATCCCGGCTTTCGCCGGGATGACGTTCGGCCAAAGGCGTGGCCGCTATGCGGCGACGCGGCGTGACGCAAAAAGCACGGGCCCGCTTTCGCGGGCCCGCACTGGATCCCGGCTTTCGCCGGGATGACGTTCCGCCAAAGGCGTGGCCGCTACGCGGCCACGCGGCGTGCCGCAAAAAGCACGGGCCCGCTTTCGCGGGCCCGCTGGATCCCGGCTTTCGCCGGGATGACGTTCCGCCAAAGGCGTGGCCGCTACGCGGCGACGCGGCGACGTGTCGCAAAAAGCACGGGCCCGCTTTCGCGGGCCCGCTGGATCCCGGCTTTCGCCGGGATGACGTTCCGCCAAAGGCGTGGCCGCTACGCGGCCACGCGGCGGAACGTCACTTGGCTTCAACAAACTCGAACTTCGCGCCCGACGGCTCGACGGCCGCCTTGACGCGGTCGGCATCGGCCTGCGCGCCGATGAACATCACGCGCACACCCTTCATCGCGCCCGGCTGGGCCTGGGCGAACGAGGCGATGGCCAGGTCGGCCGACTTGGCCGAGTTCTGCGAGCCGAACGCCAGCAGCGTGCCTTCCACGCCGCCGCGGGCGACGTCGCCCTGCGCCTTCTCCAGCTGGCGGTCGTACTCGCCCTGGAAGTTGGCGCCGGCCGGATCGGGCAGCGTGTACAGGTAGACGTTGGTCGCGCCTTCGATCTTCTGCGTCACGACCTTGGTCAGGTACGTGTCCCACGCCGTGCTGTCGTTCGTGGTCGGCGCGGTCGGCGCGGCCTCGGCGACGGCTTCGGTCTTTTCTGCCTGCTTGTTGCAGGCGGCCAGCAACGGCATCGACAGGCAGGCGATCAACAGCAAACGGGTGGTGGTCTTCATCGGGTTCCCCTCGGTTTGTTCCGGGTGTTGGTGGTGATAAAGCGTCCGATCCGGCGGCGCCGGATCAGCGTGGAGCGCGTTGCCACTGCGCCTGCAGCGCGGCGTCGACCGCCGGCGGCACGAAGCCGGAGACATCGCCGCCGAGGCGGGAGATCTCGCGCACAAGCGAGGATGAAATGAAGCCGTACTGTTCCGCGGGGGTCAGGAACAACGTCTCCACGTCAGGGATCAGATGGCGATTCATGCTCGCCAGCTGGAATTCGTATTCGAAGTCCGACACCGCGCGCAAGCCGCGCAGCAACACGCCGGCGCCGACCTGGGCGACGAAATGCGCCAGCAGGCAGTCGAAACCGCGCACTTCCACGTTGTCGTGGTGGGCGACGGCCTTCTCCGCCAGCTCCACGCGCAACGCCAGCGGCAGCGCCGGGCCCTTGGCCGGGCTTTCGGCGACGCCGATGATCAGGCGTTCGAACAACGGAGCGGCGCGGTCGACCAGGTCGATGTGGCCGTTGGTGATCGGGTCGAAGGTGCCGGGGTAGACGGCGATTCGGTTTCGGGCCGCGGTCATTCGGTCAGGCATGGGCGCCGGAATCCGGGCTGGCCGGCGCGGCCGGCAGTGTAACAGTGGCCGCGCCGGGCGCGCGCGCGTCTTCCGGCAGCCGCCGATAGAGCGCGTAACGGACCTCGCGGGTGCTGCCTTCGCGATGCAGGCGCCAGTTCGCGGGCAGCGCGAAGCTGGCCTCATGCGGGGCTTCGACGTACAGCCAGCCGCCCTGCTTCACCACCCGCGCGACGCCCGGCAACACCGCATCCCACAAGCCGGCCGCGAACGGCGGATCGAGGAACGCCAGGTCGAACGCGCCCTCCGGCTGCGAGCCCAGCCACGTCTGCGCATCGGCCTGCGCGACGGTCGCCGCCTCCCCGCCCTGCAACCGCGCGGCGGTCGCGCGCAAGGCGGACGCCAGCGCCGGATCGCGTTCGACCAGCACCGCCGCTGCGGCGCCGCGCGACAACGCTTCCAGCCCCAGCGCCCCGCTGCCGGCGAACAGGTCCAGCACGCGCGCGCCGGGGAGCATCGGCATCAGCCAGTTGAACAAGGTCTCGCGGACGCGGTCGGACGTCGGCCGAAGGCCGGCGACCTCGGGCACGCCCAGCTTCGTACCGCGCCAGCGGCCGCCGATGATGCGGACCTTGCCGGCATTGGCGGTCGTGGCGGCCGGGCCGGACGGTCGTCGGGGCACTTTGTTCATCGGAAGGTGTTCACCAGGGGCGGGCGAAGGCCGGTGCTAGCATGTGCGCATTCTCGCGCATTCCCCCACGCCGCCTCGATGTTCGACTTTTTCCGTCGCAAGAAAGACCAGACCCCGACCGATGCCGCAAAGCCCGAGGGCGCGCAGGAGCGTTACAGCATCGAGGAACTGGCCGCGGCATTTCCGTCGCGCGAACCCGAACCCGAGGTGGCCGAGCCGGCACCGGTAACGACCGAGGCCGAAGCGCCGCGCGCGGTCGAGCCCGTCGTTGCCGAGCCCGTCGTTAACGAGCCCGCCGTTACCGAGCGTGCAGAACCCGAACCCGTCCCCGCCGAAGTGATCGCCGCCGCGCTCGAAGTCGAGCCGGTCGTGGTCGAGCCGGCCGCTGTCGCGCCCGTAGCCGCCGAACCGGACATCGCGCCCTTCGTCCCCGGACATCCCGTTCCCGAACCCGCCGCCCCCGGCAAGCCGGGCTGGCGCGAACGCCTGCGCGGCTCGGCCTTCGCGCGCAGCTTCAGCGGCCTGTTCTCGCGCCATCCGCGCCTGGACGACGACCTGCTCGACGAAATCGAAACCGCGCTGATCACCGCCGACGTCGGCGTGGGCGCGACCACGACGCTGGTCGAATCGCTGCGCAAGCGCATGAAGGCGCGCGAGTTCGCCGACGCCAACGCATTGCTGACTGCCCTGCGCGGCGACCTCATCGCGATGCTCAAGCCCGTCGCGCAGCCGCTGGTCATCGATACCAACGCCAGGCCTTTCGTGCTGCTGACCGTCGGCGTGAACGGCGTCGGCAAGACCACCACCATCGGCAAGCTCGCCAAGCGCTTCAAGGACGAGAACCGTCCGCTGATGCTCGCCGCCGGCGACACCTTCCGCGCCGCTGCCGTTGCACAGCTGCAGGCGTGGGGCGATC
>Ga0102593_1000884_pt1 | contig 37523 bp, 32 predicted proteins | sample AraplaCol_mMS_r2_2_FD_76862 | JGI IMG/M metagenome (GOLD analysis project Ga0102593, IMG submission 76862) | Arabidopsis root microbial communities from North Carolina, USA - plate scrape MF_Col_mMS_r2 (SPADES assembly) (version 2) | ecosystem: Host-associated > Plants > Roots > Endosphere...
GTCAACGCAGCGAGCACGGTGAACATCGGTTGCAGCGGCAGGCCGATGTCGAGTCCGTAGTGCACGACGAGGATCGTCGCCACCTGCCCGATCACCGCGATCCAGCGCAGCTGGATCAGCTGCTGCATGTTGCGCAGGCCCGCGCTGCCGCGCGAGCGCGCGACGGCGGGCGCTCCGCGTTCCGCTTCGGCGGCTACCTCGTCCTGGATGGTCCGTGCAGGCATGTTCCGGCTGGGCTGCTTCTTACAGGCGACGATTCACCGGCGCCGATGATGGCGCAATCGGCGTTGGGACGCGAACAGGAACCACGCGCCCACCAGCGTGAGCAGCGCCATGCCGAACCAGGTCAGCGCGTAGGACAGGTGCGAATCGCGGAACTTCACCACCGTCAGGCCGCCGCGCGGCCAGAGCGTGGCGTCGCTTTCACGGTCCGCATCGATGAAGAACGGTGCGACGCGATCGGCGGGCAGGCCGTGCGATTCCGCGATGGCGGCGACATCGCGCGAGTACCAGCGCTGCTGCGCGGCGTCGTTATGGCGAAGGAAACCGCCACCGGGCTCGCTGGTGCGCAGCAAACCGTTGACGACCACCCTGCCCTGCGGCGGCGACGTGGTATCGGCGCTCGTGCCCCGGTCGTTCGCCGGCACGAAGCCACGATTGACCAGCACGTAATCGCCCGAGTCCATGCGCAACGGCACCATCGACCAGAAACCGGCGCCGAGTTCGGTCACTGCCTGCGCGCGCGATTCCATGCCGGGTTCGAAGCGGCCGGCGACGCTGACGTGGCGATAGCCGTCGGACGCTTCCGAAACGGCGGGCCATTGCGCGCGCGCCGGAGCGGGAACCGGCGCGGCGTGCACCCGCGCATCGACGCGGGCGATGAGGTCGTGTTTCCACGCCATGCGCTGGACCTGCCAGATGCCCAGCGCGAGGAAGCCGACGAACGCGACGGACAGCAGCCCGGCGAACGTCGCCGTAACGAGGGCGCTGCGTCCCTGGCGTTCCGGAGGGGCTTCCACAGGCCCGCTCATGGCGACGCTCTCAAGGCGTATTCCTGATGATCTCCTGCATCTCGTGCGCGCCCGGCATCATGTTCGTGTTGAGGTGGTGCATCACCCACAACGAACCGCTGAGCACGATCACCACCAGCACCACCGTGAAGATCAGCGCGAGCGCGTTCCAGCCGCCCTCGGACTTCGCGTTCATGTGCAGGAAGTAGACCATGTGCACCACCACCTGCACGGCGGCGAACGCCAGCAGGAGCAGCACCAGCAGCGGCGTCGCCACGCCGGAGCCGCCCATCACCAGGGCGAACGGAATGGCGGTCAGGACGACCGACAGCACGAAGCCGGTCAGGTACTCCTTCCTCGAAACGTGCGGGATGCCGGTGTCGAGGAAGTCGTCGTCGTGGTCGTGGTGTGCGTGGTCACTCATCGCAGCGAGCCCATCAGGTAGACGAAGGTGAAGACGCCGATCCACACGACGTCGAGGAAGTGCCAGAACATCGACAGGCACGCCACGCGACGCGTGTTGGCGCGCGTGAGGCCGTGCTTGTTCACCTGCAGGCACAGCACAATCAGCCAGACCACGCCGAAGAACACGTGCAGGCCATGCGTGCCCACCAGCGCGAAGAACGAGGACAGGAACGCGCTGCGCTGCGGGCCGGCGCCGATGTGGATGAAGTGGTGGAACTCATAGAGTTCGATCGCGAGGAACGTCGCGCCCAGCAGGCCCGTCACGATCAGCCAGGCGATCAGGCCGCGCTTGTTGCGCGCCTGCATCGAGATCATCGCGAAGCCGTAGGTGATCGACGACACCAGCAGCACCGCGGTATTGGCCGCGACCAGCTTCAGGTCGAACAGGTCCGCGCCCGACGGGCCGGCCGCGAAGTTGCGGCCCAGCACGCCGAAGGTGGCGAACAGGCAGCCGAAGATCATCAGGTCGCTGAGCAGGTAGATCCAGAAGCCCAGCAGCGAACCGTTCTCCGGATGGTGGCGGCCCTGCGTGTCCAGGAAGACGGGCGCGCCGTCTTCACGCGTCAATGCGATGGGTTCAGACACGGAACGTCTCCAGCTGCACGGTGCGCGCGTGCTCGGTTGCGGCCACTTCCTCGGCAGGAATGTGGTAGTCGCGGTCGTAATTGAAGGTGTGCCAGATCGCGTAGGCCACCACGGCCAGGAACGCGGCGATCGCCAGCCACCACACGTGCCAGATCATCGCGAAGCCCACCACCGTGCTCAGCACCGCCAGCACCAGGCCTGCCGGCGTGTTCTTCGGCATGTGCACGGCCAGGAAGCCGTCGCGCATGCGCGTGAACCCGCGCTGCTTCATGTCCCACCACGCGTCGGTGTCGTGGACGACCGGCGTGAAGGCGAAGTTGTAGGCCGGCGGCGGCGAGGACGTGGACCACTCCAGCGTGCGGCCGTCCCACGGATCGCCGGTGACGTCGCGCAGCTGCTCGCGCTTGCGGAAGCTGACGTAGATGCAGATCAGGAACGCGGCGATGCCGACCGCGATCAGGACCGCGCCGAAGGCGGCGATCAGGAACCAGATCCGCAGCGAGGGATCCTCGAAGTGGCTCATGCGGCGCGTCACGCCCATCAGGCCCAGCACGTACAGCGGCGTGAAGGCGAACCAGTAGCCGGCCAGCCAGAACCAGAAGGACACCTTGCCCCAGAAGTCGTCGAGCTTGAATCCGAACGCCTTCGGGAACCAGTGCGTCATCGCCGCGAACAGGCCGAACACCACGCCGCCGATGATCACGTTATGGAAGTGCGCGATCAGGAACAGGCTGTTGTGCAGCACGAAGTCCGCCGGCGGAACCGCCAGCAGCACGCCGGTCATGCCGCCCACGACGAAGGTGATCATGAAACCGATCGTCCACAGCATCGGCACTTCGAAGCGGATGCGGCCGCGGTACATGGTGAACAGCCAGTTGAAGATCTTCGCGCCGGTGGGGATCGAGATGATCATCGTGGTGATGCCGAAGAACGAGTTGACGCTCGCGCCCGACCCCATCGTGAAGAAGTGGTGCAGCCACACCAGGTACGACAGCACCGTGATGCACACCGTCGCGTAGACCATCGACGAGTAGCCGAACAGGCGCTTGCCGCAGTAGGTCGCCACGATTTCCGAGTACGCGCCGAACAGCGGCAGGATCAGGATGTAGACCTCCGGGTGGCCCCAGATCCAGATCAGGTTCACGTACATCATGGCGTTGCCGCCAAGATCGCTGGTGAAGAAGTTCGTGCCGACGTAGCGGTCCAGGATGAGCAGCGCCAGCACGGCGGTCAGCACCGGGAACGACACCACGATCAGCACGTTGGTGCACAGCGAGGTCCAGGTGAACACCGGCATCTTCATGATGCCCATGCCCGGCGCACGCATCTTGATGATGGTCACCAGCAGGTTCACGCCCGATAGCAATGTGCCTACGCCGGCTATCTGCAGCGCCCACAAGTAGTAGTCGACACCGACACCCGGACTGAATGCCAGGCCCGACAGCGGCGGATATGCCAGCCAGCCGGTCGCGGCGAATTCGCCGAAGAACAGCGACATCATCACCAGCACGGCGCCTGAGACGGTCATCCAGAAGCTGAAGTTGTTGAGGAACGGGAATGCGACGTCGCGCGCGCCGATCTGCAGCGGCACCAGGTAGTTCATCAGGCCCGTGACCAGCGGCATGGCCACGAAGAAGATCATGATCACGCCGTGCGCGGTGAAGATCTGGTCGTAGTGATGCGGCGGCAAATAGCCCATGTTGTCGCCGAAGGCCATCGACTGCTGAAGGCGCATCATCAGCGCGTCGGAGAAGCCGCGAAGCAGCATCACCAGACCCAGCACGATGTACATGATGCCGATCTTCTTGTGATCGATGCTGGTGAACCACTCGTTCCAGAGGTAGCCCCACAGCTTGTGCTTGGTGATCACGCCAACGAGCGCGAGACCGAGCAGCACGGTGCCGATGAAGGTGACCGCCAGGATCGGCTCATGGAACATGGGAACGGATTCCCACGACATGCGCCCGAAGATCGGCGAGTTTGGAAGGGTGCTGCTTTCGAGGGACATCGCAGGAATTCCGGGGCTTTCAGGCCAAGAAACAGGTCGGAACGATCGGGGTTGCCGGGCGGCGCCTTACGGCGCCTTCATGCCGATGACCGGACCGGCCAGCGACTGGGGCACGGCATCGTTGACGGTGCACACGGCGGCCGAGACGTACGCGCCCAGGCGCGGATCGCCACGACGCGGCGTCGCCAGCGGCTTCAGGCCTTCCAGGCCGAGCCCGCCGGTGGAATCGATCGCCATCATCGCGTTCGCGCACAAGCGGTCGGTATCGACGCAACGGTTGAGCACGGCATCGAACAGGCCGTTGTCGACGCGGGCGAAATGACGCACCGGCTCGCGTTCGGATGGCTTTTCCAGCTCCAGGTAGGCCGCGCGCGTCAGCGAAAGCTGGCTGGTGCGCACATCGTTCAACCAGTGCTGGTAGTCGGCGTCGGACAGGCCGTGGAACTTGAAGCGCATGTGCGAGAAACCCGCGCCGCTGTAGTTGGCCGAGAAGCCGTCGTACACGCCGGGCGCGTTGATCACCGCGTTGAGTTCGCTCTTCATCCCGGGCATGCCGTAGATCATGCCGGCCAGCGCGGGCACGTAGAACGTGTTCATCACCGACGAGGAGGTGATGCTGAAATGCACCGGGCGATCGACCGGAACGGCGACTTCGTTGACCGTCGCCACGCCCTCTTCCGGATAGACGAACAGCCACTTCCAGTCGAGCGCGACCACCTGGATTTCCAGCGGTTTCACGTCCGCCGGCACCGGGCGCCCCGCGGAGATGCGGTCGAGCGGCCGGAACGGATCCAGAAGATGCGTGCTGATCCACGTGATCGCGCCGAGCGCGATGATGATCAGCAGCGGAACGCCCCAGATCACCAGCTCCAGCTGGGTCGAATGATCCCAGTCGGGCTTGTAGGTGGCCTCGCGGTTCGACGCGCGGTAACGCCACGCGAACAGCAGCGTGAGCGCGATCACCGGGACGATCACGATCAGCATCAGGACGGTCGCCACGACGATCAGCTGCCCCTGACGGGCGGCGATGTCGCCGGGCGGATTGAGAACCAGCAGGTTGCATCCCGACAGCACGGCCGTTGCGACGAGCAAAACGGCGGCCTGCAGGAATCTGCGCGCTATGGACATGGGGGTGGGGGCTTGCGGATTGAGCATGGTCAATGTATTCGCCGCCCTGCCTGGGGAGAATTGGACGTTTTGTCCTACCGTCCGGACCTGTTGCCTCTGCACGGGTACGGTAGCATTCTCCGCATTGAATTGGCCCGTTCCACGGAGTATGCCGCGTGATGTCATCCGTGAGCCCCACCGCTCCCACCGCTTCCACCCACGATCACGGCACCAAGGCGCATACCGACGTCGCCCCTGGTGAAATCGCCGTAGGCGTGGTGATCGGGCGCGCGTCCGAGTATTTCGACTTCTTCGTCTTCGGCATCGCCTCGGCGCTGATCTTCCCGTCGGTGTTCTTCCCCTTCGCGGGCCGCCTCGAAGCGACATTGTGGTCGTTCGCCCTGTTTTCGCTGGCGTTCCTGACGCGCCCGATCGGCACCATCGTGTTCATGCATGTGCAGGAACGGTGGGGACGAGGCATCAAGCTCACCATTTCCCTGTTCATGTTGGGCACGGCGACGGCAGGCATCGCCTTCCTGCCGAGCTTCAACACGATCGGCGGCTGGTCGATCGCACTGCTGGCGGCGTTGCGCATGTTGCAGGGCGTCGCGCTGGGCGGCTCGTGGGACGGCCTGCCCTCGCTGCTGGCGATGAACGCACCCAAGGGCCGTCGCGGCTGGTATTCGATGCTGGGCCAGCTCTCCGCACCGGTGGGCTTCATCGTCGCTGCCAGCGTCTTCGCATTCCTGTACGCGAGCCTGAGCCTGGAAGACCTGCTTTCGTGGGGCTGGCGCTATCCGTTCTTCGTCGCCTTCGCGATCAATGTGGTGGCGCTGTTCGCGCGCCTGCGCATCGTGGTCGCCGACGAATACCAGAAGAAGATGAGCGAGCTGGAGCTTGAGCCGACGCCGATTCGCGAGCTGTTCCAGGCGAAGGGCCGCCACGTGGTGATCGGTGCGTTCGCCGCGCTGGCCAGCTACGCGCTGTTCCACATCGTCACGATCTTCCCGCTGTCGTGGATCCTGCTGTATTCGCAGAAGTCCATCGTCACCTTCCTGATCATCCAGATCATCGGCGCCTTCATCGCCTGCGGTGGCGTCGTGGCCTCGGGCCTGATCGCCGACAAGGTGGGTCGCGCACGAACGCTGGGCGGCCTTGCGATCCTGATCGCGATGTTCAGCGGATTCGCTCCGACGCTGATGGGCAGTGGCGACGTCGGGCAGTCGGCATTCGTGCTGATCGGTTTCGCGCTGCTTGGCCTCTCCTACGGCCAGGCGGCCGGCGCGGTGACGGCGAACTTCGGCCGTCGTTATCGCTACACCGGCGCTGCACTGACGTCCGACCTCGCATGGCTGATCGGCGCCGCGTTCGCTCCGCTGGTCGCGCTGGGCCTGTGCTCGCAGTTCGGCCTCGCCTGGCTGGGCGCGTACCTGCTGTCGGGCGCCATCGGCACGCTGGCCGCGCTGGGTATCAACCGGGCGATGAACTACAAGAGCTGATCGCTCGCGGCTACTGCCGATCGAATCGAACGCCCGCGGTCCTGCCGCGGGCGTTTTTCGTTGCGGGTGGCGATGGGTTTCGCTTCGCGGACCCATCCCGGGTGCGCTTCGCTTACCCGGGCTACGGCAGCGTGAACTTGCGCGTGGCGCGCAGCGGCCAGACGGAGGTGAAACGCGCGCCGCCAACGAGGCGGAATGCGGCGGAAACGCCGCGCTCCAGGCCCATGCGTTCGAGCACCGTCCGCGCGCGGCGGAACGCCTGCTTCGGGTCGGCGGTGACCATGAACAAGTTGATTTCGTTCCGGCTGACGTCGTAGCCGTCGAGCTGCGCCATGTCGCCCACGGCCTGCTGCAACTCGCTTTCGATCGTCGCAAGGAAGGCTTCGTCCGCCAGCGACTTGCGCCAGAACTTGATGATCAGCTGGTAATCCATCCGGCGATTGTAGGGCCAACGACGGGCGTTCACGCACCCGCCGCGCGGGCCACGCTAGCGTCGCGGCACCTATGGAATGCGGGGGCCTGCATGCGCGCAACGGTGACGTCGACGTTGGCCGGGCGACCGCACGTCCCTTGACGAAGACGCCGCCGAACACGATGCCCCTGTTCCCGCGAAAGCCACGCCTGTTGGCCGCCTGCCTCGCGCTGCTGGCCAGTGCCGCGTCGTTCGCCGGCAATGCGCCCGACTGCAAGGCGCACTTGCTCGAATCGCTCGGCTGGCGCTTCGTGAAGGTCGATGCGCCCGAGGCATCCATCGAAGCCGGCGCGCCCTGCGATCGCGCGGACCTCGCACAGGCGCAGGCCGCGGGCGATCTCGTCGTGCGCGTGCCTCGCGATCTGGATGCGGCCGCACGCGCGCGATTGGACGACCAGCTGCTGCGCCATCCCGCGACGTTGTGCGCCTACGATTTCCAGCTGGGGGAAGCGACGCGGCGCGCCGTGGACAAGCTCGCGGCCAATCCCGGCTACCGGTTTTCCGGCCTGCAGATCGGCTGGATCGGCTTCGGCCCGACGGGTTCGGCGCGCGACGGCTGGGAACCCATCGCCTCGTTCGGCCGCGGTTATCGCCCCCGCGATTCGAACTCGCGGGCGATCGACGCCTTTTACACCGGCCACGTGCGCGCCGAATGCGGCGTCGGCCGGCAGGTGGCGCAGTACGCGACGCAGGCCGAACTCTACGGCCGCGACGGCTTCGACGCCGCGTTCGATGCCGACGAGATCGTCATCGGCACCTTCAACCGCCTGCACGATACGCGCAGCATCCTGCTGGGTTCCGAAGCAGGCGAATTCACCCGCGACGGCCTCGCCGTGGCGGCCTCTCGCGAGGGCCGGCAGGCCTTCATGGGCCTACCCGGCTTCATCTTCCACGTCCTCGACCGCAGCAGGCTGGACGACCTGAACAACCAGGCGGAGAACTTCGTCGTCTACGACGTGGACGCGGCCGCCGCCGGCGCGCTGCGGGAACACGGCGGTTTCGAGCACTACAACGAGCGCAACGTCGCGATCTGGACGCTGGCCAGGGCCATGCCCGTGTACCGCCCGAAGCGCTACTTCGAACGGCTGCTGTTCGAACGCGACGAGGCGCTGCGGGCCAGCCTCCCCGCTTCGGCGCAGGCGACCCTGGCCCGGCTCGATGCCGAACTCGCCGACCCGTTCTATCGCGGCTTCCGGGTGTACGTTCACCGCCAGGGCGTGAAGCCGGTCGCCTTCCATATCGCGCGCCTGCTCGACCGCAATCCGCGCACGCCCTTCCGCATCGAGCTGGCCCTGCACAACCTGCACACGACGCTGTTCGACCGATACGTGCGGTACCGGCTCGGGACATGCGGCCGCGGATGACTTTCGATTTTTGCGGCCCGCTGACCGCCCATGTCGCGTCAACGCGTTTAAGCTCTGGACGTACCCCGGGGACGAGGGTGGCAACGGATGTCATGGGTGCAGATCGCGTGGCCGATGCTCGCCGCCGCCAGCCTGACGCTGGGGCTGATCCATGCCCTGATCTGGATCCGCCAGCGCTCGATGCCCCAGCACCTGGCCTTCGCCTGCGCCGCGGTGGCGCTGTCGGCGATGTCGGTGCTGGAACTGGTCGCGCTGCATGCGCGCACGCCGGCCGAACTGGGTTCGCTGATCCGCTGGATGCACGTGCCGATCGCGGTGCTGGTCGTGGCGCTGGTGATCTTCGTGCGGCTGTCCTTCGGCACCCGGTACTTCGCGCTGGCCGCCGTCGCCGTCGCCCTTCGCCTGGTGGCGCTGGTGGCGGATTTCACCACCGGGGTGAACCTCAATTTCGCGTCGATCCATGAAGTGGGCCGCGTGCGCTGGCCGGGCGATGTCCTGATCGCCTACCCCATCGGCGCGCCCAATCCGTGGGTGGCGGTCGGCCAGCTCAGCAATCTGATGCTCGCCGTGTACATGGCGATGATCCTCATCACCACGATGCGTTCCACCGATGCCCAGCTGCGCCGGCACGCGGTGATCATCTGCGGCGGCTGGCTGCTGTTCATCGGGCTGATGATGACCGCCGCGCTGGTGATGACGCTCAACATCGGCAAGACGCCTTTCATCGGCACGCCGAGCTTCGTGTTCGTGATCGCGGCGATGAGCTACCAGCTCGGCTCCAACCTGCTCGAGTCCAACCGCCTCGCGACGAAACTGCGCGAAAGCGAGGTGGCGCGGCTGCAGGGCGAACGCGACCTGGAACACGCGGCGGGCGCGGCGGGACTCGGGTTGTGGTCGTGGAATATCCCGGACGACCGCGTCGTGGGATCGCCGATGTCCCGCGAGTGGTTCGGCGAGCACGAAAACGACTGCGCGCTGGCGGGCGTGATGCGCCGCATCCATCCCAACGATCGCGCGCGCCTGCGCTCGGCGATCGAGGACGCGTGGCTGTCGGGCACGTTCACCACGACCTTCCGCCTCGCGCGCGGCGAGGTAGAACGCTGGCTCACCGTGACCGGCGAGATGGAATTCGACGAGGACGGGCGCGCCCTCGCGATGCGCGGCGTGGCACGCGACGACACCGACAGCCGCATGTCCGGCGAGCGCTTCCGTGCGCTGCTGGAAGCCGCGCCGAGCGCGATCCTGCTGATCGATGAAGCCGGCCGCATCTGCCTGCTCAATGCCGAGGTCGAGCGCATGTTCGGCTACGCGCGCGACGAACTGCTGGGCCGCGACCTGGAGCGACTCCTGCCCGAATCCCTGCGCGCCGCGCACGTCGGCCATCGCCACATGTACAGCCTGGGCCCCACCAAACGCACGATGGGCAACGGGCACGAGCTGCGTGGCCTGCGCCAGGACGGCACGGAATTCCCGATCGAAGTGGGCCTCAACCCCATCCGTTTCGGCGACCAGACGCTGACGCTGGCCGCGGTGACGGACACCTCCGAACGCCAGCGCAAGGATGCCGAGCTTTCGTTGCGTCGCGACGAGGTCGCGCACCTGTCGCGCGTGACGATGCTGGGCGAGCTGTCGGGCTCGCTCGCGCACGAACTCAACCAGCCGCTCGCGGCGATCCTCAGCAACGCCCAGGCGGCGCAGCGCATGCTGTTGCGCAATCCGGAGGATCTGTCGGAGATCGGCGAGATCCTGTCGGACATCGTCGACAACGACCGCCGCGCGGGCGACGTCATCCGCCGCCTGCGCACGCTGCTGCGCAAGGGCTCGCAGGACCTGTCGCGGATCGATGTCAACGAAACGGTGCGCGAATGCCTGCGCCTGTTGCGCAGCGACCTGCGCAATCGCGACGTGGTGGTGGTGCTGGACCTCGCGCCGGGCTTGCCGGCGATCGAAGGCGACCAGGTGCAGCTGCAGCAGGTGCTGCTGAACCTGATCTTCAACGCCTGCGATGCGATGTCCGCCGTGGAAGGCCGCCACCTGACGCTTCACTCGATGGCGCGTCGCGACCATGTGCGCCTGACGGTATCCGACGATGGCCCGGGCATTCCCGACGGCATGCACGAACGCATCTTCGAGCCCTTCCAGACCAGCAAGCCGAACGGATTGGGGCTGGGGCTGGCGATCTGCCGCACCATCGTCGAATCGCATCGCGGGCGGCTGTGGGCCGAGAACGGCGCAGGCGGTCGCGGCGCGCACCTGCATATCGAGTTGCCGCGGGCGATGGTGGAGTGATGCGCGCCGCCGCGATACCTGCTTCTCAGGCGTAGACGCAACGCGCGGCTTCGTTGTTTCGTAGCCCGGGTAAGCGGAGCGCACCCGGGGCGAGCGTGACGGTCCCCGGGTGCGCTTCGCTTACCCGGGCTACGACAGCGGTTGTACTCGCGCGTGCAGGCTGTATCGCGGTTACGTTCGGATCACGCCACGTGCGCCCGCTCCGCCAATCGCACGAGTTCGGCGACCGAACGCACGCCCAGCTTGTGCATCACATGCGAGCGATGCACCTTGATCGTCTTCTCCACGATGCCAAGATCCGCGGCGATCTGCTTGTTGAGGCGCCCCGCCAGCACGTGATGCAGTACCTCGCGCTCGCGCGGTGTCAGCGCGGCGAACCGCATCGCGACGCGGCACTGCTCCTCGGCCTGCACGCGCGCGCGGCGGTCGGTTTCCAGCCCGCGCGTCACCGCATCGACCAGCGCGTCGGCTTCGACCGGCTTGGTGAGGAAATCGATCGCGCCGCGCTTCATCGCGCACACCGAACTGTGCACGTCGCCGCAGCCTGTAAGGAAGATCACCGGGCATGCGATGCCGCGGCTTTCCAGCAACGCCTGCGTCTGCAGGCCGTCCATTTCGGGCATCGACAGGTCGAGCACGATGCACGCCGGAAGGTCGGGATCGTAGCGGTCCAGGAACTCCCGCGTGGATGCACTGGCCGCGACCTCGAACCCTTCGGTCCGAAGGATGCGGCCCAGCGCTACGAGAACGTCATTGTCATCGTCGACCAGGTGAACGACTGCGGACATCGGACCACTCCTTGAGAGCTACTCGATGCAGACGCCGGACGAGGGATTATTCGGACAACGCAGCAGGCTCGTCCAGTGCTTTTTCCACGATTTGCTTTCGATTCGTCTTCACGCGACGTAAACATTCCGCAAGAAGCATGCCGACGCGCATCGCTGGCGTTTACTAGGGCCAAGGGCCAATTGAACGCTTTTACGACGTAGCCTGTAGTGGGCCGCATGACCCGGCGCCCCATCACGATCGCCGTCGTGGACGATGAGGAAGACGTCCGCCACGCGCTGCACCGCCTGCTTCGGTCCGCCGGATTCGAAGTGCTCGTCTATGCGACGGGCACCGAGTTCCTGCGCCACGCACGGGAGAGCGCAGCGCATTGCGTGGTGCTCGACCTGCACATGGCCGGCATGAGCGGCTTCGACGTGCAGAGCCAGCTGCAGGCATGGGCGCTGCCGCTGCCGGTCGTGGTGCTGACCGGCAACGACACGACCGAGGGCCGCAAGCGCGCGCTCGACATCGGCGCGAAGGCGTTCCTCAGCAAACCGGTGGACGACGAGGCGCTGATCGGCGCGATCCTGGCTGCGGTGGGACCGCGCGGGGTCGACGCATGAGCGCGAAGGCCAATACGACCATGAGCCCAGTCAGCACGAGCCCCCGTGACGATCGATCCGTGCGCGACGCCCGCCACGCCCGCATGCACGCCGCCCTGCCCCGCGCGGTGCTCGCGCTCGCGCTGCTGCAACCGTGCCTGGCGCATGCCTCGCTGCTGAGCGGCGAAGCGCTGGACGCCGCCGCCAACGTCGTCGCCTGGTTGGCGCTGATCATCGTGCCGGTGGTGCTGATCGCGGTGTTCTGGATCGTGCACATCCTGCCCGAGCAGATCGCCGAGAAGCGCAAGCATCCGCAGCTGGAAGCCATCAAGACGCTGTGCCTGCTCTCGCTGGTGTTCGGCGGCCTGCTCTGGCCGCTGGCGTGGCTGTGGGCCTACACCCGGCCGGTGCTGCACAAGATGGCCTACGGCACCGACCAGGTGGATCACCACGGGCACGGCGGCGACGCGCTCACCCCGCTGCACGATGCCGAAGTGGCTCCCGAGCCCGAAGCGCAGGCACAAACACCAACGCAGGCGTTCGTCCCCGGCCGCGCCAGCGAATCGCAGGCCGAAGTGGACGAACTGCGCCGCCGCATCCGCTCGCTGGAGATGGCGCTGGCCATGGGCGGACGCCCCGGCGAGCGACGCACGCCCGGCGGCGACGAGGAGTAAGCCATGGAAATCATCCTGCTGCTCATCTACTCCTTCTTCGTCTGGCTGATCTTCTTCAAGTTCAAATGGCTGCCCTGGAACTTCGTTTCTCAGATCATCGTGGTCACGCTGCCGATCTTCGCCCTGACGGTGATGATCCTGATCCTCAACGTCGTGGCGCCGTCGTCCTCGGACGTGCGCGTGATCAACTACGTCGTGCAGATCGTGCCGCGCGTGACCGGACGCGTGATCGAAGTGCCGGTGGAAGCCAACCGCCCGGTGCGCAAGGGCGACGTGCTGTTCCGCATCGATCCGGTTCCGTACCAGCAGGACCTGGCCGCGCTTGAAGCCAAGTTGCCGGAAATGACGGCCAAGCTCGACACCGCGATGGCCTATCAGCGCGAACTCAACGAACAGCTGAAATCCGCGCGATCCACGCGCGATGCGCTGTCCTCGCGGCTCGACCTGGCGGTGCGTCGCGAGCGGCAGACCGCCGAACTGGCGCACACCGGCGCCGGTTCCAAGTTCGACCATGAGCAGGCGCAGACCGAGGCGGCCAGCCTGCGTTCGGAACTGGCTTCCACCGCCGCGCAGATGGCACAGGTGCAGCAGAAGATGTCGGCCAAGACCACCGACGGCCAGTTGTCCGAGATCGCGCAGGCGCGCGCGGCGGTGGTGCAGTTGCAGGCGCAGATCGTGCAGGCGCGCTGGCTGCTGGAACAGACCACGGTCTACGCGCCCGCCGACGGAAGCGTCATCAACCTGCAGTTGCGCGAAGGTTCCTACGCCGCGCAGCTTCCGATGGTCCCGGTGATGAGCTTCGTCGAGAAGGAACAGTGGGTGCTGGCGATGTTCGCGCAGAACGAACTGGCCAACGTCTCGGCCGGCAATGAGGCGGAAATCGCGCTGAAGACGTACCCGAACCGCATCATCAAGTGCGCGGTGGATTCGGTGGTCTGGGCGTCGGGCACCGGGCAGATGCCGATTAGCGGCATGGTCCCGCAAAGCGGCACCGAGCCCATCCCGCTGGGGCGCATCGCCGTGCGCCTGCGACCGACCGGGCGCGACAAGGATGTGTTCATCGCGATGGGCGCGCAGGGCCAGGGCGCCATCTACACCGAGCACGGCAAGCTTCTGCACATCATCCGCAAGGTCATCCTGCGCGTGGGCAGCAAGCTCGACTGGCTCGTGCTGAAACTCCACTGAGGACACGATGAGCGCCAGCGCCGCGAAGGGGTTCGCGAGCAGGACAGTCATGGCCAGGACGATGGCGGGCGCATTCGTGCTCGTCCTCGTCACCGGTTGCGCCCTGCTGCCCGAGCCCACGGGCGACGAGGTTCGCGAACAGGCCCTGGGCTACACGACCATTCCACCGAACTGGTCCGCGCAGGCCAGCGCCGCGCAGGTCGACGAAGGCTGGCTCGCGAGCTTCAACGATCCCACGCTCACCAAACTCGTGCACGAGGCGCTCGAGCACAACCCCGACCTGCTGATGGCCGCCGCACGCGTCGAGCAGGCCAACGCGCAGGTCGACCTGGCCGAAGCCAAGCTCAAGCCCGCACTGGGATTGCTGGGGCGCGCCGGCTCCAAGCCCATCGCCGATCTGGTTCCCCTGCTCAGCGGCGTGATGCTGCGCCTGAGCTGGGAAATCGACCTGTGGGGCCGCATGCGCTATGCGCGCAACGCCGCCCGCGCCGCGCGCGATGCGTCCAGCGCGGATTACCGCTTCGCCCAGCAGTCGCTGGCCGCCAGCGTCGCGCGCGCGTGGTTCGTCGCCAACGAAACGCGCATGCAGATGGCGCTGGCCGCCGAGATGACCGATGCCGGCGCCAAACTCGTCGAACTGTCCGACCAGCGCCTTCGCGTCGGCGCCGGCACGCAGAGCGACGTGATGGTCGCGCAGGCGAACCTCGCGACCTATGCCGATGCGCAGCAGCAGATCGAACTGGCGCACAAGCAGGCGTTGCGTGCGATGGAACTGCTGCTCGGGCGCTATCCGGCCGCTTCGCTGGGCGTGGCCGGAACGCTCACGCCCTTCCCCGCGCCGGTGCCCGCGGGCATTCCGGCCGACGTGCTGGAACGCAGGCCCGACATGATCGCCGCGCAGCGCCGCGTCGCCGCCGCGTTCGACCTGGTCGGCGAAGCCAAGGCCGCGATGCTGCCCACGCTGTCGTTGTCGGCCGGTTACGGACGCATCAGCAACGAAGCGGTGGAGATGCGCGACGACCTGGAACAGACCACCTCCACCGTGGCCGCCACCGCCGTCGTGCCGATCTACACCGGCGGCGCGCTGACCGGACAGGTGCGCCTGCGCACGGCCGAGCAGAAGGAGGCCGTCGCCGATTACGCACGCCGCGCGCTCAACGCGCTGGACGAAGTCGAGGACGCGCTGAACGCCGAACGCGTGCTCGCCGAACGCGAACGCATCCTGCGCGAAGCGGTGGACGCCAACCGCGACATCGTGCGCATGGAGGAGTCGGCCTATCGCATCGGCCGCGCCGACCTGCGTACGGTGAGCCAGCGGCAATTGGCCGCGTGGGCCGCGGAAACCGCACTGCTGAGCGTGCAACGCGAACGCCTCAGCCGCCGCGTCGACCTGCATCTCGCGCTGGGCGGCAACTTCGGCGCGCCATCGGAGGTGGTGCCGGACGCCGGCGCCACGCCAGCCACGCACTGAGGATGCGACGATGCGATGGCTGCTCCTGCTCATGCCGCTGGCGATCGCACTGGAGCACTACGCGCCGGAACGTTCCCTGCTGATCTTCGTCGTCGCGGGCCTGGGCATCGTGCCGCTGGCCTCGCTGATGGCGCAGGCGACAGGCTCGCTCGCGGTGCGGCTGGGCCCGGGCGTCGGCGGCCTGCTCAACGCGACCTTCGGCAACGCGGCCGAACTCATCATCGCCCTCGCCGCATTGCGCGGCGGGTTGCACGACATGGTGAAGGCATCGCTCGCCGGCACTATCATCGGCAACATCCTGTTCGTGCTCGGCGTGGCGATGGTGCTGGGCGGCACGCGCCATGGCGAGCAGCGCTACGACGGGCGCGCCGCGCGCACGCAGGCGACGATGCTGACGCTGGCGGTGATCGCGCTGATCATGCCGGCCGCGTACGCCGCGATCGTGCCCGATTCGCAGGAACAGCTCGATCCGATCAGCGCCTGGATCGCTGTCGCGCTGCTGCTGGTGTACGTGGCGAACGTCGCCTACACGCTCATGGCCAGTCGCGTGGCGATGGCGAAGAGGTCCAGCAGGCCGCATGTCGAGGCGTCGCATGCCGAAGGACTCTCCGCCGAGGGGCACGCCGCCGACCCACTCGCGCATCACGCGCCGCAATGGAGCCCGAAGAAGGCCCTCATCGTGCTGGCCGCGGTGAGCCTGGGCATCATCTGGCTCAGCGAGATTCTCGTCGGCGCCGTCGAGCCGGCGAGCGAGGCGCTCGGCTTCTCCGATGCCTTCACCGGCGTGTTCGTGCTGGCGGTGATCGGCGGCGCGGCCGAGCAGGCCACGGCGATCGTCGCCGCGCGGCAGAACCGCATGGACCTGGCGATGTCGATCGCGCTGGGCGCCAGCGTGCAGCTCGCGCTGCTGGTCGCGCCACTGCTGGTCCTGCTGAGCTATGTCGTCGGCCCGCACCCGATGGGACTGGTGTTCGGTCCGGGGCTGGTGCTGATCATCCTGTTCTCGGTGCTCATCACCACTCAGGTCGCCAGCGATGGCCGCACCGACTGGCTGCGCGGCGTGCAGCTGCTGGCGGTGTACCTCATCCTCGCGGCGGTGTTCTTCTACGTGCCGAACGTGTCGGGGGCGGGATGAACGCCGTCGCCACCGATCCGCGCTCCTTCCTCGACCGGCACCGCTACGCGCTGCTGTTCTTCTCGCTGCTGCTCACCGTGGCGATCGGGCCGCTGCTGGAGACGATGAACTTCGGCCGCAACGCGATGGAGGCCTTCCTGGCGATGAACCTCATCGCCGCCGTCTTTCCCATCGTACTGAAGGGCGAACGTCGCACGCTCTTCGTGCTGATCGGCCTTGCCGTGGTGCTGCGCTGGATTTCCGTGCGCGGCACGCATGCGCCATTGACCTCGATCCTCGCCGCCATCACCTGGGGCGCGATCGCGCTGGTCGCTGCGTATCGCGCGGTGCGCTTCTCGTTGTCGAGCGTGCGCATCGACGCCGAACGCATCTACGCCGCGCTCAGCGCCTACCTGCTGATCGGTGTGTGCTGGGGCGTGGCCTACGCGGCGATGACGCGCGCGATGCCCGGCTCGCTGCTGTCCGGCGGCGTCGTACCGCCGGCAGGCGTCGGCATGGGCGATGCCATCTATTTCAGCTTCGTGACGCTGGCCACGCTGGGCTACGGCGACCTCGTGCCCGCCACGCCCGCGATGCGCGGCCTGGCGGTGCTCGAAGCGGTGATCGGCCAGTTGTATTTGGCGCTGCTGGTCGCGCGTCTGGTCGGTCTGCACACGGCCGCGCACACGATGAACCCGACACCTACGAACGCATGCATCGACGAACGGAGAACTCCATGAACACCCGCATCGCAATGCCCCTGAGCGTGTCGATCGCCGCAGTGCTCGCGCTCGCCTCCATGGAGTGCCGCGCGATCGAACCGCTGGACACCTTCAGCTTCCGCATCGGCGGCTACATCACCGACTTCGATACGCAGGTGCGCGCCGATGGCGAGACGCGGACCGGTACCGAAGTCGACCTGCAGCGCGACTTCGGCCTGGACAAGAACAACACCGTGGCCCTGGTCGGGCTCACCTGGCGGCCGTGGGACAACCACGAATTCGGCCTGTCCTACTACCAGGACGACGCCGACGCCACGCGCCGCATCACGCGCGACATCGAGTTCGATGGCACCCTGTACGAGGCGAACAGCACCGTGCGCGCCAGTGCCGACCTGGACGCGTACGACCTCTACTACGTCTGGTGGGCCGCCAACAACGAGCGCTGGACGCTGGGCCCGCGCTTCGGCCTAGTGTGGTACCGCATGCGCTTCGGGCTGGATGTGGAGATCGATTCGGCCGGCAACCGCATCGACGGCTCCATCAGCGAAACCGTGGACGCCGACGTGCCCGCGCCGAGCATCGGCGGCAGCTGGCGCTGGGCCCCGCTGGACCAGTGGCGATTCTCGGCCGATGTCGGCTATTTCTCGGCGAACGTGAACGACATCGATGCCGACATCACCTTCGGCCGCATCGGCGCGGAATGGTTCCCGTGGGAGCGCGCGGGCTTCTCGCTCGACTACGCGCGCCGCAGGATCACCGCCGACGCCGAACGCTCGGACTTCATCGGCAACCTCGAGTTCGTCGACAGCGGCCTGCGGCTGGGCTTCGTCTACCGGTTCTGACGGATGGGACGCGCGATGAACCCGATACGGCTTGCGATGCGGCGCGCGGCGCGATGGGCGATCGTCGCGTCGCTGTTCGCCATGCTGTCGCTGGGCGGCGTTGCCAGCGCGCAGGAGACGTCGCCCTCGCCTGCCGCGTCGACCGCGCCACCCGCATCGCTCGCGAATGCACCCGCGGCGCTGCGCTACTTCAATCGCGACATCGTCGTTCTGCGCGTGCCGTTCTATGGAAACTCGCCGGCACGGCGCGTCGCCGTCGCCCAGGCCAACATCGCGCGCATCATCGACGAGCCCGGCGCGGCGAAGGTGTCGTACCAGGCAGTGCCGCAGGGCGTGGCCATCCTCATGGCGAACCAGCTGGTCACCGTACTGGTACCCGGCGATACCGATTCGCTGCGCGGCCAGACGCTGGACCAGCTGCGCGCGCAGACCATTTCGCGCCTGACCATCGCCGTGGACGCCGCCGAACAGGCGCGCATGCCCGAGCGCGTGCTGCAAGGCCTGCTGTGGGTCCTGATCGGAACCGTCGTCGCCATCGGTTTCCTGTGGCTGCTGCACAAGCTCGTGCTGCGCGTGCGGCATCGTGTCGATGCGTGGGTCGCGGGACGGCTGGCGCGACTGAAGAGCGAATCGGCGCGGCAGATGGCGTCGGGCCTGGTCGCCAGTGCGCGCGGACTGGCGCGGCTGATGATGTGGCTGATCGTGCTGCTCACGTTCGAGGAATGGCTGCGCTTCGCGCTGGGCCGCTTCCCCTACACGCAGCCGTGGGCCAACGCGATGACCGCGTGGATCTCGCAGCGCACGATGGGCTTCGGCAATGCGATCCTGTCCGCCCTGCCCGGCCTGTTCAGCGCGCTGCTGATCTTCGTGCTCGCCCGGCTGGTGACGCAGGCGGTGCGCATCACCTTCCACGGCGTGGAAAGCGGGCGTTTCCAGATCCTCGGCGTGGACCAGCAACTGGCCGAACCCACCCGCAAGATCATCACCGTGCTGATCTGGCTGTTCGCGCTGGCGATGGCGTATCCGTATCTGCCGGGCGCGGAAACCGAGGCGTTCAAGGGCCTGAGCGTGTTCGTCGGCCTGATGGTGTCGCTGGGAGCGTCGAGCATCGTCGGCCAGGCGGCGGGCGGATTCACGCTGTTGTATTCGCGCACGATGACGCCTGGCGACGTGGTGCGCATCGGCGAAACCGAAGGCACGGTGCAACAGATCGGCCTGTTCACCACGCGCATCCGCACGCCGCTGGGCGTGGAGGTGAGCTTTCCGAACAACGTCGTGCTGGGCGGCATGTTGCGCAACTACTCGCGCAACCCCGACGGCCCCGGGATGTGGATCGAATCCACGGTCACCATCGGTTACGACGCGCCCTGGCGCCAGGTACATCGCCTGTTGCTGGATGCCGCACAGCGCACGCCCGGCGTGCAGGCGACGCCCGCGCCGTTCGTCGCGCAATCGGCGCTGTCGGATTTCTACGTCGAATACGTGCTGCGTGCGCGCATCCTCGACGTACACCAGCGCCTGGTCGTGCGCAGCACGCTGCACGCCAACATCCAGGACGCGTTCAACGAAGCCGGCGTGCAGATCATGTCGCCCAACTACGAAGCCGATCCGGAGGCGCCGAAGATCGTGCCGAAGGCGCATTGGGAAGGCGTCGGCCCACCGCCGCCCTCGTAACGCATGGCGTGCCGGCGATGAGGCGTCGGCGTAGGATGGGTTTCGCCCAGCGGAACCCATCGCCCTTGCCGTGACGCGAACACGATGGGTTTCGCCGCGCGAAACCCATCCTACGATCGGGAATCCTGCTGGCACCCAGCGATGGCTTCTGTCCTTCGACGCTACGGCCCCACCCTGTCCGCGATCGTCGCGTGGTGGCTCCTGTCCGCGAATCCCGCGCACGCGCAGGCCGCCGACTCCGACCGGTTCTTCCTCTGGACCGACACCAGCCTGTCCTTGCTGCCCTACGGCACCGGTTTCGAAGTCGATCCGCGCGAACAGTCGACCTTCACCATCGAACACGCGCACGCATCCAGGATCGGCGACTTCTTCGGTTTCGTCGATTTCACCAGATACCACGGCGCCCCAAGCGGATCGGACACCGAAACCTGGTACGGCGAACTCGGCCCGCGCCTGAGTTTCGGCAAGGTGTTCGACAAGCAGATCTCGTTCCATCTGTTCAGCTGGAGCGCGTTCGAAGTGAAGGACGTGCTGCTGGCGACGCAGTACGAACGCGGCGAGGACGCGGACGTCGCCGAGGCGGCGCTGGTCGGCATCGGTTTCGACCTGGATGTGCGCGAACAGGGATTCCTCGGCGCACTCGGAAAATTCAACTACGTGCAGCTGAACTTCTACGGCCGCGCGGAACTGATCGAGAACACGCGCGGCGGATTCCACGACATGCAGGTGACGATGGTCGCCAGCTATCCCTTCAGGATCGGCCGCGCCGAATGGCTGCTGGACGGCTATTTCGACTGGGTCGTGGGCTTCGGCTCGGAAGACTGGAATTACCACCTCAATCCGCAGCTGACCTTCGACCTGGGCGCGCTCGCGTTCGATGCCCCGAAGAAGCTCTACGCCGGCTTCGAATTCGACCTGTGGTGGAACAAGTACCAGATCCCGAACTCGTCCGCGTTCGACACCAACCAGCAGGCGGTGAGCCTGCTGCTCAAGTACCACTTCTGACCGCATCCGGCGGCCCGGCGAGGGGCGCGGCAAGGATCGTGCCGGCGACTGGACAGGTGCGTGAACGCCGCGTAGGGCCAAGGGCCAATTTCGCGGCGGGCGGCGAGGTCCTACGTTTGCACCCGGACGCCCGCTCCACGTGAGCGTGCGTGCGCATTCTCCCCAGAACGCCCGGTGCCCCATGAACCAGGATAGCCACGCCGAATCGCGCACTCTTTCCAACGTCCTCGTCGCCGCGTCGCTACGCGCCGACCAGTGGCGACACCTCAATGCAAGCGCACGCGCCTGGCTAGACGCCGGCAGCGGCGCGGATTCGAAACAACGTTCGCGATGCCAGGAGCAGCTGAAGGAAGTCCTGCGCATCGAGCATTGCTGGGCGTATCCCGGCGAGCGCCTGCTGGGCGCGGTGCGCGAAGCGCTCGACCAGGGCGACGCGGCCTTGTTCGCGCGATACGTGCAGAAGATCTCCTCGGCGATCCTCTCCGGCGATTACCGCCGCGACGAACAGGCCTGGAGCCTGGACGACGACCTTGATCGCACCACGCTCGACGCGCTGCCGCCGGACATCGCCGGCATCGCCGACAAGCCGTATTTCGAAGTGCTGGTGGTGACGCCGAGCGATCCGGCGCAATGGGCGCGTTCGAAGGACGAGATGCGCCGCATGCGCCGTCCCGAAGACCAGTTCCACTACGCCGCCGTGCACGCGGGCAGCTTCGAGGACGCGGCGCTGGCGATGATGGTGAACACCGACCTGCAGGCGGTGGTGATCATCGACGGCTTCGGCTTCGCCTCGCGTCATGACGTGCCGGACCTGAAGGCCTTCATCCAGCGCCATATCCACGTCAACGCCGACGACATCCGCCCGGGTTCGCTCGCGCTGACGCTGGCCGGCACCATCAAGTCGTACCGGCCGGAGCTGGACCTGTACCTGCTCTCCGACCGCTCGCCCGAAACGCTCGCGGGCGAAGAGGAAGCCGCGCCGGTCCGCCGCGTGTTCCACCACGTCGAGGAACCGATGGAGATCCATCTGTCGATCCTGGATGGCATCAAGGACCGCTACGAAACGCCGTACTTCGACAACCTGAAGAAGTACGCGATGCGTCCCATCGGCACGTTCCATGCTTTGCCGATCGCGCGCGGCAAGTCGATCTTCGGATCGAACTGGATCCGCGACATGGGCCATTTCTACGGCACCAACATCCTGTTCGCCGAATCCTCCGCGACCACCGGCGGGCTGGACAGCCTGCTGGAGCCCACGGGCAACATCAAGAAGGCGCAGGATGCCGTCGCGCGCGCGTTCGGCGCCAAGCGTGCGTACCTGGGCACCAACGGCACGTCCACGTCGAACAAGATCGTCGTACAGGCGGTGTGCAAGCCGGGCGACATCGTCGTGGTGGACCGCAACTGCCACAAGTCGCACCACTACGGCTTCGTGCTCAGCGGCGCGCAACCCTACTACGTCGAAGCCTTCCCGCTGACGCAGTACTCGATGTACGGCGCGGTACCGCTGCGCACGATCAAGCAGGCGCTGATCGATTGCGCGAAGGCCGGGACGCTGGATCGGGTGAAGGTCATCGACATGACCAACTGCACCTTCGACGGCCACATGTACAACCCGCGCCGCGTCATGGAGGAATGCCTGGCGATCAAGCCGGACCTGATCTTCCTGTGGGACGAGGCATGGTTCGGTTTCGCGCGCTTCAACCCGCTGCATCGCCGCCGCACGGCGATGGGCGCCGCGGCCGCGCTCACGCAGCGGTATCGCAGCAAGGCCTATCGCGCCGAGTACGAGGCGTGGAAGGCCAAGCGCGGCGAAGTCGACCCGACGGATGCGGCGCTGCTGGATGAACATCCGATGCCCGATCCGGACAAGGTACGCATCCGCGTCTACCAGACCAACTCGACGCACAAGTCGATGTCGGCCTTCCGCCAGGGTTCGATGATGCTGGTGTGGGACGAGGACTTCCACGAGGTCGAAGGCCCGTTCGAGGAAGCGTTCTTCGCGCACACCTCCACTTCGCCGAACCTGCAGCTGATCGCGTCGCTGGACCTGGCGCGCCGCCAGATGGAACTGGAAGGCTACGCGCTGACGCTGCGCATGACCGACCTCGCGTTGAAGATCCGCCGCGCGGTGAACACGCATCCGCTGATTTCGAAGTACTTCACGATCGCATCGCCGGAAGACATGATTCCGGCCGAGTTCCGCGAGTCGGGCCTGAAGGACTACGGCCCGCCGAACGCGAGCTGGGCCGAATCGGCCGAAGCCTGGGACTCGGACGAGTTCGCGCTCGATCCCACGCGCCTGACGCTGATCTGCGGCGCGGCCGGTTTCGACGGCACGCAGTTCAAGGGTCTTCTGGCCGAACGCTTCGACATCCAGATCAACAAGACCTCGCGCAACTCGGTGCTGGTGCAGACCAACATCAACAACACGCATTCGGATGCGGCGCTGCTGATCAAGGCGCTGGCCGACCTGTCGCGCGAGATCGAATCGAAGCTGTCGCAGGAAGGTTCCATCGGCCAGCAGGTGTTCGCCGACCGGGTGAAGTCGCTGATGACCGACGTTCCGGACCTGCCGAACTTCAGCCGTTTCCACGATTCCTTCCGCGAAGACCCGAACGGCCCGAGCAACGAAGGCCACATGCGGCCGGCGTTCTTCATGGCCTACGTCGAGGACAACTGCGAGTACGTCAAGCTGTTCAGCGACGACGTCGACAAGCGCCTGCGCGACGGGCCGGAAATGGTCTCGGCGAATTTCGTCATCCCCTACCCGCCCGGCTTCCCGATCATGGTGCCCGGACAGGTCATCACCGCCGACACGATCGCCTTCATGCGCAAGCTCGACGTGAAGGAAATCCACGGCTACCACGCCGCCCAGGGCATCAAGCTGATCAAGCCCGGAACCCTCAGCGGACGGCGCGCATCGTCGATGTAGGCATCGCACGGAACTTCACGGCACCAGTCGGTCCATCCACTTCGGAGCACGCCGTCATGCAAGGTTTCTTCCAGTTCCTTTCCGAGAATCCGTACATCCTGCTGTTCTTCACCGTAGGCATGGCGGTTCTGGTCGGCAAGTTCGCGGTGAAGGGTTATGGCCTGGGCATGGTCGCGGCGGCGGTGGTCGTCGGTGCGGCGCTCGCCACGTGGGCCTCGACCTACGGCGTGAAGTTGCAGCTCGACAACTTCGCCAAGTCGCTCTTCTACTACCTCTTCATGTACGGCGTGGGCCTGCGCGTGGGGCCGGCGTTCTTCAATGCGCTGAAGAAGGACGGCATCACCTTCACCATCCTGGCGGTGATCTGCTCGTTCCTCGGCCTGGGGCTGGTTGTGTTCATGTCGAAGTGGCTGGCATTGCCGCCGGGGGCCGCCGGTGGCGTGCTGTCCGGTTCGCAGACCATGTCCGCCGCGATCGGCACGGCCGAGATGGCCGTGGCGCAGGGCGCGTACAAGCTGCCTCCGGGAACCACGGCCGAACAGGTGTCGGGCATGATCGCGCTGGGTTACGGCGTGACCTACATCTGGGGCACGGTCGGCATCATCCTGATCTGCAAGTACCTGCCGCGCTGGTGGGGCGTGGACGCCCGCAAGGCCGCGAAGGAATACGAACTGGCCCACGGCGTGCGCAACGTCGACGACGCGGCGCTGACCGGCTATCGCGGCGGTGGCCTGCGTGCGTACCGGCTGGAGAACGTCGAGACCGCCGGCCAGACCATCGCGCAGTTCCGCGCGAAGTTCCCGCAGTACCGCATCGTCAACGTGCGTCGCGGCGAGGATTCGATCGGCGCCGCGCCCGAAATCGTGCTGCTGCATGGCGACGTGGTCGCGCTGGGCGGTCAGCTGGGCGATCTGACGAGCAATCTCGGCCTGCTGGGTTCGGAAGTCGATGACCCCAAGGCGTTGAACGTGCCGCTGGACCAGGCGGAAATCCTGGTGACGTCGAAGGAACTGGTCGGCAAGCCGCTGAAGACGCTGGCGACCGAAGACTTCGCCGGCCAGCTGCAGGTCACGCGCCTGGAGCGTTCGGGCGAGCCGATTCCGGTCGGTTCGGAAACGCAGATCAAGCGACTGGACGTGCTGTTCGTCACCGGCCTGAAGAGCGCCGTGGACAAGGCGGCCGGGCTGCTGGGCAAGGTCGCGCGTCCGAGCACCTCCACCGACCTGCTCACGCTGTCGGCCGGCATGGTGCTGGGCCTGCTGATCGGCAAGATCAACGTGCCGGTGGGCGACTTCTCGGTCGGCCTGGGCAACGCGGGCGGCCTGCTGCTGTCGGGCATCCTGGTGTCGTCGCTGGTGTCGCGCCTGCGCTACTTCGGCAGCACGCCGAACGCCGCGCGCAACATCCTGGAAGACCTGGGCCTGGTGACCTTCATCGCCATCGTCGGCATCAACGCCGGCGCGACGCTGCTGGAACAGCTCACCGGTTCGATCGCGCTGAAGATCTTCCTCGCCGGCTTCGTGGCGAGCACGATTCCGCCCTTCGTGACGTGGGCCATCGGCTACCACTTCTTCAAGATCAATCCGGCGGTGCTGATGGGCGGCGTGGCGGGTTCGCGCTCGCACTCCGGTCCGGCGCGCGAGGCGGCCAAGGAAATCGACAGCACCGTGCCGTGGGTCGGCTTCCCGGTGGGTTATGCGATCTCCGGCGTGCTGTACACGGTGTTCGGTTATTTCGCGATGGTGCTTTCGCAGTAATCCGCGAGGGAGAGCGACGTGAAGACGAAGCGTGACGAACGCAGGTGGGAGTGGACGGTCGCGATCGCATGCGTGGCGTGTGCGCTGGGTTCCCCGGCGCACGCGCAGGGCGCGCCTGCCGCGCAGGCCGCCCCTCCCGCGCAGACCGATACGGACGACACGCCCACGAAGGCGACCGAGGACGACGTCTATGTCCCGGCCGCGCCCAGTTCGACCGAACAGGGCGCCACGCGCATGGGCGAGTCGTTCGCCCCGAGCGATCGCCGGCAATGGATCCGCGACACGCGGCGCAAGGCGTTCGAGGACACCAAGTGGGACATCCAGGTGCGTTCGTTCTACCTCGATCGCGAGAAGTACGACGGTAGCGGGAGCGAAGCCTGGGCGCTGGGCGGTTCGCTCGGTTTCAAGACCGGCTACTTCCGCGATCGCTTCGCCTTCGGTGCGACGGGCTACACCTCGCAGGAACTCTACGGGCCCGAAGACCGCGACGGCACGCTGCTGCTCGCGCCAGGCCAGGAAGGCTACACGGTGCTGGGCGAGGTCTACGGCGAATTCCTCATCAACGAGGATTCGCGCCTGACGCTGGGCCGCAAGGGCATCGACACGCCGTACATCAACCGCAACGACGCGCGCATGACGCCCAACACCTTCCAGGCCGTGCTGTTCCAGGGCCTGTACGGCGGCGACGAGGGGCGGCCGGAATGGCGCGTGGGCGGCGGCTACTTCGACAAGATCAAGGAGCGCAACTCCGAGGATTTCGTGTCGATGGCCAAGGACGCCGGCGCGCCGGACGGCACCGAGCGCGGCGTGTACGCGCTGGGTGCCAACTACAAGTCCGGCGACTTCTCGTTCGGTGCGATCAACTACTACAGCAACGACATCATCAACATCTTCTACGCCGAAGGTAAGTACGGCATCCCGATGGGCGAGAAGACCAAGCTCACCTTCGCGCTGCAATACTCCGACCAGACCAGCGTCGGCGACGAACTGCTGCGCGGCACGGACTTCTCGTCCGACCAGTGGGGCGCGAAGGCCGAACTGGCGCACGGCGGCGCGATGTTCACCGCCGCCTACACCGATGCCGGCGGCGACACCAACATGCAGAATCCGTGGAGCGGCTACCCCGGCTTCACCAGCGTGCAGGTGGAGGATTTCAACCGCGACGGCGAATCGGCGTGGATGCTGCGCGCCGGCTACACGTTCCCGTGGATCAAGGGCGCGAGCGTGTATGCGCTGTACGTCGACGGTTCGGACCCGCAATCGCCCACCGAATACGCGAAGGACGAATACGACGTCAACGCGCAATGGGCGGTGCCGGATGGCTTCCTGAAGGGCTTGCTGTTCCGCATGCGCTACGCGCACGTGCGCCAGCAGGGACCGGTGGAAACGACCCTGGACGACTTCCGCCTGATGGTCTACTACGACCCGCCGAACTTCTGAGCCACCTCTCGTTGCGGAGGCGACGCGCATGCAGTGGTTCGCATCGGTCCTGTCGCGGTATCCGGAACTCGCGGTCTACCTGGCGCTCGGCATCGGCTACTGGATCGGCGCGATCCGCGTGCGCGGCTTCACGCTGGGCGGCGTCACCGGATCGCTGCTGGCGGGCATGCTGCTGGGATGGCTGTTCGCGGTGCCGGTGGCGGCCACGGCGAAATCGCTGGTATTCCTGCTGTTCCTGTTCGGCATCGGTTACGAGGTCGGCCCGCGCTTCCTTTCGGCGATGAAGGGCGACGGCTGGCGCTTCGCGGTGCTGGGCATGTTCATGCCAGTGGTGGGCCTGGTGGTGGCGGTGTTCGTCGCGAAGATGCTCGACCTCAATCCCGGCCTGGCCGCCGGCATGATGTCCGGCGCGCTCACCGAATCGCCCGCGATGGGCACGGCCGCCGAAGCCATCCAGGCGTTGCCGATCGACGCGATCACGCGCGAGCGCTACCTGGCCCACATCGGCGTGGGCGATGCGCTGTGCTACGTCTCCGGCGCGCTGGGCGTGATCCTCACCTGCACCGTGATCGGGCCGAAGCTGCTTCGACTGGATCTCGCCGCGCACGCGCTGGAAGTGGAAGCGCGCTACGGGATCAAGCGCCAGCGCCATGGCGTGGCGCCCGCGTGGCAGCCGTTCGAAACGCGCGCGTACCGCGTGCCGGCCGGCGCGCCGATCGCCGGGCTCACCGTCGCCGCCGCCGAACGGCTGATCGAAGGCGCGCGCCTGTTCGTTCACCGCATCCGCCACGATGGCGCGCTGGTCGACGTCGAGCCCGATACGACGATCCATGCCGGCGATTCGATCGCGATCGGTGGACGCCGCGCCGTGCTGGTCGACGTCGTCGGCGGTCGCGGGGCCGAGATCGACGATCCCGCGCTGCTCGACATCCCGATGGCCTCGCACGAGGTGTTCGTCGGCAAATCGCGCTGGGCCGGGCGCACGCTGGAGGAGATCGCGACCAGCGACGAGGTGCGCGCGGTGTTCCTGCGACGCATCCGTCGCGGCAGCCAGGACATGCCCATCGGCACGCGCACCACCATCGAACGCGGCGACGTGCTGACGCTCGTCGGCCCCGAGCCGGCCGTGCTGCGCGCGGCGCAGGCGCTGGGTTCGATCGTGCACGCCAGCGACACCACCGACTTCGTCGTGGTCGGGTTCGCGATCTTCCTCGGCGCGCTGTTCGGCATCGTCGCCTCGGTGACCGTCGGCGGCATCACGGTGAGCGTGGGCACCAGCATCGGCGCGCTGCTCGCGGGGCTGGCCGTGGGGCACATACGCGGGCGGCGGCCGCTGTTCGGGCGCGTCCCGGATGCGGCGGTGAAGCTGATGCAGTCCTTCGGGCTGGCCGCGTTCGTGGCGATGATCGGCATCGGCGCCGGGCCGCACTTCATCGTGGCGCTGCGTGAATCGGGCCTCGGCCTGTTCTTCGGCGGCCTGCTGGTGACGATGACGCCGCTGCTGCTCGGGCTCTGGTTCGGCCGGAAGGTGCTGAAGATCGATCCGCTGCTGCTGCTCGGCGCGATTTCCGGCGCGCAGACCTTCACCGCCGCGCTGGCCGCCGTGCAGGAGAAATCCGGCAGCCCCGTCGCGGTGATCGGCTACACCGGCGCGGTCGCGGTGGCCCATCTGTTCCTCACGACCTGGGGCACGGTGATGGTGATGGTCATGGCCTGAACGGTTCAGCGCGGCAGGCACGAAAGATGCCGGCGCCGCGACGGCCCCCACGTTGGGCCAAGGGCCAATTGAGCTGCCGGTGGAACGGCGTAGAAAAGTGGCTGCACGGGACGGGCACGCCCCGCCCCACCTCACGAGGAGCTTTCGATGAACAAGCCGACGCTGTTGAAGTCGCTGTCGCTCGCCGCCGCACTGGCCGCCGTGCTCGCCGCCTCGTCCGCCTCCGCGGCCGATGGCGACAAGAGCAAGATCAAGGGCCTGATCACCTCGGTGCAGGGCGACACGATCGTGGTCAAGGATGCCAACAACGTCCAGCAGACGATCACGCTTTCGCCGACCACCACCTACAAGAAGACCAAGGGCCTCACTGGCGTCGTGCACGACAAGGTCGAGCAGAGCGCGCTGATGCCGGGCCTGCCGGTCACCGTCGATGCGGTCGCCGCCGGCAGCGGCTTCAACGCCACCGAAGTCTCGTTCAAGTCCGAAGACTTCAAGACCGCCCAGCAGGTCGAAGCCGGCCTGGCGCCGACCACCGCGCGCATGAACGAGTTCGGCAAGTACGAATCGCTGGCGCAGGCCGAGGTGATGTTCGATTCGGGCAGCGCGACGATCAACGCCGCCGGCAAGTCCGACCTCGACGCCTTCGCCGCGAAGGCGAAGGAAACGCAGGACTACCAGGTGGTGTTGCAGGGCTTCACCGATTCCACCGGTGACGCGGCCGCCAACCAGCGCCTGAGCACGCGCCGCGCGAACGCGGTCGCCAACTACCTGCAGCAGCACGCCGGCCTGCAACCGGGCCGCGTGCGCGCGGGCGACGGCATGGGCGTGGCCAGCGACGCCGGCGCCGGCAGCAATGCCGGTGCGCGCAAGGTCGTGGTGAAGCTCATCGTCGACAAGGGCGTGCAAGCCGGGAAGTAAACGCAGCGGATGCGATGGCAGGTCGCCCTCCCACGGCCTGCCATCGCGCGAGTGGAGGATTCCATGCGCATCCTGATGTTCCAGGCGGTCACCGCCGCTTTGCTGCTGGCGACGCTCGATGTCGCGGCCGCGCCCTTGCAGGCGCCGTCGACGCCGTCGGCATCTTCGAACACGGCCTCGTCCGGCACCTTCACCCGCGAAGAACTCGACCAGATGATGGCGCCCGTCGCGCTGTATCCGGACGCGCTGCTCGCGCAGGTCCTGATGGCATCGACCTACCCCGGCGACGTCGCCGACGCGGTCGCCTGGTCCAAGGCGCACAAGGACGCCAAGGGCGAGGACGCCGTGAAGCAGGTGGCCAACCAGACGTGGGACCCCAGCGTGCAGTCGCTGGTGGCGTTCCCGCAGCTGCTGGCGGTGCTCGGGCAGGATCCGAACTGGGTGCAGAAGATGGGCGATGCGTTCCTGGCGCAGCCCGATGCGGTGATGGAATCGGTGCAGCGTCTGCGACGGCAGGCCGATGCGGCCGGCAACCTGAAATCGAACGAACAGCAGAAGGTCACCAAGCAGGCGGCGGCGCCCGCGGGTTCGACCACGACCACCGTGCCCGCCGGCACGCAGACGATCGTGATCGAGTCGGCCGAACCCGACGTGGTGTACGTGCCCAGCTACAACCCGAGCGTCGTCTACGGCGCCTGGGCGTATCCGTCCTATCCGCCGTATTACTACCCGCCGCCGGCGTACTACTACCCCGGCGGCGCGCTGCTGAGCTTCGGCATCGGCGTGGCCGTGGGCGGCGCGTTGTGGGGCGACCTGGACTGGGGCCACGGCGATATCGACATCGACGTGAACCGCTACAACGAGTTCAACCGCAACACCAATCGCGAACGCAACGTCAACCGCGACGGCACCCGCGGCGACCAGATCGGCCGCGACGGCAAGTGGCAGCACAACGCCGCCAACCGCGACGGCGTGCCGTACCGCGACGGCAAGAGCCGCGAGCAGTACGGCCGCCAGCTCGATGGTGCCGGCCAGCGCGACGCGGCGCGTGGACGCGATCCGGCGCGCAATGCCGAACGCGATCGCGCGCGGCAATCGATGCAGCAGCGCGGCTTCGAAGCGCCGGCGGCGAGCAACCGCGAAGCGCAGCAGCGCGCCGGACAGGCCTCGCGCGACTTCGATCGCTCCGGCGGCGCAGGCCAGAACCGTGCCGCCGGAAACCAGGGCGCGTTCCAGCAGCGCGGCGGGCAGAACAACGCGCAGGCGCGCCAGGGCGCACGCGACAGCGCGGGGATGAACCGTGGCTCGCAGGGCAACGCGTTCTCCGGCGCGGGCAATCCGGGCATGTCGCGCAGCGATGCCGGACGCGGCCAGCGCAGCATGCAGCAATCGCAGCGGCCGGCCGCCTCGCGTGGCGGCGGTCACCAGATGAGCCGTCCTTCGCGGCCGCCTTCGCGCGGCGGCGGCGGTCGTCGTCGTTGAGCAGGAGAATCCCATGAGCGTCTGCCTCCGCTTTCTCCCGCTCGCCCTCGCCGCGCTGCTGGCCACGCCGGCGCTGGCGCAGGAGTCCTTCACCACGCCCGATGCCGCCGCCGACGCGTTCGTCCAGGCGCTGGGCACCAAGGCCGCCGACGAGGCGCGCCTCACCGCAATCCTCGGCCCGACCTGGGAGCAGGTCGTGCCGCGTGGCAGCGTCGATCGCGAAGACGTCGATGCGTTCCTCGCGCGATATCGCGAGAAGCACGTCTTCCAGAAGAAGGACGCCACGCACCAGGTGCTCGCCGTCGGCAACGACGCGTGGACGCTGCCGCTTCCGCTGGTGAAAGGCGCGGGCGGCTGGACGTTCGACATCAAGGCCGGCGAGCCGGAAATCCGCGCGCGCCGCATCGGCCGCAACGAACGCGAGGCCGAACAGGCCGTGCTGGCCTACCACGACGCGCAGATCGACTACGCCAGCGAGGACCGCAACGGCAACGGCATCCTCGAATACGCGCAGAAGTTCGTCAGCACCGATGGAATGCACGACGGCCTGTACTGGACCGACGACGACGGCGGCGAGGAAAGCCCGCTGGGCCCGCTGTTCGGCGACGACACGCCGCAGGGCATCTGGCACGGCTACCGCTACCGCATCCTCACCGCGCAGGGCCCGTCCGCGCCCGGCGGCGCCTACGACTACAAGCTGGGCAATGCGATGAGCCGCGGCTTCGCGCTGGTCGCATGGCCCGCCGAGTACGGCGAAAGCGGCGTGATGAGCTTCATGATCAGCCACGAAGGCGAGGTGTTCGAGAAGGACCTCGGCCCGGACAGCGACCAGGAAGCGAGGCTGATGACGAAGTTCGATCCGGACAGCAGCTGGGTCGAGGTGAAGGACACCAAGACCGCGGCGACGAAGCCGGAATGATGCGCCCGAGTTCACGCAGATGGAGATCGCGATGAAGACCCCTGCCCTCGCCTTCGCGTTCGCCGTCGCGCTCGCGGGCATGGCGCCGGCCAGCGCGCAGCAGGCGGCGGCAGTCGATCCGAAGGCGATCAAGGCGCTGGCGCAGATCGGCGAGAAGCTGCGCAGCCTGCGCGAGTACACCGTGTCGGCCGACGTGAAGACGCGCGCGCCGATGGCATCGGGCCAGTACAAGGATTTCCGCGGCACCGCGAAGTACCAGGTACGCGCACCGGACCACCTGCACGCGGCCACGCGCGGGATCGGCTTCGACCGCGACATCGTGTTCGACGGACGCACCATCACCGTCTTCTCGCCGACGCAGAACCACTACGCGCGGATAGATGCGCCCGGCACGCTGTCCACGCTGGTGTCCACGGTCGAACAGCGCACGGGATTCCGCATGGTGCTGGCGCAGCTGTTCACCTGGGACGACCAGGCGAAGCTGCTGCAGGGCGCCGAACGCGCGAGCTATTCCGGCGAGGCGCTGGTCGGCGGGCGCAGCTGCGCGCACTACTCGTACAAGAAGGCGGGCATCGCGTGGGAGGTCTTCGCCGATGCGCAGCACCTGCCGTGCAAGCTGGCCTTCGTCGATACCCGCGACACCAACCTGCCCGGTTACGACGCGGAGCTGACCTGGGTCGAACGCGCGACGCTGCCCGATGCCACCTTCACCTTCACGCCACCGGCCGGCGCGAGCGAAGTGGGGTGGGATGCATTCAAGGCGACGGGAAAGTAGCGCTCAACCGTCCTCGACGTCGGGGTCGAACACCAGGATGTCCCCCGGCTGGCATTCCAGGTGGCGGCAGATCGCCGACAGCGTTTCCCAGCGGATTCCCCGCACCTTCCCCGACTTGAGCAGGGACAGGTTGGATTCGGTGATGCCGATCTGCTGCGCGAGGTCCTTCGAGCGGACCTTGCGCAGGGCGAGCATGACGTCCAGGCGCACGACGATTCCCATGTTCGTCTCCTAGACGATCGAACGGCTGTCGTCTTCCAGTCGCGCGGCTTCATCGAAGAGCCGTGCGACCAGCCAGAACAGCGCGGCGACCAGCAGCGTCACCAGGTCGCCGACATCGAAGCTCATGCGCAGTTCGCCGTTGCCGGACTGCGCGGCGCCGACCAGCGCCGGCATCGCCACGCGCACCAGCGACGCGAACAGGAACAACAGCGCGAAGCGGCGGAAATGCTGCGTCGCCCCGGGCGAGAACACGCGATCGTGCCCCAGCTTCGCCAGCATGCGCGCCAGTTCGAACAGCGCCGCGCCGATCAGCAAGGCGATGACCACCGCCGCGCACGCGCCCCAGGCCAGCGGCATGCCGCCGGTGTCCAGCGTCGCCGCGACGAACTGCGCGCCCCAGCCGCGCAGCGACGCCAACGCGCCGAGGGTCGCCACGACATAAAGCCCGCCGGCGGCCAGCGCGGCGAACCGCAACATGCGCGCATGCCGCGCCAGGCTGATTGACATTGCCGTCTTCTGCATATTAATTTCTGTTTTACGATAATTAATAACTGATCGGCAAATACTAACATGCACAGTCGCAGTCCCGCTTCCCTGCCCCGGCTCGCGCCGTGGGCGTTTTCGCTTCTCCTCGCCCATGGCGTCTGCGTGGCGGCCGACGCACCCACGCACGCGCCAGCCGTTCCGATCTCGTCGAGCTTCGAACAGGCGCTCGACGATGCCGACGCCGGTGACGTCTTCGCCCTCGAACGCCTCGGCACGGCCAGCGCGGATGCGCGCATGAGCGCGATCGCGAAGGCGCGCATCGCCGCTGCCCGACTGCGTGCGGACCAGGCCGTGGCCCTCGCCGGCCCCATCGCGCGCGATGCCGGCACACCGTCCGCGCATCGTGCGCGGGCGTGGTCGGTGCTAGCCGATGCGGCCTTCACCGCGGGCGATTACGCCGACGCGGCTGCGGCCGTCGACGGCTGGATGACCGCGCTGGAACAGAACAAGGCACCGCAGAAGGAACGCGACGACGCGCAGCGCCTGGGCGTATTGGCCCGCGCGCTTTCGAACGCACCGGCGCAGGCGGTCGAATCGCTGACGCCAACGAGGGCCGCGACGCGTCGCGACAAGGTCGGCCTCTCCCGCGCGGACGCCACGGTGAACGGCCGCGTGCAGGAAGCCGTGCTCGATACCGGCGCCGGGTTGTCGGTCGTATCGCAAAGCACGGCCACGCGACTGGGCCTGCGCATCCTCGACGCCGCCGCGACCATCGACAGCGCCAGCCGCGACGCGGTGCCCACGCGCATCGGCGTGGCCGACCGGTTCGCGTTCGCCGGCCTGGAGCTGCGCAACGTCGCCTTCCTCGTGCTCGACGACCCACAACTCGAGCTGCCCGTCCCGGGCGGTTACACGATCGAGGCGATCATCGGCTTTCCGGTGCTTCGCGAGTTCAAGCGGCTGCGCTTCGAACGCGGCGGTTCGCTGGTGCCCGAAGCCGTGAAGCCGGCGCAGCCTTCGACGGAAAACCTGCGCATCGTCGCGAGCGCGCTGTATGTGGAAGCGAGCCTGCGGGACGTGCCGGTCGCGCTGCATCTGGACACGGGCGGCCCGCGTTCGTTCCTCTCCTCGCGTTTCGCCGGGCGCCATCCGCATTTCGCCGACGGCCTGTCGCAGCAGGACGAACGCATGGCCGGGGCCGGCGGCGCGACGACGCGCCGCGTGGCGCGCATTTCCGATGCGACGCTCGATCTCGCCGGCACGCACGCGACGCTGCCGGAACTGACGATCGTCACGCAGGACGGCGACGACGTGCAGGCGCAGAACTTCGGGCTGATGGGGGGCGACGTGCTCGACCAGTTCGAATCGTGGACGCTGGATTTCGAGGCGATGACGTTCGAGCTCGGAGCGCCGCTGGCTCGGACGCGTTGACCGGTCCGGGTGCACTTCGCGCACCCGGGCTACAGGACGTCATCCACACCGCGCCCACATCGCGTGCACGAAGGATTTACCCCGCTCCACCGACCATCGCGTAACGACACGAACGGAGTTTCGCGATGGCCGGTAGCGGCCGCATGGTGGTGATCGCCGCGTTGCTGGGCAATGCGGCCGTGGCGGCCACCAAGTTCGTCGCGGCGGCCTTCACCGGTTCCTCGGCGATGCTCAGCGAAGGCGTGCACTCGCTGGTGGACACCGCCAACCAGGTGCTGATGCTGCACGGCATCCGGCGCGCGGCGCGACCGCCGGATCCCAGGCATCCGTTCGGTTACGGGCGCGAGCTGTATTTCTGGGCATTCATCGTCGCGCTGATGGTGTTCGCGCTCGGCGCAGGCATCTCGTTCTACGAAGGCCTCGCGCACCTGCGCCATCCGCGCGAGATGGCCAATCCGCTGGTGAACTACATCGTGCTCGGCGCCTCGCTGCTGTTCGAAGGCGTGACATGGACGATCGCACTGCGTTCCTTCCACGCGGCGAAAGGCCGACGCGGCTGGATCCAGGCGTTCCGCGACAGCAAGGACGCCAGCACCTTCACCGTGCTGTTCGAGGACACCGCGGCGATGCTCGGCCTGCTGATCGCGCTGGCGGGCATCGTCGCGACGCAGGTCACCGGCGACCCGCGTTACGACGGTTACGCCTCCCTCGGCATCGGCGCCGTGCTGGCGATCACGGCAATCCTGCTCGCGCGCGAAACCAAGGGGCTGCTGCTGGGCGAACTCGCGCAGCGGCAGGTCGTGGACGACATCCTGCGCATCGCCGGCAGCGACCCGGACGTGCGATGCGCGAACGGCGTGCTGACGCAGCAGCTGGGCCCGGAAAGCATCATCGCGGCGCTCAGCGCCGACTTCCACGATGCCCTGACCACGCCGCAGATCGAAGCCTGCGTGCTGCGCATCGAGCGCGCGGTGCAGCGCACGCATCCGGATGTCACGGCGCTGTTCGTCAAGCCGCAGACGGCCGAGACATGGGCGAAGCGTCGGCTGCGATGGGATCCGGACCGGGTCGCGCCGGATGGGATCGATGCGGGTTGACCCGGCCGCTGAACGACCACCCGCTACATACCGATACAAATCCCCCCGCCCCCGAACACAACCGCGATACGCGGGTCCCGGAACCTGTGTTCCGCCGGCCACCGCCGCCGCATCCACCTCACCGGAGCCCGAACATGGATACGCTCGCCCCCGATCGCATCGACCCGACCCGCCGCCGCTTCTTCGGCATCGCCGCCGCCGGCCTGGCCGCCGCCTCATTCGGCCTGGTTGCCACCGGCGCCAGCGCCGCACCGCGTTCGCCGAACGCCCCCACCCCCCGGAGCACCCACATGTTCGGCAACCTGAAGCAGATCCGCGCTGGCGTCCTCGACATCGGCTACGTCGATGCCGGTCCCGCCGAGGGCAAGCCGGTGATCCTGCTGCACGGCTGGCCGTACGACATCCACAGCTACGCCGACGTCGTGCCGCTGCTTACCGCCGCCGGTTATCGCGTGATCGTCCCGCACCTGCGCGGTTATGGCACCACGCGTTTTCTTTCATCCGACACGCCGCGCAACGGTCAGCCCGCCGCGCTTGCCGACGACGTCATCCAGCTGATGGATGCGCTGGAGATCCCGCGCGCCGTCATCGCCGGTTACGACTGGGGCGGGCGTTCGGCCGATATCGTCGCCGCGCTGCACCCGGAGCGCGTCAAGGCGCTCGTCGCGGTGAGCGGCTATCTCATCGGCAGCCAGCAGGCCGCGCAGGCGCCGTTGCCGCCGGAAGCGGAGCTGCAGTGGTGGTACCAGTTCTACTTCGCCACCGATCGCGGCCGCGCCGGTTATGCCGCCAATCGCCACGATTTCGCGAAGCTCATCTGGAAGCTCGCCTCGCCGAAGTGGGCCTTCGACGACGCCACCTTCGACCGCAGCGCCGCGGCGTTGCAGAACGAGGACCACGTCGACATCGTCATCCACAACTACCGCTGGCGCCTGGGCCTGGCACAGGGCGAGTCGAAATACGACGCGATCGAGAAGACGCTGGCGACGTTCCCGTCGATCGGCGTGCCGACGATCACGCTGGAAGGCGATGCGAACGGCGCGCCGCATCCGTCGCCCGAAAGCTACGCGAAGCGCTACACGGGCAAGTACGAACACCGCCTGCTCACCGGCGGCATCGGCCACAACCCGCCGCAGGAAGCCCCGCGCGCTTTCGCGCAGGCGGTGATCGACGCAGATCGCATGTAACGGGGACGTTGCTTCGCGCCTCGGATCATGGGTTTCGCCCTGCGAAACCCATCGCGCGGACACAACGGCGCATTCTTCCGGCGGCGATGCACTTTCTTCCGCGCGCGTTGGTGCGACCGCGCCGATCCGTGCCCATCCATCGCGCGTAACGCGCCTGGCGCTCTGCATTCACGGATGAGAAGTGCTGGCATGCCCCTTGCGTCACCCTTCGCGAAGGTCGCGATCATCACCACAGGGGCGCACGCATGCACGAAGGGGAATTGCCGAAAGGCTGGCGTATCTACGCCGAGCCGCCGACCGC
>Ga0102593_1000888_pt1 | contig 37486 bp, 41 predicted proteins | sample AraplaCol_mMS_r2_2_FD_76862 | JGI IMG/M metagenome (GOLD analysis project Ga0102593, IMG submission 76862) | Arabidopsis root microbial communities from North Carolina, USA - plate scrape MF_Col_mMS_r2 (SPADES assembly) (version 2) | ecosystem: Host-associated > Plants > Roots > Endosphere...
TGCATACTATACCAAGAGGTCACATTTCCGGCGTTTTGCGTTATATCGTCATGATGTTCATAGAAGACAAAGACGACATATTATGAATAGAATTCAGACTTGTATGTTGTCTGTCAGCCTCGATGACTGCTTTTTTCTCTTTTAATAAAAATGAATCATCTTAAAATACTATACAACCAAATATTGTCAACTCTTCAAAACTCCCCGCGGATGAGAGAATCGGCCCCGGCCGCCAACTCGGCCGACTGCGCCCCGATTTTTCCCTTCGAAATATCCCGCGACGAGCATCGTCAACCACTAACAATCTTGTCTTCTCTCTCTAATGCACCGATATCAAACATTAATATGGCTATAACTACTTCTCATACAAGCACGGCCGGTGGCCCCCCAAAGTACAATGTTGGTTGGCGGCGCGTCGTCCGCAACTTCAGTCCCTCGTACGATATTCAATGCAGATCTTCCCTCCACGGGAAATACCCGCGACGTCGCTGACTTGATAATAGATGGTTCGCTGTCACAATGGGCACTGGTATAGTTTCAGTACTCATGAACTCTATACCTTTTCACGCGCCTGTCTTATTCTATCTTTCGATCGTATTCTTCGTTCTCAACGCTGTCATCTTCATGCTGGCATTGATTACTTCTGTCCTCCGATATACATTGTATCCAGAGATCTGGAAAGTGATGATTCAAGACCCTACTAACTCTCTTTTCTTGGCGACTGTCCCCATGGGCTTCGCGACACTTATCGAGATGTGGATTTTCGTTTGTGTACCGCAATGGGGACAGTGGGCCGTGACTGTAGCGTGGGTTTTATGGATGATTGATGTCGTGGCCGCGGCCTCAGTCACTCTGTCTCTGTCATTTATTCTGTCAGTCTTTCTATGGCTGGAAATCTTCCATGGTGGTACTAATCATTGTCAAGCAGAATATCGCAACGTCATATTACATCGTTGGACCGTATCACGGCTCTTCAGTTGTTACCCATTGCTGCAACAATCGTTGCTGCAGGCGCTGGTGCCGAGGTCGCCAATGTTCTTCTTAACAAACAACATGCATTAGGTACTCTTCTAACGTCTTTCATACTCTGGGGTATGGGAACTCCCCTTGCCATCGTAGTTTTGGTTATCTACTATCAACGTTTGGCGGTTCATAAACTGCCTCCGCGGGAAATGATTGTGAGCTGTTTTCTACCGTTAGGCCCTCTCGGATTCGGTGGCTTTGGGTAAGGAGTGCTTGCTTTTGTCTTGGAAATAACCCGAATTCGCTCACCAGTCGCAGTATTCTATACATAGGAAAGGTCACACGAACGCTACTAGAAGGCTCCGAAATCCTAGATCCTATTGCAGGCCCCATGGCTTACGTGCTGGGCGTATTCATTTCCCTTGCAATGTGGAGCTTTGGATTGATATGGCTAGTTTTTGCTCTCGCAACTATTCTATACAGCTCTCCTTTCCCATTCAATATGGGCTGGTGGGGCTTTACCTTCCCTTTGGGAGTGTATGCGGCTAACACAATGGAGCTTGGGGTTGTGTTGGACCTTGTGTTCTTCAAGGTGTTCGGAACGGTAGGTGTCGACTTTACGATAGTCCTAAAATGCCATACTCGAAAATTGCTAATAATCTATGGCCTTAGATTTTGAGTGCTTCAGTGCTGTTACTTTGGGCTCTTGTCGGCTCACACACAGCAATAGGTGCCTGGCGAGGAGACCTATTCTACGCTCCATGTCTTCAAAAATTGATATTTAGAGAGGAAGAACGGGGTCAAGATGAGGCCGAGCATCGAGCTTAAAAACTCAAATAAATCACAAACCCCAATATGCAGTCGTCTTTTGCCCGGGTTTCATATTTCCAGGCGCTTATGCAGTCAGCCTCCTGCATGATCTCTCTCTCTCTCTCTGGCTAGATTTCCAGTCAGAACATCCAGCCATCCTGAGTTGAAAACGCCTCACCCGTAAATTGAGGGCAATTTTGCCGACTGAACTTGGAGGTGGCGATTGGTCATATCTCATGGGATGCTTGTTCCTATCAAGTGCCAAGTAGTACTCAGTATCCAGAAAGTAGTCACATGCAGTGTCAGCCTCGTATCTAGCCATGTAGTGCAGCTGAAGCCTTTTTCTCCGGTGGAAAGAGGTTGGTATTGCCTTCTGTCATTCTCTTGCATCTTGATTCTCAACACCTTTTGTCGACCATTTCATATAGTGAGAATGGTAACAGTCTCCGCGATAAGTAAATGTCGCACTGCTTTGCTGATGGGTTACATACAGGACTCCGAAGAGCAGGAGTTTCCTTTTCTTCGGGAAGTATTCACACCACAAGATGCTCACAAAGTCGAGTACGCCATCCTCGAGTTTCTTCTCCTGTGGGTCGTTCACAGAGAAAGTCTGTTGACAAAATATGTTGTAGCTTTGTTTTCGTGCATGGTCTTAACCCTCGAGGGCATAATGATCATCCATTCGAAACATGGACCCATGCAAATCGCAAATTTTGGCCAACAGAGTTTCTGGCAGAGGACATTCCCTATGCTCGGATCTTTGTGTATGGCTACAACTCGAGCGTCACACATCCTCAGACTATGACCACTGCAAGCATCAAAGACCATGCCAATACTTTACTCAATCTGCTCGATTTGGAGAGAGGTCCCCAGCAAGTGAGATATTTGAACTTCTCTAGTCTCACATTTTTCCACTTGTACTGTGATCTTACTTATACGTGCTCCATCGTTCTTCTACCACAGTCCTTGCCGCCGAAAATTATATTCATCGGCCACAGCTTGGGAGGCCTGGTGATTAAACAGGTACTTCGTTCGTCCGGTTATGAAAATTGTGTGAACTCACTTTCGGCATCATTGGTAGGCACTTCTCAATGCCAAGGAAGACCCTAAATACAACTCCATCCGTACTGCCACTTCCGGACTCGTTTTCTTCGGCACGCCTCATCGTGGCGCAAAGGCAGTAGAGCTAGGTAAGATTGCCGCTCGTGTTGCTAACTTCGTTTCCAAGGGCCACGCCAGCAATGACTTGCTCGAATGTCTCGAGCACAATTCTCTTTTCACGCGACAGATGAGTGATCGGTTTCGTCATCAGCTTGAGGACTACCGCGTGGTCAGTTTTATAGAAGGGAAGGAGGTTCAACTTGGAGGATTCGGCCCAGCTTCCTTGAGTCATGTAAGTGAGGATGGTGAAGCATTTGCACTCAAGAGGGACTAAATTAGTGCCAGCTTGTCGTCGATGAAGAGTCCGCGGTATTAGGATTGTCTGGTCTGCGTGAAACCCAGCTCAAGCTGGATGCGGACCACTCACAGATGTGTAAAATCGGCTCTCGAGGACCAATGTATCGGCTCATCAAAGGAAATATCAAGCAACTTGTCGATCAAGCGCTATTGTCCGAACAAGGGTTCATTCCACAGTCAGTGCCTCCGTCGGTTGGCAGGAGTCCACCACCTGTACCACCACGCATGCATTCCAATAGCAGCAACCCGTATCAACCCCCAGGACGAGCCTCATCCTCCAATCAAAGAATCTTTGGGGTGTTTTTTATCGCTACAGATAATGATCCTCGCGCTATTCGATCTGCGGAGCTCAAAAACAAAAGCAAATGGGATGAAGCCAGAGATTCCGAATACGAAATTTTTCAAGAGCATCTAAGTGTACTTGGTGCAGATCACCACAGCACATTGTTAGCTGGCTACAATCTAGCCGAGATTGAGTTAGAGGCCAACTTTCTCGAAAAAGCCACAGAGTGGTGCCAATGGGTTTCGGATGGTACTCAGCGAGCTTTCGGCACCAGACACTCACTTTCGATGAAGACTGAGAGCCTCATGGCTGAGATTCTATGCCAACGGGGGAAACATCAGGAAGCTGAATCTATGTGTGCAAATGTGTTGGCGCGTCAGCAGATGAATATTGGTGAGGACCATTTGGATACATTAGATACCAGAAGACGGTTATCCATGGCGTACAATGCTCTGGGTCGGAGAGAAAATGCTATCTCGACGGCGGAGAAGATTACCGATAGCTACAAACGCTTACTTGGGGACAATCATATTCGCGTTTTCGGAGCAGCACTTGACATGCTCGATTATATTATCTATAACCATGGTGATAGTTCGACAATACCTACGTTTATGTTTCAGTCCGATGTTCAACGCGCGTTTGAGATCATACCAACTGTTCATGAAGAGCTCCTCGCGGGGCTTGGGCGCACGCATCCACTGACTATCCGCGCGCTCTGTCTCCACGGTCAAGCTCTCATTCGGGCGCAGCGGCATATGGAATCATCTGAAACTCTTCGGCGAGCACTTGCCATTTCCGAAGAGTCATTCGGGTCGGAGCATCCACTGACCATGCAAATAGTTGGGAATATAGGGGTCATGTATGCTCTACAGAGTCCCCAATATATGGTTGGGACAAGCCCGCCATCTGAAGCACTTCCATGGTTGAACCGGTACTTGAATTGGGTAGAAGGGCGACGAGGTATTGAGAATCCGGAGACCTTGGGGATACTGGAGATGCTAGGGAATATCCATTTTGTAGCAAAGGATTATGAGGCATCCCAGAAATACTTCGAGCGTGCAATGGTTTCCTGTCGAGGGAATAACCCAGCAGCAGAACAACGCATCAATAACCTCCTACAAATTTGTCGCGCACATACCATGTGGGCCAGCGGAACTCGACGTTCAGGCCTAGATGGGTTACTCTCTGCTTTCCAGCGCCAGCGATTCTAAGTCTCTTCCATTGTGAAAGCAACAAATTGGGTGGTGAATTCCCCCGGCGGAGGAACGGAAGGGGGAGTAGGCGTCTTCCATCTAGATTGCACCGGGTTTCCTAATATCCACGAGTGTCATGGGTTTGAGAACTTTCGATAGTTGCATATTAAATTCGTCTGTCATAACTATATATCCTGATGGGTATCGCAACTAGTAATCGTCGTAGTAAATGTTTCATCTCGTATTCCACCATGGGTTATTCTTAGTTGGAGAACTTCTCCGGCACATGTTTGCTATAGATTGGCAGTCAGCGAGACATTCTAGCGAAGGTAATGGGAGACACGTGAGATGGCCTCGTACCCAGTCGCCTTTTCGAATTGCTCACGGGCACCGTCGGTAATCTTCTCGTTGGTTTGGCGCATCTTGTCGGAATGAGGGTCGACCTTTCCACCACCAAACTTGCTCTCGAGGGCGTCAAGGCCTGTCCGAATTAGCGTTAGTCTATAGGATTATCATCAGGTTTCCCTGAGTAAGGCTGATCTCACCTTTGTCCAGGTAGTCTTCCTGGCCGGCAGAACCACTGGAGCCGGAGCTAGACTCCTTCTTGCTACCTCCACCGAGCTTTGAAGCAAGACCGGAAAGTTTATCCATAGTGACAAGATAGGTGAATTAGATGGGAGACCTTTGAGAAATATTGGAAGAGTAAAGAAAGTTGGACAATACGGGATGAGGGGCAGACCACCTTATATAGGATTAGGGTGTCCGATCCAGTAAAGTCTAAATGGGGGACATCATCGTCATGGGCGTGCTCGGATCGAAAGTCGCGAGTGGAGCGATCCGCGGCCTCTTGTTGTGGTGGGGTGGGAGTGATCGTTTGCACAGCCACTAGGAAAGCAAGACCTCCTGAATCTGAGGTCATTGCATCGAATCTGATCTCATATCTCGCCTAGTCCAAAAAGGGTTTTCCCATCGATTTCCACTTGCGTTGCGTTGCGGAGTCGCCGCTATTGGCTCACTGATGTCATAGGGCCCATCGAGGTCAGGTGATCCAGTACACGCCGAGAATTGTTGAAGTTGAAGATCATGATACCAATTATTACTGGGCTACAGTACTATAGGGCAGAGTGTTCATGCAGTAGAAATGCATCCTTCGTGATTTACAAAAATCTCATTGTGGGATTAGGATACCTAAAGCATCTTCATGGGGGAATGGACTCCGGGAGATATGCTTCGAGGAAAGATCAAGGGTATCTGTGCTAGTCTCAGCTCAGCGGACAACTTGAGAATAATTATATGGGCAAATTGGCCTCTAAATGCTCGGGTATTTCGAATGAAGCTACATATCTATCGAGACTTGATGGTACTAATTTAAGAACATGAAAATTGATGGAATATTCACTAACTGTCACGTGATGGAGCACAGTGTGGCTTGGCATCAGTAGAGTCACATGATATTATATTGGTCCCGTGACTTAAAGATACTACACGCACGGCAAAGACTCGATATTAACACCCATCTGATGCCCCCGCAATTCAACAACTTTGCAATTCCAGAACTTTGCATGTTTTTGCGCGTCGGCCATGCGCCCTACCATCAATCATATGTTTCACGGCTATTTTCAGCTAGTTCGGGCTCCACTCAGTGTACAGAATAGTATGACTCCAGCATGCCGCTAGGTCTCATCCTAGATCGGGCCAAGTTGAGTCCGAGTTAATATCAATCTCCAGTTCTCACTCTGTTTGTATATTCATTACTTCATCCTCTAAATCAACATCATCATCTTGCATCTTGATCTTACACTGCTTGAATACGACTCAGTCTTTGGATCTCGCCTCGGACAGAGCTGCCCCGAGCGGGTCTCGCTTCCCCGCGCTCCGCTCACCGGGGAATAGAATGCCCAATGCATTCCCCCAACATATCCCCTCTTCACCCCGAAATTCCTGCCATATCCACCATGCGTAAAGCCAATCATAACTCGCTAGCTGCTTTATTTGCTGTTTGTTCTTCCGCATTCATGCTCTAGACACATCCAACTACCCATTCACCGCAGTGCTTCATTCTTTTCCTTCCCCACGGGGAGCTTGGCACATCATCGGAGTTGCGCCGAGTCACCTGGGTCCATTCCTCGCTCTGTAGAAAGCTTATAAGAAAGATCTCAGGCGACGGAACAGGATAAACAGCAATCAGGGGGCTTTAAAACAAACGTCAAGATACCGGTCTGGATACACACCATGGTCAAGTCCGCAGACGAACAGATAGAGTATCGCGAAAGCGAGCAGAAAACTCTCGGCATCGAGCAAGATGCTCTCTATCTGGCTTATGCCTCCAAAAGTCCAGAATGGCATCGTAAGATGACTCGCAGCTTGTTACGCAAGGTTGACCTCCACCTTCTACCATTTCTGATTCTTATGTACCTTCTCAATTTTTTGGATCGCAAGTATGTATCTCTTCATCATATCCAGTGTTTTCGGTTCTCCCATTTCTAATGGCTTCATGCTTGACGCAGCAATCTATCCCAAGCACGCCTGGGTTCTCTTGAGAAAGATCTTGGAATGGAAGGCACCGATTACAATCTAGCTACAAGTATTTTGTTTGTTGGATATCTCCTCATGCAGTTACCATCCAACTTGTTACTCACTCGAATTCGCCCCTCGCGATTCCTTGGAATTGCCATGGCCATTTGGTATCATCTACCTTTTACTTCCGATGCAGTTGAGGGTGTGTGCTGATCTATGACTCTATTAGGGGTGTTATTTCCGCATGCCAGGCCGCCACTCAATCCTTCACTGGGTTGGTTGTGTCTCGGTTCTTCCTGGGGTTTGTGGAGGCACCTTTCTTTCCCGGTGCGGTGATGTTAATGTAAGCTCTATGACTTTGGGAGATTGGCTCTAATTTACTAATGTTTCTTCAAGGTCGAGTTGGTACACAAGACAAGAGGTACGACTTGCGTCTGGTTTCGAGTACGACCGTGCCTACTAACTCGAAGAACTCACAGCTGAGCCATCGGATCGCTTGGTTTTATGCCGGTAGCTCTCTAGCTAACGCATTTGGTGGGTTGATTGGTGCTGGTGTCCTTGGAAATCTCGATGGCAATTATGGAATCGCCGGGTGGAGATGGTTGTTCATCATCGAAGGGTGCATCACTATTGGTGTCTCTGTTCTCGCTGCGTAAGTGTCTTCCTTCAACATTCAAATATTCATTCTAATTATTACCAGGATATTTCTTCCGAATTATCCTGCAACAACCTCTTGGCTTGATGAACAAGAGCAAGGATATGCGCAGTGGCGTCTAATTGATGATGCTGGAGAGGCTGATGATGCGAAATCAAGCAGCATCAAGGAGGCATTGATGCTTGTATTTGCCGATAAACGCATTTACCTCTTTATCCTCCTCCAACACACCTCGCTTCTATCGCAGAATTTTCAATACTTTTTCCCCACCATTGTTCAGACCTTGGGGTACAACAACATCGAAACACTTTTGATCACTGCGCCAGTGTGGATCGCCACATTCCTCGTCTCCCTCTTAGTCACTTGGACCTCTGGTCGAACGGACGATCGCAGCTTACATATTATAGCTTTGATGCTCGTTAGTGTTATTGGTGGCATCATCTGCACCGTTACGACTAACACAGGGGCGAAGTTCTTTGCCATGTTCCTGTAAGCTTCAAGCTTCCCTCTTAGACCTCTCCGTGAAGAAACATCTGTGTCACTAACGCTTTCTCCCTTCTTTTTCTTAAAAAAAGGATGCCAATGGGCGCTGTATCAGCATACCAGATCATCATCGCCTGGGTAGCCAACTCGTTCCCTCGACCACTGGTGAAACGATCGGCTGCAATCGCTTTAGCTAACATGATCGGAAACACAGCCTCGATCTATGGCAGCTACATGTGGCCATCTTCCTCTGGACCGCGTTATATTCCTGGTGGCAGTGCCACAGCAGCGATTGCCTTGCTTGTAGCGCTCATTGCCCTTCTCATTCGCATTGTCCACGCCAAGATGAATAAACGTCTTGAAGAAGCCGAGAACTCTCAACGCATTTCCTTAGAAAATAGCGACTCAGAAAGTCCGGTAATTGGCTTTCGCTATATCCTTTGATGTGCCAATGTTTACAAGATCTACGAATAGCCGGGTTGGACCAAAATTACTATTTAGACTAGTACTCTAGAGATTTCAAATTCAGGGCCCTCGGTTCTCAAAATTAGAATATCATCAATTTTATCGAGCAAGCATACCACTTTCACAATTGTCATTGCTGTGGGTCAATGATCATTCTCCAATCATTTTGTTAAAAACTTGTGTATACAGTCATGTAATATTTGCCATCATAACCCAATCAGAGTGCATCTCGGCTTGATCGGAGTGAGCTTCTCCCGGGTTTCTTACCAACCCCTCGTTTCAATCTTTGTCTTCAATATCTTAACGCAACAACACTCAACTCCAATACTCATCTAATGACCGACTATCCCTCTTTCCATTGCTTTTACTGGTCATATGATCACCCTATGGACAAGGTATAAAAGTCCAAGGGGAGAAACGATATTAGGGGCGCTTGAGGCAATACATTTCAACCTACATACCTTGAACTAGGGCTTCTTTCAAGATTTCACTGAAATTCAAAATCTCAGACACCCGTTTGTCTTTCTCTGGTCCAAATTCCATCCGTTCTAGATCAGCCTTTTGTGCTATTTTGGCAATTATCCAAAATTCGCTAGCAGCGTTTCAAGGTCTGCGGCGATATAAAAGCTTTTGTAAGTCGCTCAAGTCTGGATTCCCTTCCAAATTGAACATGGCGAGACTAGCCTAACGCAGTGCTAACACCACTTTAGTAATTTTTAAAGAGAAAGCAGACGGAGGAATCTGCACCCTCAGTTACTATGTCTGCATTCACCTCGATTCCTGTGCTCGACTATAATCAAGCATTATCTTCAACGACTAAACCAGATTTTCTGGCGCAGCTACGTGATGCGCTTATAAATGTTGGATTTTTGTATCTTCGAAATCCCCCTGTCTCCACCAAAGTGCGAGATGCCTTGACCACTAAGGCCTTGGAGCTATTCCAGTTGCCCTTGGAGAAGAAGCTAGAGATCGAAATGGTTAACAGCCCTCACTTTCTTGGCTATTCCAGACTCGGCGCTGAGATTACGGCTTTGAAATCGGATCACCGTGAGCAATTCGATGTAATTTTGGATTCCCTTGCATGATGTTTCTCATTTCTCATCACTTTGATACTGATACTGCGTCAGTTTGCTACCGAATTACCAGCGCCTGGACTCGATGAACCGTTGTACAGGAACATCTGCGGACCCAATCAGGTATTGCATCCATCTCTACTAGGACCTCTATTACTACTCTTCTTCCTGTCAATCAACAGACTAGACTGGAATACTAACCTTTGATCACTTTGGATACGGCAGTGGCCTGATGAAATCGCAATTCCCGGTTTTCGCCTGATAACAGAACAATATCTGGCCGAAGTTGACCATTTCTCGGCGTCTTTCACATCTCTCGTTGCCGAGTCATTAGACCTTAATCCGGGGGCAATGGATCAGGTCTTTGATCACCCCCAACAGCACAAATTGAAATTGATCCAATATCCGCCACCATCCTCCGATCAGATTGCTAGCGACAAAGCTGGCTTTCAAGGAGTGGGTGCTCACAAAGATTCTGGTTTCCTTACTTTTCTTTTCCAAGCAACATCTCATCACGGGCTTGAGGTACAGAACAAAGCAGGCCAATGGATATCTGCTCCTCCTCTCCCCGATACGTTCGTGGTTAACATAGGTCGCGCCCTTGAGGCTCTTACGGGTGGAATTTGTACAGCGACTACGCATCGTGTGAGCTTACGACCTGAAAACTTCACTGATGCCGATGGAGAACCCTTGGGGCCGCGATATTCGTTCCCTGTCTTTCAAGGGGTAAGCCCGGACTTATCGGCGGAGGGTATTACACTGGCTATACCGGAACATATCCGAGACCTAGTGAAGGATAATAAGGTCAAATCAGATGCGGAGGCAACTTTTAATCAATTATTCAAATCTAGCATTGGAGAGGCCACTTTCATTGCTCGAGTGACAAGTCATCAGGATGTTGGGCAAAGATGGTATCCAGATGTCTTAGCCAAGGCTCTTCAAGGCCAGAAAGAATTTATATCTCAGACATAAGCAAACAATATCAAAATGACCTATACATACAAGTGGCCGGCCCGAAAGCCCTAAATATCAATGATCGGCAATTTGTAGGCTTGGGAGGTTGCAGTGCGTGCGCCGCGTAGTGCGGGGGCTGCAACTGCAACATGCCGCGATAACACAGGGGCTTGACCGTAGAGACTTTTCTTTTAACCTCAGGGGGAATCCTTATGTTTGAATAAACTCAAGATCATTGTATTACTGACTCCAACTATGTGGTGGTCCTTGCTGTTTGTCTGGGGCTGCGCGACATGGGCTGTAGCGCAGTCGACTGAAGGATTATACAGTCTTGTCAAACGCCGACTACCAAACCATGTCGATCATTTCCAGTTCTCTATCAACTCTAGTCTCGTTAAAAATCGTGGTCATGATCAATTTACCGTGCAAACATTGCCTAATAGGACGGTTCTTGTGGAAGGGAGCTCAATCAGTGCCCTCTCTTCGGGGTAAGCTACTAAAATGTGTTTGTTTATTATACCAACTATGCTCACTATTTATTTAGTCTCCACCGCTACTTAACTGATATTGCTCATGTTGACATCTACTGGTTCATTGGTAGCCGTCTTCACCTGGCGCCTCCTGATCTTCCACTTCTGCAGGTCCCATTGAGTGGTGCTAGCACCGTTCCCTGGCGATATCACTTTAATACCGGTAAATTAATCATTTATGCGCGAGGGTTGAACCATTATTGATGTATCAAAGTGACATTCTCCTACACAACTGCATTTTGGGACTGGGAAGAGTGGGAAGCTCAGTTAGACTGGATGGCCTTGCGCGGAGTGAATTTGCCTCTTGCTTGGGTCGGCCAAGAGAAGATCCTGATCGATGTTTTTCAAGAAATCGGCCTCACTGACGCTGAGATTGCAACTTTCTTGAGTGGGCCTGCCTTTCAAGCATGGAATCGTTTCGGTAACATCCAGGGCTCCTGGAATGGCGACCTCCCCCGGTCATGGATCGATCAGCAATTTGAACTGCAGAAGAAGATCGTGTCTCGCATGGTCGAGCTTGGTATGACACCAGTTTTGCCTTCATTCACTGGATTCGTTCCTCAGAATACCACTCGGGTTCTTCCTGGCGCAAATATCATCCACGGGTCGCAATGGGGTGGATTTCCTGTTCAATACACGAATGATTCTTTTCTGCAGCCTTTTGACGACCATTTTGCACAGTTGCAACTTAGCTTCATTAGCAAGCAAAAAGCTGCGTATGGTAATATAAGTCGTATATACACCCTCGACCAATACAATGAGAACACACCTTCGTCTGGTGCTCTGGACTATTTACACAATATTTCCAGCGGCACACTGAAGAGTCTCAAAAAAGCAGATCCCAATGCTGTCTGGCTTATGCAAGGGTGGTTATTCTATGCCCTTTCTTCCTTCTGGACCAATGATCGAGTTGAAGCCTATCTAGGGGGTGTCGAAAATGATGAGGACATGATCGTCCTAGATTTATACTCAGAATCTATCCCTGAATGGCGTCGTACCAAGTCTTATTTTGGGAAACCGTGGATTTGGTGCCAGCTTCATGATTTCGGAGGCAATATGGGCTTGTATGGGCAGATTCTGAATGTCACGGAGAATGCAACTCAAGCACGAGTTGAATCTTCGTCAATGATAGGTTATGGTCTGAGTCCTGAGGGCCAAGAAGGCAACGAGATAATGTATGACTTGCTACTCGATCAGGCCTGGTCTTCGGAGGCCATTGATACGCGGGAATACTTCAAAAATTGGGTCACCAGTCGCTATGCTGGTTCCGGATCTATTCCTCACGAATTATACCAAGGATGGGATCTGATGCGATCGACAGTGTATAACAACACTAATCTCACCAACATGGCAGTCATTCAACCAATTGTTGAAGCTCAGCCGGGTATTAATGGTGTTGTTGGAATGACCGGAACTCATCCAAGGGCCTTGACATACGATCCCACCGATCTTGTCAAGGCATGGCGCGCAATGTATCAAGCCGCTCATGTGCTACCAAAACTGTGGAATAATACCGCGTATCAACATGATATGGTCGATGTAACTCGTCAGGTCCTGGATAACGCATTCATTTCTTTATACACGGATCTGGTCACAGCGTATAACGAGTCCAGTGTGTCTCCAGAAGTTTTGTCGAAGAAAGGACAGAATATGCTCGATCTTCTTGGTGATCTAGACGTAGTACTCCTCACTAACAAGAATTTCCGACTCTCTACATGGATAAGATCTGCTCGATCCTGGGCCCATGGCGATAAGGCGCAAGCCTCTTTCTATGAGTATAATGCCCGCAATCAGATCACCCTCTGGGGGCCGAACGGTGAAATCACCGACTATGCTTCCAAGGGATGGGCTGGCCTGATCTCCACATATTATATTCCGCGCTGGCATCTGTTTATCGATTACCTCGTATCGACTCCCACAGGCTCATATAACTCCACGGCCTTTTTCGAGAAGCTGAGAAGCTTCGAGTTGCGGTGGCAGACACAGACCTGGAATGCGCCCGAGCCAATTGGCGATATGATCGACTTGCAAAAGGTCCTAGGTCGTGTTCGCAGTCGATGGCCATCTGTGTTTAATGTCTAATCAGCAGGACTTTCGTAAGAAAAACCAGATGAGACGGTCTCGGATTCGCCTGTGGTAAACAACCAGATATCCAATGTGGCCATAGTAACTCATACTAGCATTGTTCATTTAGCCGTGACTGGATCACAATAGGATCAAATTGATTAATCATATTTGCCACTCACCCCAGTAATCATAACATAACATACATAGTACGGGGTAGAGTCGAAGTACCCTCTGTTCCCCGCGGTGGAGAACCGTTGGGACACGCTTATCGTCTGCTTAGAAATGCAACATCCGCCGTTCCCCGAAGCCTCGTCAACAATGGACTTTGGAGAATTGAGGGAGTGGGTTTCTCTTTCTTCATGCCCATTCTGGAAATTATCTGCACGAAATTTCGGAAAAAAAAATGGCAGAGATAGAAACAGGCAGAGAAGAATCTCCATCCGAGCAGTCACCGCTCCTAGCATCCTCGAGCTCTGATCATAGTAGTAGTCATGAGTCGAAGACGAGCGTGAGTTTCCGGAGGGGATTGAGTATCATCTTTTTGATGGGCCTTTTGATTTTCATTCAGGGTATGTTTTGGATTCGCTTTATATCTCCCATTGGAAATTTCAAGGGACAATATTGACCGCCGAGCCCTATAGCGACGAACATGTCAATGATGACCACAGCTCAGTCTGATATTGCGGCCGATTTGGATGCATTTGCAGAAGCGACATGGTTTACTTCGGCGTATATGGTATGAATAGAAAGATGAACCCGGATAGATGAAGAAATGTCTAATTCTCGGTAGATTTCCTTATCCAGCATAACTCCGTTGACGGGTCGACTGTCGGAGATTTTCACTCCTCGCATTTACGTGATTTTCTCTAGCCTCATTCTCTCGATTGGTCTTTTTGTTACAGCCGTTGCCCATACTTTTGTACTATTTATTCTGGGGCGGGTCATTGCTGGATGTGGAAGTGCTGGGCTGATGAGCACTGCCATCATTCTAGCACTGGATCTGTCCAGCTCTAAACGGCGTGGGTTGTTTATCGGGCTGATCAATTGTGGATTTACGACGGGCGTTGCATCTGGCGCTGTTTTGGCAGGCCTTTTAACACCAATCTGGGGATGGGTATGAATTCCAGCATCAAAGATGGCCATTGTTCTAACTCGGGTTTGCCTTTCCAGAGATTCATTTTTTGGGTCCAAGCCCCAGTGGCATTGGCTGTAGGGCCATTGCTATTCTTGGCCATCCCGCGTTCTGGTCATCTCAGTTCTTTGAAACTTCGAGAACTGCTACACAGGCTTTCTCGGGTTGACTATGCAGGTGCTTCGGCATTGGTAGGTGGTGTAATCCGCGTCTTTCTGTCGTCATCATACTGACATTGCTCAAGACTCTGGCGGTCATCCTGCTTCTTTTCAGTCTCGCATCTCCGGAGATCTTATTATGGCCGATTCCGCTGGCATTTGCGTTCTTTGTCGTCTTCATCAAAGTCGAAAATCGGGTTTCAGAACCTGTCATCCCGGTGAGATTGCTGCAAAGCCGAAGTGTTTTGTTGACCTGTGTATCTGGTCTAGGCCTGATGATGGCGCGATGGGCGGTGCTCTTTTTCACGCCAACATATGCCATAGCAGTTCGAGGTTGGTCCCCTGCATCTGCGGGACTTATCTTAATTCCCACCAATGCCGGTTTTGGAATAGGTGGATTATTGGTGGGGTGGTTGCACATCCGCAAACCCGGAAGTTATTATATGTAAGTAATCCCTTGTACTCGTCTTTCGTCTGGCTGGGGAGAGTTACAAGACAAGTCTCACCCATCTCTCTTGCAGATCATGCTTGGTAATCTTTTTGCTGTTTGCCATAGCTACGGCGATTTTGGCCGGGCTCTCCACACCGGAATCCCACCCGGCACTATATCTAGCGACAACTTTCTTCAACGGGTTGTTTGCTGGATCCCTGATGAACTATACTCTGTCGCACGTATTGCACCTGACCAGCACTCAGGTACATTATACTGTTAGTGCTTTGATTGCCATGTCACGCGGATTTGCCGGCAGCTTTGGGTCGGCAATTGGAGGTGGGTTTTTCACGCGAATCCTTAAATCATCACTGGAGACGGGATTCGCCCAGCGTGGTCTGCCACCTCAGCCGAAGTTGGTACGAACTCTTCTTGGTAGTCCAGCCACTGTAGCCCATCTTATCGGCGAAGAAAGACTCATAGCCATTGAGAGCTATGAATATGCAATTCGGATGTTGTTCCTCGCAGGAAGCCTGCTGGCGCTGGTAGCCACTGCATTTCAGGCTGGTACTGGATGGACTCCCGAGTGGATCGATCGATATGAACAAGATGAGCGAGATTGAGCAGAAAGGATAGAATAGAGCTATTTTCAGTTCAAGTAAAAGAAGCAAGAAAAGAATCGCTCATCCTTGAAAGTTGTTGTTTCAATTGTTTGTTTCTGCTTTGTTGAAATTCAAAATATTGATTACTTAATATTGATGCCTTGCTGCCTCGACGCTGTTCAACTTTCGCCCTTCTCCGCTGCCTTCGCTACCCAACTGCCATCTTCTCAACTCCTTCAGTATGCCGCGTGCTGTGCGAGGTAATTGATCCCTTTATACCTATTTTTCTTGTTTCACATTCTCATCCTTCAATTAGGTCTCCTTATCGAATGCGATCCCTCGATCAAGTCTATGATCCTCAAGTATGACGAAGAGCGGCATGACTATATTGTGGAGGATTTAGACGACGAAAATCACCTCGTGATCAAGGAGAGTCAACTACAGAATTTGAAGGTGCGGTTAGATCAGGTAAGTGTCTAGCTTTTGGTTTTCTAGTCTCTGTTGGAGATTGTTTAACAACGCTGACCGATTACTCGCTACCAGGATCTGGATGAAAAGATCATGCAACTTGATGAGTCCGAGTCCGAATAAACTTAGCATCTTTTCTATCAATCACATCTCACACCCACCGAACGCGATGCACCGGACATTGGTGACTTTATTAATGTGAACTCCCTATCCTCTCACCCGGGCCTCATATTCGATCTCACAGGGCGCCCTTGCCCCTTGGCCGCACATGGGGCGTGCTCGTTTTTCCCTAATCCTCCCTATGTCTACGAACGTTATAGTCTCGGGTGGCTCGATTGCTCCCGTGCTCTTGGCATAGCCGATTGCCTGATAGCTTTCACTAAGCTTTGCATTCAAGATAGTCAAGATTACACAGGTGGATTACTGAACCTGAAACCACCTAAACCTGTGGCAAGGAGCTTGGCAAGGGGCTGAATTAGTGATACCAAATGGTCAGGGATTTCTGTATCACCATTTCTTTGTACTCCATTTGATTTGGAGTACTGGGACAGTGGCTATTCCAAGTCACGTCAGTTATGTACATGACTTCATCTCCTATAAGAGCATCATGAAGTACTTTGTGGCCATTGATGGATCTCTTCTTTTTTTTCACTTTTAGAAGTATAGCTTCCTTCTCGGGGCATAGATATTAACAGAAACACCTGGAGTGTTCCAATAGCATCCTCTTTCTTCCCCCGGATTATATCACGTGACATGGAATCGTGGAGAAGGATCGACGCAGCTCCAGCAGTGACTCGCTCCTTCCATTTCGCCTCTCGCACCTTCCAGTCGTGTCACGCAACAACAGGCAACTACGACTGTCTTCCATTCGTCTCTCTGTCGCACCTTCCGTCATGAGGAACCTCACCTCTTCTTTCGCAGGCGTTTGCCGCCTTTCGCGAATATAAAATCCCCCTTCGCTGCCTCTCATCCATCATTCATCATTCACATCTACACTCGCAATCCACATTGCAGCTCTCTTCTGGCCAGCTTCAACTCATCACATCGTCTTTGACAAACACGCTCATAACGTCAATCAACATGTCTCTGTTCCGAGCCAGCTTCCCCGCCCAGGGCGATTTCGCCCCTCTCTTCCGGCTGCTGGATGACTACGATTCCCACCGTTCAACCCGCCAGCAGCCCTCGCTGCGCTCTTTCTCTCCTCGCTTCGATGTTCGTGAGAGTGAGGAGGCCTACCACCTAGATGGCGAACTGCCCGGAATCTATCAGAAGGATATCGACATCGAGTTCTCTGACCCCCAGACCTTGGTCGTGAAGGGCCATACCGAACGCGAGTACCACGCCGAACCTAAAGAAGATAACGAAGCCGAGGACACTGCGGCTGAAGGCGAAAAGACTTCCGCTGTCGGACACCGCTTCTGGGCCTCTGAGCGCTCAGTTGGCGAGTTCCAGCGCACTTTCTCTTTCCCTGCTCGCGTTGATCAGGATGCTGTCAAGGCCACCTTGAAGAACGGCATTCTCTCTGTTCTTGTCCCTAAGGCTACCGCCGCCGCAACCAAGAAGATCACCATTGAGTAGATCAGCTCTGATGTTTCAACAGATCACAAATCTTTGCAACAATGTTGCTGGAAACAAACAATCGACGAGTCACGACCTGATTATTCTTCTACTTAATTCGCTACCAAACACGGTCTTTTATTTTTATCTTTTATTCTTACCACTTATCATTATCTCTTTTCTTCATTATCTTGTCTTTCAATATTATTAGTTAGTCCAATCAAATTTCCTACCATCTTCGAATACATTACCTATAGTACCATGACTTTTACGTAGATCACTTCCCCATCCAGACTGGACAATCACGTGTCTATCCTTATCGTGACTCTTATCGTAGCCGAGGCTCATTTGATTAGCCGATCCAAGCCCTCTTGAAGATGCATAGAAGAGCTAGAATCATGCCGAGTCTCCTCTCTCCCCCTCTCTATCTCTCTATCTCAAATCTGGGATCTGTTCTCTTTTTCATATCTTCAAGTCTTATAGTTTGACCTACGCTACCTCAACGTTATGGCGCAAACCTATTCTTTCCAGCACTTCACGGTGCAATTCCCGGCTGAGTATCCCTATGTCGCCCATGTAGAGATCAATCGACCAGACAAGATGAATGCATTTTTCGAGGCGTAAGTGCTATCGCGATTTACACTCTCTATTTTTTTCCCTCGCTAATACTTCTCTTGTCTCCTCAGGATGTGGCTCGAAATGAAACAGGTTTTCGAGAAGCTCTCAGAGGACTCAAACGTTCGGGCGATCGTTCTCAGTGGTGCTGGAAAGGCATTCACGGCCGGCCTAGATGTCAAGGCCGCATCTAGCGGACCCTTGTTTTCCGAAAATGACCTCGACCCAGCACGCGCAGCAACCATCATGCGCCGTCATATCGCCGAGTTTCAGGACTGCATCACGGCCGTCGAGCGTTGTGAAAAGCCCGTCATTGTGGCCATGCATGGATTCGCCCTTGGTCTTGCTATCGATCTATCAACAGCTGCCGACATCCGTATCTGTTCCCGAGATGTTAAGTTTGCGGTCAAGGAAGTAGATATTGGTCTTGCGGCAGATATTGGCACCTTGAGCCGCCTGCCCAAGGTCGTGGGCAATTATGGCTGGGTTAAAGAGGTTGCATTGACCGCACGAGTCTTTGGAGCCGAAGAAGCGCTGCGCGTTGGCTTCGTCAACTCCGTTCACGAGGATCGCCAAGCTACAATCAACGCGGGTCTCAAACTCGCATCATTGACAGCGAGTAAAAGTCCTGTCGCAGTTCAAGGAACTAAGGAAATCCTGAATTGGTCGCGTGATCATTCCGTTCAAGATGGACTACGTTATACCGGTGTATGGAATAGTGCTGCGCTGCAGACTAAGGATGTGTCTGCGGCTTTGCTTTCTGGTCTGCAAAAGCGTACACCAACCTTTGAGAAGCTGTGAACATACGGCTGGCCCGTGTTTCTATTTATGAGTCAAGCCATTGGGATCTTCATCTCCACAGGCTGATCGACAAAACCCAGCCTAAATGTATATCGAGCGGTCTCGGAGTACATATGTACATGCAATTAAATAGTCCTTCCAGCTTGTAAATCCAACATGTCATAACAAACTCCAGTCCTCACTTTACCTTCTACTATTTGTTTTACTCCTCTATACTAAATAGTATATCATCCGACCTCGGAAGATTCTTGGTCATGCTGGTCTCGGATTTCTTCCGCAAATACGGCCCATGTAGGGCTAGCTACAAGCCTCGAAACAATTTGTGTCTCGGCAGTTTCAGGCTCTTCGGGGCTTGAGGTTTCTGCAGTCTGACAGGACGCAGTTTATTAACTTGACATGACAAAATCGAAAAGACTCGGACCTTCAACTTTCAGGAAGAATAATCCAGGTTAAATGCAACATGTTAGAAAGGTTCCATGAATCAAGATGCACGGCCGAACCCCGAAGCCCTTTTGCGGCCTTCATTTCGCCGTCTGCACGCTGGATCTGAGCGTCTCCGCACGACCGAGCGTCAATGGGCGTCATTCGTGAAGAGCTTGGCTTGGGGCTTTTTTCCCACGTATCCTGAGTTCCGCTGCTTGGCTTTATTTATGCAGAAGGGAGTTGAAATCGTCAGGAGGTGTTACGGGCATATGACCTGTTAAGACTATTCATAATGCACGGTCTTTAGATTATGTATTATAATGGTATAAATATCGTCGAAGGTACACTCTAGCAGTAGTAGTAATAATCTTCATCCAAAGTGATTCTTCTTCTCCAGCACTACTAGTTGTACTATTACTACTATCCGCGAGTCCTCGCCATGAAGTCTTCTCTGGTTTTCTCCAGCCTCATCCCCAGTGCGCTGGGGGCCACCATCTACCTCGCCGGAGACTCGACCATGGCAAAGGGAGGAACTGGGTCTGGTACCGCAGGTATGTCTTTCTCTAAGTCCTGTCCATGTGAAATATCCTTCTAGCAGTGTATTCTGCTCATGCTGACTTTCATATTTCCTCAGGATGGGGTCAATATGTCTCCCCCTACACCTCTGCCACCGTATCTAACCAGGCCGTCGCCGGTCGAAGTGCTCGATCATATACTCGGGAGGGCCGATTCGACACCATTACAGAGCAGGTTCAATCAGGAGATTGGGTGATCATTGAATTTGGTCATAACGACGGTGGTTCCCTCAGCTCAAGTGACAACGGCCGTACCGATTGCCCTGGCACCGCCGATGAGACCTGCAGTACAACCTACAACGGCGTGGCAGAAACTGTTCTGACCTTTCCCAAATATTTGGAGAATGCGACAGCAAAATTCAAGGCCAAGGGTGCCAATGTACTCATCTCGAGCCAGACGCCGAACAATCCATGGGAGACAGGAACTTTCACCTATTCGCCCTCGCGATTTGTCGAATATGCCAAACTGGCCGCATCAAAGGCCGGTGTACCATATGTGGACCACGGAGCATACGTCGCCGATATCTTTGAGTCCTTAGGCCTCAGCACCGTCGATGCATACTTCCCTCTTGATCACACTCACACAAGCACCGAGGGAGCAGAGGCGGTCGCTAAGGCGTTCTTCAAGGGAGTTATTTGCGCAGGGATTGATCTCCAGAGTCTTTTGAACACAAAGGACTTCCCAGGCAACTGTTTGTAAATGCCATCGGGATGCGAGGCTGTTCCAAATAGTGATAGTAGTTAGGAGAAACAATGAAAAGCAGTGTCATATCAGAAAAAGAGGCACATTTGCCCGTAAAATTTCGTCATGGGTCATCATGTATTTCCAAAGGCTACATATAAGACAGGTAAAAACCAGGGTATCATGCACAGGGAACAGGATGCTATGTTGACAGGCTCGCTTAATCTCAGTGTGACTCCTCAATAATGGGTCGGGCAAGGCCGCGTTTCTCGACGCGGTGATAATATTGCATCAAATTCGGAAATCGGGCGTCAAATGGGCCCTGGGCTTGGAAGATCTCCCACAGCACTGGCCAAAGAGCGCAATCATCAATGCCAAATACCGAGCCTCCAAGGTAATGTTGGCCATCTAGTGTACGATCAAACATGTTCAACCCAAAATCAAAACCGCCAGCTGTTGAGCTCTGAATATGCTTACGCCAGCAGGCAAAAATCTCCTCTATCCACGGCAGATGGGCGCCGCCGCGGAGGATCTCGACACCAGGTCGAACAGATTCGACAGGCCGTGCAGCAAGGTATTTCAAGATGTTGAGATCGCCAACTATGGCGTTTCCGTCGGCATCTGTATAGATTGGCTGTTTGGCGAAATTGCCATTGTCTCTAGCGACACTGGAGTTAGGGCCATTGCCAGCCTCATATCGTATTCCACTCTCTGCCAAACACAGCCGCACTCTGAGATCGGCTACTGCATCCCCACTCAAAGCCAAGTGGGATGTTGACGCAATAACAAAGTTGACAACATCGAATCCACCGCCGTAGACTCTATTCCAATCGAATTCAGTTGCGCGATTCTCTTGACTGAATGCACGAATCAATCGCTCTGTCTCCACAGCGTCACCGTGAACCACCGGTCGAGCAGTTTCTCTAGATTTGCTGACAGCCCCTTGGCCCCAGATAACGCTCGCCCTGGGGTCAACGTAGGTCTCGATATGCCGAAATGTGATGGAAATGCGCTCGCCGCCATACGCTTTCTCTTCATCTGTTTTCATGGCGTCCGGGCGCTTGTCAGGTCGAATAGCATGCAGCCAGCGCATATTCGTTTTCTCGCCAAGAACAAAGAGTGAATTGTGAGGCAGTGCAACGCGCTGTGTAATTCTACCTGCTTCCAGGCCGTCTTCTTGCTTGATCTCGGCTGCGGAAGTCTTGGTGCGGAGATGTAGGATGCGTTGAGCACCTAGGCTCACGTTGCAGATAAAAGACCCTCTTGCAATATCGAGTGTTTTATCAGAGTGCTCAGATATCGAGTCCTGGCCATCACGGTAGAGTTGAATTAGCGCATGATTCAAGGGGTGGCCAAGGACGCGCTCCACCGCGACTCGCGCTTGGTCTACTGCGGGTGTGAATTGATTCAAAGGAGGGGATTCATCGGCAGGGTGTCGATAGATTGGCATTGAGCCATCCGGCTGGACACTTCCTTGAACTGCCACTAATCGAGGTACTTGGCCGGATAAATGGTACATCTTCTGCCAGGACACCTCGGCTCGTATACGTTCGAAGGAATCTGCAGGTAAATCAAGCTGGGAAACGAGACGAGAGTCTCCTTCCCCTATCCTATCATTGGTATTTCCAGCGGCTGTTGCTGGATCAGCGGTTGTTGGCTCCCGACGTTTCGGTCGGCGCACTCGTGCGCGCACATGTTTCTTTCCCTCGACGCCGCCAGAGCGGGCATGAGACCCTCCGGCTGTCATTCGATGAGTTCGAGTGAGTGACGCCAGTTCCGTGAGACTTCGTATATCCTCATCTGGTTCTTCGGGGATCGCATCATCTGTCTGGACTCCCAAGCTATTCATGAAACCCTCGATTCCAGAGGGAGCGGTGGTAATTGGTCGTTTTGGTTGCGTATCGCCTTTGGTGGCAATGGCATGGGTTTCCTGCCAATCCAGTTCCTGGGTGAGTTCCCGAGCGTCCAGGCCGGTTGCACCAAGAATGTCGGCCATGCGGCGCATAGCCTCTTGATGGCGTTGAAAGTCGCGATAACCAAGACAGTCCTCGATCAGGGTGACGGAAAAGCCGTTACGAACGGCATCACAGGCGGTCGCATAAACGGAAACATTTGAAAGAGAACCACAGAGATATAATTCGGTTATGAATCGAGTTCGGAAGGACAGGACAAGACCCTCGGACTCCAAAGCGGAGTAACCGGCCTTGTCCAACACCGTGTCTCGTTCGCGGTCTAGAGCTGCCAGAATTGGAGCGGGGAATTGAAACCCGGTGGTCTGCGGAGCACAACAAGTCGCGACGGATCCAGAGAGAAAGGCTTCTTGGTCGACAGGTTCTGGCGAATCGCGATCCGAAGAAGCTTCGATAATATCGGAAGAGGGGGGAGGCATTCGCTTCGGCGGCTGCTTCTCCAAGACAATGCGATCGCCGAAGTTCCAATCATCTAGAGGCTGAGGAGATTCATATTGGGATCGCACCCAGATTACATCACCGACGCGACGAAAAGCAGCGACCAGTGGGGGGAGAGTCTCGAGGATGTCAGGAGTGTTGGCGACATGCAGAGCACCAGCGGGGCGCACGAAATCATTTTGAAAGTCGAGCAACAGTAAAGCCTTGCGGGTCTGAATGGAAGGCAGATCACCGAAAGAGAAGAAACTCATCGTCAAGACATGGTACGGCGATTACCACGCCACAGAAGCCAAGCCAATTTGAGACAAACCCGAAGGTGGAGGAGGAGAAAGAAGAGGAGGAGGGGAAGCGATTCGGAGAGTACTATCAACGGGGAGGAGGGGGGGGAGGGGATGAGTTGTGAATTGTGAATTGTGAGTGGGGGCGAATAAAGACCCAGCAGGATGGTAGAGAGATACCTAAGGCATGTAAGACAGAAAAGAGAGCAAAGAGAGAAAAAAATGGTCAGATTGGAGGAAGTACAATAAAAGTGGGATGAGATGAAGTTGAAGAGGTTCGATTGGGCGGAGGAGAGAGTCGACCGAATTGTCGGGTCGATTACTACAGCATCAGTACAGTATATAACTAGTACTACTAGTTATAGTATCTATATACAGTAGCATAATAAATAGTATACAATCTACAAAGAATCAAAGTCTAGCAGAGCATATACTATATGCTATATAATAGTATGATACTACACATCCACTATATACAAGATAAATTAGTGGATGTACCTACATTACCTAATGATATAGGTATATACATAGGTAGGTATATAGTAACTAGTGGTACATCTAATGTAGTACTACATATATCCAAATCTCTTGCTAGTAGCAAGATGAGTCTAAGCTCTAGAATACCGTATCTATCTATCATAATAATAATAATTATCGTATATCCTCTACTATCATATTATGCCACTACTCTATACTAGTTATATATTATTGAATACTCATTAATATACATATCACAAAGTAATTCAAGTTAGTATAGAGTGAATGTAAATAAAAGTATCTAGTACACTCAAGTACTCCGTACCCCGGATACTCTATTTACTAGCTACATCGCAATACATATTTACTCTAATAGTAGATAGCTAGCTAGCTAGCTCTACTGTTGCTACTGCGATGCAGGCTGATTCTGATTGGTCATTTTGTATCACGTGCTCCGAGATCGGCCGGGGAGACTGTGCACCTCTCCGGGTATCACATGACTATGACTCCTGCTTGCGGAGCAACCGTGGAATGGCGGGCTTGCCCCAACTTCTTTTTAAATCCCGCCCAGATTCCTCCATCTTCTTCTTCTTCCTCCTTCTTTTTTCCCCATCTTCTTCTTCTTTTTCCCTTCTTTGACCACTCTCCCCTCTTCAATTCCTATCACAATGGCTTCCCGTGCTCTTCCCCGTGCGTTCCGCATGGCCCGTGTGGCCGCTCCTCGCTCCGTCGTCACCGCCGCCCTCCCTCGTCCGGCTCTGGCTTCGGTCGCTCGTCGTGCTATCGCCCCTGTCACCCCCGTCCGTGGTGTCAAGACCATTGACTTTGCTGGTGTCAAGGAGGACGTCTACGAGCGTGCCGATTGGCCCCGTGAGAAGCTCCAGGAGTACTTCAAGAACGACACTCTGGCCCTCATCGGTTACGGTTCCCAGGGTCACGGTCAGGGTCTGAACCTGCGTGACAACGGTCTGAACGTCATTGTCGGTGTCCGCAAGGATGGTGCTTCCTGGAAGGAGGCCATCCAGGATGGCTGGGTCCCTGGCAAGAACCTGTTCGATGTTAACACTGCCATTGAGAAGGGTACCGTCGTCATGAACCTGCTCTCCGATGCCGCCCAGTCTGAGACCTGGCCCGCCATCAAGCCCCTCATCACCAAGGGCAAGACTCTCTACTTCTCCCACGGTTTCTCCCCCGTCTTCAAGGACCTCACCAAGGTTGACGTCCCCGAGGGTGTCGATGTTATCCTCGTTGCCCCCAAGGGCTCCGGCCGTACCGTCCGTACCCTCTTCCGTGAGGGCCGTGGTATCAACTCCTCCATTGCTGTCTACCAGGACGCTACCGGCCAGGCCAAGGAGAAGGCCATCGCCATGGGTGTCGCCGTCGGCTCCGGCTACCTCTACGAGACCACCTTCGAGAAGGAGGTCTACTCCGACCTGTACGGTGAGCGTGGCTGCCTGATGGGTGGTATCCACGGTATGTTCCTCGCTCAGTACGAGGTCCTCCGTGAGCGTGGCCACAGCCCCTCTGAGGCCTTCAACGAGACCGTTGAGGAGGCCACTCAGTCCCTGTACCCCCTGATCGGCGGTAACGGTATGGACTGGATGTACGCTGCCTGCTCCACCACTGCCCGTCGTGGTGCCATTGACTGGTCTGCCCGCTTCAAGGACAACCTGAAGCCCCTCTTCAACGAGCTGTACGACTCCGTCCGTGACGGTACCGAGACCCAGCGCTCCCTCGACTACAACTCCCAGAAGGACTACCGTGAGAAGTACGAGAAGGAGATGCAGGAGATCCGTGACCTCGAGATCTGGCGCGCCGGTAAGGCCGTCCGCTCTCTGCGCCCCGAGAACCAGAAATAAATATAATATCGTGATACCCGTTTTTGCGAGGGGTTTGGTCAAAAAATTATTATGATGTACTATGAATCTGTGAAAGTATTTTTGCGGGTATGCGAATATCAACGGCCAGTTGGCTGCCTTTTCCTTGTTCAACCACTTTTCCTTCTTCTCTTCCTCGTAGCTTCATCAACTTGTAGTTCAGTATAGTTATTTATCGGAATGACTCACAATCATCTGTAGTCGCATCGGAGCATTTCCGGAGAAGAACGCGGGGAAATCCTCCGACTGATTCCCCCTCGTATCTTCTACTTTCTCTCTTCATCTCATTCCTCCCAGCTGTATCAGTGTAACACTGACAATAAACATCATGACTTCACCCGCCGAACAAGCACAATCACTCACCCCCGCCGCCATTGAGGCTGCATATGGACTGATTCAGCCATATGTCCATCGTACCCCATTGCTTACCTGCAAGACTCTCGACTCCATCGCGTCGACCCCACAGTCCCCCGAGTCCCTCGTCGGCACGCCATTCGAAGGACAGACGCCCGCGCGGCCAAAGTTCAGGCTCTTCTTCAAATGTGAGAATCTTCAGCGAATTGGCGCTTTCAAGGCCCGGGGTGCTTTTCATGCGTTGCTGCGGTTGATCGAGGAACGCGGGGAAGAAGAAGTGCGGCGACGCGGAGTCATCACTCACAGTTCTGGTATGAAGTGACCCCCATAAACGAAAATATCTACTGAAGGGAAGAAAGCAAACTAATTTCATGAATCATCTCTATAGGAAATCATGCCCAAGCTCTCGCCCTCGCCGCATCAACCCTCCATATTCCCGCTCACATTGTGATGCCCAGCATCAGTACCTCCTCCAAGATCGCCGGCACTCGGTCCTACGGTGCAAACGTTGTATTCAGTGGCTCAACAAGTGTGGAAAGAGAAGCAGTCGTTGCAGAAATTCAGGCTAAGACAAATGCCATTCTAATCCCTCCGTACGATGATTTCAATATCATCTGTGGACAGGGTACGACTGCCTTGGAGCTGCACGCACAATATACGGAGCAAGTCCGATCCGAGCATACTCTCGATGCAGTCATCACGCCCGTAGGAGGTGGTGGATTGAATTCGGGCATGGCAACTTTCTTCTCCGACAAACCAACTCGTGTCTTTGGCGCGGAGCCCGCTTATGAAGGTGCAGATGACTGCCGGCGTGGACTGCAAGCTGGAGAGCGTGTGACTAAAGTCTCGACTCTGACTATTGCAGATGGCTTGCGCACTCCTGTTGGACTACTTAATTGGGAGGTCATCTCTAACAAACGCAAGGTGGAGGGTGTATTTGCTGTCACAGAGGAGCAGATCAAGACTGCCATGCGTTTGGTGCTGGAACGTATGAAGGTGGTAGTTGAGCCCAGTGCTGTTGTTGGATTGGCTGTCTGTCTATTTGATGAAGAATTCCGGAGGCGCGTTGAAGAAGAGAGCGGCGAAAAGGGCTGGGATGTTGCGATTGTATTCAGTGGAGGCAATACGACTGTAGAAGCGATTGCTAAGTTGTTTGGTTGATAGATACTGCGTGTATATAGTAGATGACCGAGTATATTTAATGTGCAAAGAGATGATGCTTCAAGTACTTTCAATTCCTTGTATCCATTCAAGTTCTGGTTTGGCATGTCTTTTGATCATCTACCTATGATATCGTGCTGAGGTAACTCGATTCCCATCTCATGGACATAGAAAGCAAAACTACCGCCATTGTACCAGTCAACTCCATCTGCCACACGCCGAGGCCATTCTTCACGATCCCATGTATTCACCCAAGCAGAGAATTTGCCTTGGTTCACGATATCCTGTCGCATGGAGGCATCTCTCTCAGCATTATGCACGCTCACGGCTGGAGGAAACGGACGCACTGCGTCTCGATGAACAATTAGACGTAGAATCGGGAAATTCCCCCATGGTGCAGGGAGAGCCGGCTTAAGTGCCGGAGTTCGTGATGGCATTCGATCGTAAGGGTCGGGGGGCATGGAGTTGTTATTGTTAGCAGGCCTGCCAGTCGTGACGGTCGCAGTATACAAAACCACACATCCAAACCGGCCTTGCAATTTCTTCAATTCTTTGACCAGCTCCGTATATAGATCCACGAGGTAGAAACTCTGCTTTTGCTCACGTTCCTCGTCTATCTCAGCGCGAGATCGGCCGATATCTTCGGTTCGAGCTACCTCATCACGTAGTTTGTCTTGCCAGAAGAATGATGTCATGCTGTCAATGGAAACAATTTGCAGAGGACGACCAGAGGACTTGTGTCGTGAAAGATCATATAGGTAAGAGTCGAGGGCACGGAGAGTGGCGAGGATGGCAGAAGATGACTGTGGGCGAAAGACATGAACTTGCTGCAGCGAAGAGACTAACATAGCCTCGATATCTCCATCCGTAGGACCACCAGCATCCTCATTAAGGGCGTCCGGGTCCAGGGTTTGTCGTGCATGTCGTACAATGCCACGAGCCACGACACGAAGCCGATCAGCATCGAAACGATCATCACTATCTATCCAGACCACAGCTGCTTCTTTCCCGCCAATAGGGATATTTTCATAAGCCCGAGGCAGGACCGCGAGCGCAGTCAGATAGTAAAGGAGTTGTGATTTTCCTGCTGCAGAAACACTACTTGATATTTCCACGACCGGACAAGGTTTCTTATTGCGATATGCGGAAGCCGTGAAGAAAACGTTGGAAGGTTGTGAAACCAAATCATCATTTGGATCAGCTCCCTGAAATATCATTTCTTCATCATCATAACGATTCTGTGCTCGCTGAACTAGTGATTCCAGTTGTTGTTGTGGAATGTCGCCTGGTTTCGCGGCCTTAAGCATGAACACCTCGAGTAGAGCATCGAGGATAGGTATACCAAGCGGGCCCGATTCAGGGTTCCCAATATCTGGACATACATTGGCCAGATCATGTAGCAACTAGATACATATATCAGTGATTTGATACTCTACTGCTGATCTGAATGAAACATACCTGGTCCAAACCCTCAAGATGTACCTCGGCCAGTGAGGACGCGCCTAAGCTGGCAGCCATGATAGACAATCATTGATATCGTAAACGCATATCCCTTTATGAATTTTGAAAGTACAGCATACAAAATCATGCAATACTCAATGGCTTCAATCCTTGTTCATGAGGTTCTGCAAGAAGCAAAAGTGAAGCAAATCGCGGAAAGCGGCGAGCCTCCGCTTTTCCTCGATTTCGTCCGACTTTCTTTCCTCCTCAACTTTTCTTCCTTTCCGCGACATCTTTCGACTCCCTCTTCAACTTGACACTTCGAATATGGCACCTCTAGTCCCTTGTTTCTCTGCAGATACTCTGCCCGACCATGTCAATACGATCAAACGCAATTTCCAAGATAAACGCCGCAAAGGCCCCGAAGTCAAGTTGAAAGAGTGCCAACTTCTCGAGATGCTCCAATACTCCTGTAATCCACCACAAGAGGAGATTCCGAAACCAGGTGTGATTGTGTGCAAGCCAGTTGTCCGATTATTCCGACGGTGAGTGCTTGGTGACAGAGTGAACAATTACTCGAGACGTTGGACTGATTCAGTTGCGATAGCTGCGCCGGCGGACTTACGGTTGAGACAACATCTTGGGAACCTCTTAGACAGGCAGAGGAAGCGACTAAACAAGCACATGGAGTGGCAAATTCTTGAAACATGGGGTTATATAAAGCATAATCGTTGCATTGGGTGGAGTTTACGGTCATTATTGGGGGATTGTTCGATTACATGTATGGGGTGATGTACGATAGAACATCTTAAATTCAATTATTGTCATAGTACAGACTGCCATGGGGTATCTCCTCAAGAACGACTCCGAAACGTGCAACCAAGCGCCAACCATGAAAGCGAAACCCAACAAGAAAGATAAACAAAACCCGAAGAACGCCAATGATAATAGTCTTACATCGTCCTCACGGCCATATATTGCTTCAGCCCGCAAGACCGTCAACTGGGAAGCTCGGCGCTGGCAGTCGGTTTGAGCGTCTTTTCCTCCACATTCCTCGTTGAAGTGTTTCGCCGCCAGAAATCCCGCTCGCAGTTGACGATAGGGCCCATCTCCAGATTCCATGACATTTTCGACCTCGCTTTGGTATCTGGATCGGCCGGAAGCCCTGAATCGATTTCCATTGCAGAGCTCATGGTAGCACCAAGCGCCGAATGTCCATGTGAATCCTTTGGCAATTTCTTCGCAAGTCCTTTAACCGTCCTCTCAAACATTGTTTCCATGCTCTCGGGTCGGCGGCCCCAGAGCTTTTTATCTCGACTACTCGAGCTGGTCGGGTTGTCGCGGAATGCGGCACTGGCCAATTTGCGCAAAGCCTCTTCACCATGTCGTCCATCCTCAGCTGCCCGTTCTCGGATCTTCCTAGGATCGCTATCTCTCTCTGTGAAAACTGCTGTGGCAGCGTAGGTATGCTTGCTTGGAAAGTCGGGAAAGTGACTTGGAACATATGATCGGTTCGATTCGCTCTCTTCGACTCTGAGGGCATTCAGAAATGGCAGTTTTCGAGACACTTCATCTTCGGGTGGTGGCGATGGTAGGAGGGCGGGGATATGAGAGGATGATGGGGGAGCTTTGACGTAGGGCTTCAGATCATCGGGGGAAAGACGACCACATTTGAGGGCATGTTCAAAGTCGTGAGGAATAGGTTGGATACGGCGAGATGATAGCATTGACTGGTGAACGTATGACGAAAGTCGTAGGAGGTCTGCAAACAAGTCGAATTAAATCAGTTAAATCTTTCCTTCTAAAAGGGAAATAGAATGTTGCTGTTGCAATTCAATACATACGCTCTTCGGCCGCACTTCTAAAGCTCGACATAGCCGTTGGGTCTGCCAGCTCGAACCCGGCATCTCTGAGAAGCTGTCCGATCGAGCGATCCATCAGATGGTCAATGTTGCCGTCATCCTGTAAAGCAGGCTCGGTCGCCAACGGGAGGGTCACAGGCTCTTGTAGGCGATGGTGATGATGATAGTATTGTTTCGGTCGCTTGATATCTGCGGCTTCTTGTTCAGAAGAGCTGCGCTTCATTGGAAGGCCCGACGACGCCATGGCCGAATGATGTTGAAGTCGGGTTTGAATGCGGCGGAGCTTGTTGATTGGGGGGGAAGGAGTCACGTGGATATATTGACACCTGAGGCGAGAACAAGTCGAAGAGGCACAGAAGGAGAAGTTAAAGACTCATAAGAAAAGAAGTAAAAGAAATAGTAATTGCGAATGTATTAGACAGTAGTGACCATAATAAATACCCAGATTGATTCAATTACTCTATACATTCTAAGTGCACGACGTGCAGTCCATATTGGCCCATCCTCGACCAATCCGGCATTCGCTTATGAAAGCTTCAACCTCAACTTCTCGTGGAGCCCGCGACTTCGCTCTCTTCTTTCTCCTTCCCCTCCACTTCCACCCCCCAAACCACCAAGGCAGGTCATATACTGTCCGAATCGATTAAGTGTTACGTCGAAAATCGATTGACGCTGTTCATCCGTTACAATGCCTGCCGCTATCCCCCCCATCACCGGCGTACGTCCCCCTTCTCATTGCAGCCCGAGTTACCCCGATCGGGCTGGTCGGGCTCGCCGGATTGCCCTGAATGACTGTTACCAGACAAGTAACTAACTTGAATTCTCTCGTAGATGCTCCGCCGTGGTCTGGTTCTGGACCTGAGCACCGCTTTCGGTGAGTGACTGACGCCCAAGTTACGAGTGGCATGATTCATGGACGAGCGAATTATGTCCCGGGTACTCTGTGATCGCATGGCAAAATGATATTGGGAATGATATAATTGAATATCGGAGAATCATATAACTGATCAGGACCTTTCATTAACCAGGTTTCGGTACCACCTTCGGCTACCTCTGGTGGTACGGTAAGTAACAAGATACCCTTATATTGAATCTCCATTAATCCACCCTCATCCATTCCTAACTCTTCTTCTTGTTCAGGCTTCCACCTTCCCCGTGTCCGTGAGCGCGACACCTACTACGCTCGTCTCGAGCAGGAGCGCGCCGCTCAGCGCGATTAAATCGCTCGCCGCTAGTCGCCTTACCTCGCCTCGACTGTCTTTACTCTCGCCTGTCGGCACAATGTTCTCTATGTCAAGCAACTTTTGTTCTCCAAAGCCAACAAATCAAACAATATGTTCATTGATTCAATGTCGCTCTCAGTAGGCCTTAGCCCGCCTTGAGGCAAGTTATACTTTATTGGTCACGTCGAGGCTTGCATGACTGGGCAATCGATTGTACATATACATTTGTGAACAATGTGTTATTCCAAGATTTGGGTTTAAAGTACTTTTCCCTCTGGTAACGGGTGATTTTCTTTGAAGTCATTGTTTGCCTTCATTAGAGCTCGTAGTTCCTTTCTGTCTTCTTCTTCTTCTTCCAAGCATTTCTCTTATGGCTTGGCTAGGAATACCAAGGTTGCACTCCGCTACTATACGGCCGTACGTCTTCGCAACTATTGATTTGTTTCATGATCTATCGAATTCAAACGCTGATTACGCCGGTATATGTACTCAAAACTCCCTCCCCGGTCTGGATTCTGGATGCGATCCCTTTCCATGTCGAGCCGTAGATCATCATAATCTCATTCCTTCATGCCAGCCACCTAAATCATACTCTTTTCTTCAAGAGAAGCCAAATTTCAAATCCAATCCTGCTAAACCGCAGGGTCCAGGTATCAGTTCTATTTTAGTACCTTGTCGAACGAGACGCCACGGACGGACCCGCCGGCCATGGACGATCGTACGTTGCGTTTGAAGCCATCCCGATTTGTCCGGAGGTCTTCCGCGGCTTCTTTGTTTAGTGGATCGGATGCGTTGGGCTCGAGGAAGAGGAACTATAGCAGTATGGTGTTAGTTAGGCGTGTTTCAACTCGCGGACCTTGTTGGGCCATAAAGACGTAGGTAGATACGAACCTGCATTCCCACAATCACCGCATTCAAGTTCAATACAGGCTTCCAGTCTTCACGCAGGATATTCAGACACACATTACCCTCCAGGTCGATGTTCGGATGGTAGATCTTTTGAGTGCACTTGACCTTAGGCGGGTCATGGGGGAAGTTCTGGTTGACCGTAAAGTTGAAATGGAATACACCACCCTTATACATGCCCTCGTCCGGTTCGATAGACAAGGTAAAATTTAGAATATCGTCGGGGTTAGGGAAGGACATCTTCATCGTGTTGCCGAGGGTCAGCTCTTGGAGATCTAGTTTTGAAGGTATAAATGGTCAGCAACGGTCTTGCAAAGAGTGTCATTTGAACGGTTGAGAACTGTTCATCTCGGAAAGGCAGGGAGAACGCACCTCGCTGTACTCGCAACTGTGCAGCGGTGACCTTCTTCTTTTTCTTGCCCGCAGCGCCTTCGGCATTTTCAGCCTGCTGCTGCTGTTGTTTCTGGTCATCAGGTTAGAATCGTATGCGATTGGCCATAGTCCTACTCAAAGGGCAGCTATACCATAGACCAGATCTTTAGCATCTTGGCTCAGGATTACCACCCCACCTTGGTGGCACAGCTTGCAAGACAAAGAAATGAGGGGTATAAGTCGTCCTTTGTCGGAGAATATTTTCCGTAGGCCTAGATTCAACTAGACAAAGAGTCGGTATTGCAGGGGTTGTCGTAGGTGCTTGAAGGGAGGAAGCGAAAGAGAAAGAGAAGTTCTTGCGGGGTCCAAATTGCGCGGTTGCGGCTGCGGCTGCGGTTGCGCCTTTCAAGCGGCTAAGGCAGGCATCAAATGACGTACTTCATAGTTAGCATCTACGGCTATCATCTACGGATTCGCTCAGTCGAGTTTTAATTTGGTACCAATTGATAATCACATTTTTATACTCAAGGTGGAACGTTAGATGAGACTCCAGTTTTGAGATCTGACAAAATTCATTGCGCCCCGAATGCATCCCTTTGCATCGCTATCCGGACAAAAGACGGGTTTCAGGTTAAGGATCAACTCTGTGCCGTGCAAAACACTAATGGCATGACAAAATAGAATAAGAGAACAAGTTTGGGCATCTTGGGTTAGAATACATATGGCAATAAAATAAAATGATTTAGGAAAAGAGAATGAGAAGGGAAGACAAGAAAGGAAACAGGATATGCGAGAGAACAGTTCGTGAGAAAAATTAAGGAAGAACTGAATGCTATGGCGTTTAGCGACGGGCAAAGCAGCACTTGATACCAGTGCGACCCAGGAACCAACAGCAACCGATGAAACGGAAGAGCGCCATCGCAGCGTTAGACCATAGAAGAGCCTGGAAGAAACGCGCGGTACGGTCGGTGGAGGTATTCTGAAGATATCGTTAGTAACATAGTAGGCAAAAACGGGGCGATGGGATGAACATACGGTGAAGCCGAACTTATCGACAGATTCGCTAGTAATGCAGACCGCCATGAAGGCGTTGCTGAAAATCCAGAAAGTGACAAGGCGAGTACGGAAACTCTTATAGGAGTCTTCCAGGGATTTCTCCTCATGCTCGACAGGCGCAACGAACGGGGTCAGAGCACGCTTGACAGTGGCCTCAAATTGGCTATCGATATCCGCCTGCGGTTTGTCGATTTCCTCGATGACGGCGTCCTTACTGCCTTCGTCCTTTGTGGTCTTCGCAGAGGGAAGAGCATCGGCCTTGTCAGATCCCTTGGTACCCCAGGAGACATCGTGCCAGTTGCTGAACGCATAAACATTCAGAATGTTGATATACGACGATTGGAGCACGAGGTACTGAGGGAAGGAAGTGAACATGTGCCAAGGATCGGCATACATGAAGGAAGCAACAAAGTAGAGACCAAAGGTAGCTGCCAACGCAATGATAATGATACCAGCGCCAGAAGATCCGAAGAATGATTTGAGGAATGCGCCGACGCCCTCATCGGTGGTGAAGTCCATGGGGGCACCACCACTGAATGCGCGAACGACCAGGTAAATGGAGTCGACAACGATGTACAGTTGGATGAGACCAAAGACGACGAAAGAGGCCAGGTAGGAGAACTTGGAACCCTTCGGTCTGTTTCCGAGAGCGAGAATAAATTGGAGCAGCAGGAATCCCAAATACACGTACTTGATGATGGTGTTGATGATAGGAGTTGCCTCCTTGCCAAAGGGGAACGCAGTGTGTTTGTTGCTGTCGCTGGGCGTGCCGACAAGATCGATAATGACGGTCGTGGTCAACCAGTATGAGGCAAGAGAGAACCACGAGAGGAAAGTCTGGAACATGTTGTAGAGCAACTGGATATGCAGGAAGAACATGCGCACAATGTTGTGGCCACTCTTGTACATACGGCCGAAGTGCATCAAGGAATAAATACCAGCCGCAAAGGAACCGTTCAACCAACGACGACGTTGCGAAATGAATTCGGCCGCGCCCTCGGGGACATCAGTTTCACCCTTTGAGGCTTTGACGTACGACAAATGCCATTTAGAGCCGGCCTTGGCGACCAATTCGAAACACAGAATTCTGTCCTCGGCCAAGAACATATTCTTCTTGAAGATGTTCATACCCTCAATACCCTTTTTGCCCAGCTGTTTCGATAATGTGTGATCTCCGTGGAAATATTGTTCTAGCGGACGTCCCATGATGGCACGGAAACGATAAGCTGAGAAAGCACCAGGCAACACGGAAACATAACCGAAAGACGATTCCAACGGTTTGTCCAAAATGTTACTGATCTTGTATTCGAAGTTTTGAGCCGCCACAAGAGGATTGACAAGATTACGCCAGCCCTTACCCAGCATGGCGTGGATTTCACCACAAGCACCACCGAGATCTTTGTCGTTATAGAATCCCTCCCAAAGGGCAAGAAGTGATTTGTGACCAGGCTTGGTTCCAGCATCGAGCAGAATGCAGACTTCGGGGTTCAGGATACGACCAAAGGCATTGAACAGCCAACGGTGAGAGTTGATCTTCTTGCTGTTCTTCTGCTTCAAACAGAACATCATCTGCACGGGTGGCAGGGTGCTGGGGCCGTCATCTGTCGGACGAATGAGCTGCTGGCCTGGCGTGACGGAAAGTTGAGTAGTATATTCGAACTGTTGACTTTGTTAGTATTCGCGCGTCTCATCAAGATTAGTTTGGTCCTGCTCCAACATACAATATGCGCCACAGTTTCCTTGCCGTCGACATCACGCTTCATAACACCATCTTGGTAGATACCAATAGTGGCCAGGACATCAAGTGTATCCTTGTCACAGGGATCAATACCGTCGAAGACCAACGCGACGACAATCTTTTGCCAGGCGGGTCCACCTTTGTTCCAAAACTCGGACTTTTTCAAGTTAACGATATCGCGAATGTTTTGCATCACACCATGGAGGGTACGCGCAGTCAACACTTTATCTTCGTTATAGTAGGTGATGGCGATCAACAGTTCGGTATGACGGTTATACATTGCGGGGCGCAAATTGTAACCATTGTGAAGGGTGAATTCGTTTGGATCGCAGGTTGCCGCGGTGTCTGTAGCGATATGTCAATGCATTGCTCTTGATTCGAGTATCTCAAGACGGCAATCGGTGCTCCCTCTCCAACTTACATCTCATGTGGGTGAACTCCTCGCTGCCACCCTCCAGATCATTGCGGTACTTGGCTTGAATGGCATTTTGAATAGCACTTGGCACCGGGTAGTCGACGCTGAGAACTGAACCCTGAACCAGCTTAACCTTACGAGTGGCATATCGGCGAAGACCTCCACCGCCGCCACCGCCCTCGGGACCACCAGGCGCCTGGCGCTGGCGCCAGGCCTCAGTGGAAGAAGTTTCACTCCGAGCATAAGGGGAGGCGACACGGCCAGGCACTCCAAAAGCGGCAGCTGGGCTCTCGGAGTTACCCGAGTAAGTGGAACCCGAATAAGGGTCTTGGTACGCAGGTGTCGAGTCGGTAGCATAAGTTTCGGTCAGGCTGTAACCGGAGGCAGGGCGAACGGGGGAGACACCCCGAGAGTGAGGGTCGTCAAAGGGTGTCGCAAAGGGACCCTGTTGTTGATGGGACAAAAGTCCCCGCGCTGCATCATCGTCTTGACCATACTAATGACAGAACAAAAAAAAAACCACAGGGTCAGCCAGCGCATTCATGGAATTGTGAGATTTGGTGCTGGCTTTCGGGATTATGGCATACCTGCGAGTTTGGAACATCCTGTATACGATGAGCATCATCGTAGTTCGGCGAGTGTGCGCCAGAGCCTGAGTAGGCCATGATGCGCAAGTGGGAAGATAAAAGAGTACCAAAGGGGGATCCGATGAAAGAGGGGGAAGGGGTATTGACAAGACACAAACAACGTGAGGTTCAAGCCACCAGGGCCACACAAGTGAACGACAAGAACAGTGGGCCGCGGGTGTTGAAAGGGAGAAAGTTGAAGGGATTGAACCTCGAAGGGATTGTTTTGGGGAGGGGGAGAGTGGAGAGAAAGAGTAGAGAAAAGAAAGAAAGGAGTTGAAGAGGGGGAGAGAGAGAGAGAGACACGAGAGTGAGAGGGGGTTGGCGATGAGAAAGGGAGGCGTTTGAACTGTCCAAAAAATTAAAAATAAAATGAAACTAAAAAATTAGAAAAAAAGA
>Ga0102593_1000896_pt1 | contig 37049 bp, 33 predicted proteins | sample AraplaCol_mMS_r2_2_FD_76862 | JGI IMG/M metagenome (GOLD analysis project Ga0102593, IMG submission 76862) | Arabidopsis root microbial communities from North Carolina, USA - plate scrape MF_Col_mMS_r2 (SPADES assembly) (version 2) | ecosystem: Host-associated > Plants > Roots > Endosphere...
CGTCGGCACGAAAGTGAATGCACAGGCGGCAGCCCGGTGCGCCGCTCGCTACAAGTCGTATCGACCGGAAGACAATACGTATCAACCATGGGAAGGACCGCGGCGCAGTTGCGACATGTCGGATCTCGTTGCGACCAGCAATTGATTCTCGGCGGTGGTCGCGCGGTGTGGATCATGCTGCACGAGGATATTGTCGGCAGGCATGTGGATGATCCCGCTGGGATCGGTCTCTGAAATGGCGATGCGAACCCGCCCGAGGGCGGCCTGCCGCTCCGCGAGCGGAAGTTCGAGGAAGGACGAGTCATCGAAATCATGCTTCGTCAGTGCTTGGCATGATGGTCGCCGTGGTCGCCTTCGCGTCGGTCTTTAGCTTGTGCTTCCGGCACGATACGACGACCCCCGCGGCATCAGCTCGCGGACGTGTGACGAAAGGAGCCCGAGGTCATACGGCTTAGGGAGAAATCGCGCGCCCGCTGGCAGGAAGTCTGTGCCGACGTGGTATCTGCCCGAGGTGACAAGAATGCCAATCTCCGGATAGACGCCTGCCACGAGCTTCGCCAGGTCCAAGCCCGTCAGGCCACCGGGCATGTCCACGTCGGTGAAGAGGACGTCGATCTCGCGGCTCGAGAGGATGCCGACCGCTTCGAGGACGGAGCCCGCCTCATAGACCGCGTAGCCGTCGTCTTCGAGGACGTCGACCGCGACGAAGCGAATGAGCGCTTCATCCTCCACTACCAGGACTGCCTTCTGCATGGAGCCGCCTCTCCTACCTCTGTAATGGACATGATTCAGCGACAACGAAAGTCAACGACGGATAGATAAGAAAATGCTAAATAATGCAGGAAATACCCACGAAGTTTTGATTGACCGCACTCTCGGAACGGATCTTCGGACTTCAGTCGGAAGTGACAGCCACGAGCGTTTTCGATACTCTTGCGCTGCGCCAGAAGGAGAAATATGCCTACGATCCTCATCCTTGAAGACGAACCTTTCATCGCGCTCGATATCGAAACGGTTCTGGAGGGATGTGGCCAGCGCAGCTTCGTAACGCTCTCGACTGGTTCGGACGCCGTTTCCTGGCTGAAGGAAAACTCGCCGTCCGCCGCAATCGTCGACCCTCGCCTCTCGGACGGCGTCTGCACTGCCGTCGCGCGGCATCTCGTCGATTACGACATCCCGTTCATTGTCTATTCGGGCGAAACCGAATCCGTTTCCGAGCTGGAACCCGCGTTCGCGGAAGGTCAACTTCTGATGAAGCCGGCCTCGCCTGAGCAGCTTGTGGAAGCCGTCGAGACGGCCTTGTATGGATGCGACCCTCGGCGCAAGTCCGGGACATAACGACATGTTATCTCTGGACGCTGGAACGTGAAGGCCGGTCAGCAAGTGTTCAGGTGCTCAATTTACTACCTCCGCAGCTCTCAACGACCGCTCGAGCATCCTGATGTTCGAGCGTCCCGTGGCCGTTAGAGGGACAGCCGAGGAGCGGGATGAGCAGCTCGCAGGCCTGTGCTCTAAGACCCTGTGCTCGCCAAAGTCGGGCCAAACTCACCGCCGAGCGCAGTTCCCACATCTTCGCATCCTGCATGCGAGCGACGTCGAGCGCACGGCGGAAGCACGCCTCGATTTCGGCAGGATCGCACTCTGAGCTCGATGATATGAGTTCGCCCTTGAGCCGATGCAGCTCCGCCTCGCACCAGCGGTTGCCAGTGCGTGCGACAATGGTAAGCGCCTCGTCAATCAAGGTGCTACCCTCGGCAAAACGATCAGCCTTTCCGTGCGCCTCCGCGAGTAAGCCCATCGCCCAAGGCGCCGTCATTCCTGATCCGATCGCCTGCATGCCAGCCAACCCGTCTCGCAACCGCTCGATGCCTTCCGCGATCAGGCCCCGCTCCGCCAGCACCCACCCCTGCAGGAAGACTCCCTGAGTGTGCCAGAATGGAAATTCGTGTTCGGCCGCGAACGCCAACGCCAGCTCCGCCGCCTCTTGCGCCTTGGCGATGTCGCGTCGATGCACCTGCAAAATCGCCGCCCATGTCAGTACATATGCACGGCTGAACAAATGCCTGAGGCTCGCGGTCATGGCGAGCGCCTCGTCCATCAGCTCCAGCGCCCGGTCATCGTGGCCGAGATACCACAGCGCCATGCCACCACGGCACAGGCAGATCGGTCCTCCATCCTGTCCATAGAGCGCTAGATGGGCCTGGTGCTGGGCGATGTCGTATTGGCTGATCCCGTGCTCGAAGTGCTTCCATGCCGAGGCGAATTCGCCACGCCAGGAGCAGGTAATGCCCAAAGCATAGGACGCTTCCACCACGAGCACAGGATCCGAGATCTGCTGCGCTAACCTCAGAAGCCGTTCGCCAAGGTCCCGCGCCGCGGAAAGCTCGGACCGCACCGCATGATGAATCGTGAGACCCAGGAGCACCGGGAACAGCCTGGGCGTTTCCTGGATCCGCTCCGCCAGGTTGAGAGCACGGCTGTAGACACGCTCGACCTCCGGGTGGCCATAGCCCTTTGCGGCGGTAAGCACTCGTCCCATGGTGATCAACAACGTCAGCTCAAGCTCGAGTTGCTCCGGATTCTCGGGCATCTGCGCGAGCAGGTCGAGTGCCTTGGCCAAATGGCCGACGGCCTCGGTATTCGCCGCCCGCTCGTTTGCGTGTTCGGCGGCCCGATGCCAGAACACGACGGCTTGCGGCAGCTCTCCTGCCTCCGTCAGATGATAGGCCAGGAGCTCCGGCTGAGCGGACACGACATGTGGGGCGAGTTCTTCGAAGACCTGCGCAATACGGTGATGTAGTTCCCGGCGGCGACTCTTGAGGAGCGACTGATATGCAGTATCTCGGACGAGCGCGTGCTTGAAGCTGTAGACCGCGTTAGGGGGGCTTCCGCGCCGAAAAACTAGCTCAGTAGCAACCAGTTGATCAAGGCTTCTTTGCAGCTCATGCTCATCGAGCACTGCTAACGCGGCAATCAGCTCATAGGAGAACTCGCGCCCAATGCAGGCGCCGATCTGGGCCACCACCTTGGCCCTACCGAGGCGGTCGAGGCGGGCCATCAGCGAGTCGTATAGCGTTACCGGGATCGCCATCGGCGGCATATGTGCAGCCAGTCCAAACTGATCGCCGGCCACTCCCAAGAGACCCGATTCGAGCATGGTTTTGGTCAACTCCTCAAGGTACAGCGGTACGCCATCGGTGTTGGCCAGGATGTAATCGAGCACTCCGGCAGGCAGTGCCTTTCCGCCGGTCAGCCGTTCGACCAGCGATTGCGCGTGCACCCGGTCGAGGCGATTCAGGACCACCTTTGTCACGTGCGGGTCACTACGCCAAGGCGGGACGAACTCGGGCCTGTGGGTAATGACCAGCAGCACCGGGAGCTGCCGGATGTGGTTCACGAACAAGCCGAACAACTCAAGGCTACTCGCGTCCAGCCAATGAGCATCCTCAAGCACCAGGAGCACCGGCTGCTTCGCAGCCAGTCTGCCAAGCTGGGCGATGAGCACGTCGAAGGTTCGGTTCTTACGCTGTCGGGGCGCGAGATCCAGTATTGGACAGCGGCCAGGGCCCGGAATTCCGAGAAGCTCGGCCAACAATGGGAGCGCTTCGCTCACCTCACCCACCTGTTCCGCGATCAGCGCCTGGAGTTTGGCGAGCTTCACGACCGATGAATCCTCGCGTTCAAATCCTGCTTCCTGTTCGAGCGGGCCAATCACCGGACGAAGCGCGCTGTTGATGTGGTATGGCGAGGCGAAGTAACGGCGCAACCCGTGTGGTTCTCGAAGGAGACGCTCGCGAAGGGCCAGGGCGAGACGCGACTTGCCGATTCCGGCCTCACCTTCGAGCAGGACGACCTGACCTTCCTTGGCCTTGGCCCGAGTCCAGCGATCGACCAACAATGCGAGTTCCTGGTCGCGGCCGACCAAGGGCAGCACGGTCGCGTGACCGGCCTCGAAACGGTCGTCGCTACGCACTTCGCCGAGCACCCGAAACGCTTCAATCGCCCCGGAAAAACCTTTGATCGGCCGCAGTCCGATGCTTTCCAGCTTGAACTGGCCCCGCAGCAGTGCGCGCGTTGCTTCGGCAATGACCACTGTGCCGGATCCGGCCAACTCCAGTAGACGGGCCGCCAGGTTCGGCGTTTCACCTACAACGCTGCATTCCTCGGCCTCGCCGGTGCCGATGATGTCACCCACCACGACTAGGCCGGTGGCGATTCCGATCCGAACAGCCAGGTGCTCGCCTGCCGCATCCAGCCGGTCGACGGCCTCAATGACCGCGAGGCCGGCCCTCACGGCCCGCTCGGCATCTTCCTCGTGGGCCTGGGGATAGCCGAAGTATACGAGAACGCCGTCGCCCATATACTTGGCAACAAAACCGTCGTACCGGCCGACGATCTCGGTGGCGCAAGCACGGTATGCAACGATCGACTGCCGTAGGTCTTCTGGATCGAGGCGGGCTGAGAGTGCTGTCGATCCAACGAGATCGCAAAACATCACCGTAAGCTGTCGCCGTTCCGCCTCGCTGCGGATCGGTGACACGGAGGGACGTAGTGCCGCCGTGAGCGGCGGCGACTGCTGAGCCAGAGTCGCGGCCGCTCTTTGAAAACGCTTGCGGTCACCAAGGGACAGTCCGAGCTCCTTGAGGTCGGCATCGGTGAGATCGTCGACGACATCGAGATCGATGCCGTTCTTCAAGAAGGCTTGGCGATACCGCTTAAGCCTGATGCTGGCGAGCCAGTCTCCGATGTCGGGCATGATCTAGGATCCTCTGACATGGTCGAATTCGGATTGCTCCAGAGACGCTTTCCCACCGGGCCGAGGATATACAGTTTACACCTATCGCCCTGAGCAGTCACCCACGGCTGGCATGTAGAACGGCTGCAATGCGTCAAAGGCGGCCGACGCAACCGGTTCGCACGAGGAACATCCGCGTTGCTATGAACGCGGATGTTGGAGGAAAAGCATCGCTTGGGATGCAAGCCCGCGCCGAACGCCGGATAACGCTTACTTCGCTATTGGGCGCACAGTTGCCATTTTAAAGCCGTGCTCGGTGGAGCGGTAGGCCGCAAGCGGTACATTCCTTTAATGGAAGTTCCGGCTCTTCACCTTGAGCTGATCAATATGAAGATCTGGAATGAAGATGTCCCTCGGCTTTGCGGCCGCCACGCTGTCCCGCGAATCCGGCGTTCCGGGCGAGCCGTGGGCAAACTCATCTCCCCTGCCCGTCGGCACCCGGAACTCGGCGTCGCGGTCGGCCAGCCCGGAGAGATCGCCGCTCAGGTCGAAGGCTTGCTGGGCCACGAGATGAACGACATCGCCTTCACGCTGAATTCTCCCATTGATCGCTATCATCGATGCCCCGAGAACGATGCGACGACGCTGCTCGAAGAGCTTGGGCCAGATGACAACGTTGGCCGGACCGGTCTCGTCCTCGATCGTCATGAAGATGACGCCCTTCGCGCTGCCGGGTCTCTGCCGGACGAGTACAAGGCCAGCGGTCATCAACCAGCGACCATCCTGCGCGTTCATGGCTTCGGCGCAGGTGACGATCCTGCGCTCCATCAAATCCTTCCGAAGGAAGGCGACAGGATGCTCACGTAGCGTCAGCCCGATATGACTGTAGTCCTGGACGACGTTGTGCCCTTCCGTCATTTGACGGAGGGCGACTTCGGGCTCCTGCTGCTCGGCGACCGCCCTCGCCTCACGTTCGGAAGCAGCGGCGAAGAGCGGAAGCGGTTCGTCACGCAGGGCCTTGATCGCCCACAAGGCGTCGCGCCGCTGAAGTCCCAGCGAGGGCAGGAAGGCGTCTGCCTCAGCGAGCTCGACCAGAGAAGCCGCCGGGACCCCGGACCGTCGCCACATGTCATCAACGCTTTCGAACGGCTGATCCATGCGAGCGGCCACGACACGCGCGGCATCAGCGGCGGCAAGACCGCGTACCATGCGCATCCCGAGGCGGACCGCGTGACAGTCGGTATCGCCGATGCGCTCAAGCGTGCAGTCCCACCGGGAATTGTTGATGCAGACAGGCCGAATCTCGACGCCGTGGTTGCTGGCGCAGCCGACGATTTGGGCCGGCGCGTAAAATCCCATCGGCTGCGAATTCAACAGCGCCGCGCAGAAGACGTCCGGGTGGTGGCATTTCACATAGTTGGAGGCATAGGCGATCAAGGCGAACGACGCCGCATGGGATTCCGGGAAGCCATAGCTGCCGAATCCTTCGAGCTGGCTGAAGGTCTTCTCGGCAAACTCGGCCGTGTAGCCGTTCTTGATCATGCCGGACACGAGCTTGTCCTTGAAGCGCGAGACGCCGCCCGTGAACTTGAAGGTCGCCATCGATTTTCGAAGCTGGTCGGCCTCGCCGCCGGTGAAGCCCGCACAGACCATCGCGACCTTCATCGCAGACTCCTGGAAGAGCGGCACGCCGAGGGTCTTGCCGAGAACGGCCTCCAGTTCCGGCGTCGGATAGACGACCGCCTCCTTGCCCTCCCGGCGACGGAGATAGGGATGCACCATATCGCCTTGAATCGGGCCTGGACGAACGATCGCGACCTGTATGACCAAATCATAAAATGTCCGCGGCTTGAGCCGGGGCAACATCGCCATTTGTGCTCGGGACTCGATCTGGAACGTCCCCAAAGTGTCGGCTTTCCGGATCATCGCATACGTCCTCGGGTCCTCCTGAGGGATCTTAGCCAGATCAAGATCTTCGCCCTTGTGTTCTCGAATGAGAACGAAGGCCTTCGCCATGCAGGTCAGCATGCCGAGCGCCAGCACGTCGACCTTCATGAATTTGAGCGCCTCGACGTCGTCCTTGTCCCATTCGATCACTTGCCGGTCGACCATTGCGGCGGGTTCGATCGGGACGAGATCGTCGAGGCGGTCGTGCGTCAGGACGAAGCCGCCTGGATGCTGTCCCAGATGCCGAGGAGCGCCCATGAGCTGCTGTGCAAGCTTGAGGGTCAACGCCAGACGGCGGTCTTCCGGGTTCAAGCCCTGATCGCGAAGACTGCGGTCGCTGACCAGCTCTTCCGACCACGCCCACATGCCCGAGGACAAGGCTTTGATGAGGTCCTCGGGCAAGCCGAGCGCCTTGCCGACGTCTCGGATGGCGCCCTTCGCCCTGTAGCGTGTGACTGTGGAGCAGAGTGCGGCCTTGTCCTTCCCGTAGGTCTTGTAGATCCATTGGATGACCTCCTCGCGGCGTTCGTGCTCGAAATCGACGTCGATGTCCGGCGGCTCGTCGCGCTCCTGGGAGACGAAGCGTTCGAACAGGAGATCGTTGGTCGAAGGGTCGATGCTGGTAATGCCAAGGATATAGCAGACGGCCGAGTTCGCCGCCGACCCCCGCCCCTGGCAGAGGATGCCTTGCGACCGGGCAAAGCGGACGATCGAAAATACGGTCAGGAAGTATGGGGCGTATTTCATCGTCCGGATGAGATCGAGCTCGTGACGGACGATCTTGAGAACCTCCGGCGGCAGGCCCTCCGGATAGCGGTTGGGCACGCATTCCCAGACATAGTGCTCGAGGGATTCCTGCGGCGTCTTGTCTGGGAGGATCGCCTCCTCGGGATACTGGTAGGTCAGCTCCTCCAGCGAGAACCTGCAGCGGTCGACGATCTCCATCGTCCGCGCCAGCGCTTCCGGGTAGCGTGGAAACAGTCTCTCCATTTCTTCCGGAGGCTTCAGGTATCGATCGGCATGACGCTCGCGCTCGAAACCGACGGTGTCGATCATCGTGTTGTGACGGATGCAGGTGACGATGTCCTGAAGCTGCCGTCTGCCCGGTTCGTGGAACAGGACGTCATTGGTGACAACCGTCTTCACACGGTGCTTGACGGCCATGTTCGACAACGCGTGAAGCCTTACCTGGTCGTTCGGACGACGCCGGAGACAGAGCGAGACGTATGCCCCATCTGCGAAGACCTCGGCCATCTTGCGAAGTTGGATGGCGCAGGCATCGTCTGGGAGGTCGGGCACGAGGATACCGAGGAGCCCTTCGGAATAGAGGGCGACGTCCTCGAGGTTCAGGATGCAGTTCGCCTTGCCGCCCCTGCCCTTGCCGAGCGTCAGCAAGCGGGTCAGGCGCGAATAAGCCGCGCGATCCGTGGGATAGACGAGGATCGACATGCCGTCCTGCAGATCGAGCCGACAGCCGACGACGAGGCGGACGCCCGTCGCGCGGGATGCCTCCAACGCTCGGACAATGCCTGCCAGAGAGTTTCGGTCGACGATGCCGAGACCGTCGATGCCGAGTTCCTTGGCGGTCGCGAAGAGCTCCTCGGCCGAAGACGCGCCGCGAAGGAAGCTGAAATGCGTCGTGACCTGGAGCTCGGCGTATCTCATCCGAATATCCCGTGCATGAACCACTTGTGGGAGCCCGTTTCGGGATCGATGCCGTCGCCGGAGCGAAAGATCCAGTATCGTTCGCCGCTCTCGTTTTCGACGACGAAGTAGTCGCGCACCGCCTCGAGTTCGCTGTCGCGCATCCACCATTCGCCGAAGACGCGTTCCGGGCCATCCGCACGCTTCACCCGATGGCGCTTGCCGCGCCAGGTGATGCTGGCAGGCGGATGATCGGGCAGCAGAGCTATCGCCTCGATCGGATCCGGACGCGCAAACAGCCGCACAGGCCGCCGCCAATAGTGGACCCAACCCGCGGTCACCTCCTCGCCGACGGCGGCGATCCGCTGGACGCTACGCTCCGGAACGTCGGATGCGACCGGTGCGACCCGGAAGACGCGCTGGCCTCGATTGCCGAAGACGTCGATCAGCGGGCTGATGTCAGCGTCCTCGTCGTCGACAAGAGATGAGGTCTTCTGCTTCTCCTCGAGCGGTTCCGACATCACCGCGACGAGGGTCAGCTTTTCGATTCCGAAACCCGGTTCGATCTTCTCCGTCCGGTCACGGAACAGTTTCGTCAGCCAGGCGACATCTCGCACGGGCTTGGCGGTTCCCGCTCTGATCGCTTGGCGAGTACCGTCGACCTTCTCGACAATGAGATCGGTCCGACGGACGCCAAGACCCCTCCGCTGGAGTTCGGCGACGAGTTGAACAACCAGCCGTCCGACATACTTGTCGATCGTCTCCGGCGCACCGATCGGTTCGGCGAACGCCCGGCTGACCTCGACGAGTTCCGGGCTACGGATGGGATCTATAGGTTCGAAGACGCGACCGAACATCTGGTCGAGACGGCGACCCACTTCCGGTCCGAAGCGAAGCGCCAAGGGAGCGCGCGGCGTTGCCGAAAGCTCCCCTATTGTCCGAAAACCTAGCGTGCGCAGATCGCTCACGATCTTCTCCGGCAGCCGAAGCAGCGAGATCGGAAGGCGTTCGACCGCCCGGATGGCTTCGCCAGTCGGGACGATGACGGTTTCCCGGTTGATGGCACGGGCGCATGCGTGGGCGGCACCCCACGTGTCCGCTATGGCGACCCGTGTTGTCAGGCCCTTGGCGCGGAAGCGGTTGGCGATGCTCGTCAACATGCGCTCCTCGCCGCCCTGTAGATGGTCCGCGCCCTCCGTATCCATGACGATGCCGTCCGGCGGGTCGACAGCGACGATCGGCGAATACTGGCTCAACGCCCATATGGTGATGCGCTCGAGCGCCGCTGCATCGGCGGCGGGATCGGCGTCGATCATACGGAGACCCTGGAAGAGCGCCTGCGCCTTGGCGGCCGGAATGCCCACATGGAGGCCGACCTTCCTGGCCGCGGCATCGGCGGCCGACACCCAGCGTTTGGAGCCGCTCTTCGAAATGACGGCGATCGCCTCCTCAACGGGAATGGCGGGATCGGCCCGCCTGATCCTGTCCGTCGGCAGATCGGGAAAAAATATCGATACGACCCTCGGCATCGCAGGCTCCTACTTCGAACTCGGCGCACTCACCCGCTTTCACCCTCATTAGCTCAAGAAACCACCTCGCCCGCCCTACGCCCGGAACTGGCAGTTCCTCGCTCGGAATGACGCTCACCCTCCAGCGCGTGGTAGACGCCGTCGGCTGGCCAAAGTCACTGGCCTCGGTCTGCCGCCGCCATCGCCGGACAACCAAAGCCATGGTGCCTGTCCGTTCGGCCGCAAGCTGCAGACGGCGCGATGCTGCCATCGGCAGGCGGACGATCTCGCCGATCACCGCGCCGAGACCGCCGTATGAAAGGCCCTCCTCCATAGTGGCAAGGACGTCCTCCTCCCTGTCCGACTCGACGAAGACGACCCGGTTCGGATGCAGGCCCGCCTGCGCCAGGGCCGGGAAGAACAGGTCTGGACGTGTCAGGCACCAGACGACCTTGCCTTGAGTGCGAGCGGCTATCCCGGCCACGAACAGAGCGGCCGCCGCCCCGTCGACGGTGCCGGTCCCGCCGCCGGCGCACTCGTGCAGCGCCCCATAGGCCAATCCACCACCCGGAAGCCGCTCGTCGATCTGCGCTACACCGAAAGGCAAAACGCCTCGGTTGCGCCGACTCGCGCTTTCCAGGTGCGCGATCTGCTCTCGCAGGCCGTCGAGGACGGCGTTTGGGGCGACGGCTGGGTTCATGATCTCCTTCGACGGCAACCCGTTTTCAGCTTGAGAAACAGTAATATGTTCTGTATTTGTTCTTATAGTGTAAATGAGTCAATGCGCATGTGACCCGCTGAAGTTGAGCACGGGTGCAAGGCAGAAAAATCGCCAGCGGATTCAATCGGATGGTGAGGAAGGAATATTTTCGGATGCGCCGAACGCGGGTTGTGGACGATGCGCCCCCTAGACTGAAAGATCATAAGGTCCCGGTGGTCGAACTCATCTGCCGGGTCTGCGATCGCCATTGTGCACATGAACGCAAACTGTTGGTGAAAGCGTTTGGCGCAAGCGTCACCTTCGCGGAAATCCGCCGGCGCATGGCCATGGGCTGCGAGCGGATGCAGACGCCCCAAGGTGACAAGTGTGGGGCACACTTCCCATGTTTGAGTCATGGTCTCGCTGATGGAGGCTAGATGATGACAGGCGAAGACAACCGCGAACGGCCGCGCAAGATCGTGCATGTCGACATGGACGCCTTCTACGCATCGGTCGAGCAGCGCGACAATCTGGAGCTGCGTGGCCTGCCGGTTGCCGTCGGCAGTCCTGCTGCCCGCGGTGTCGTAGCGGCCGCCAGCTATGAAGCCAGAAAGTTCGGCGTCCATTCCGCCATGCCGTCGGTGACTGCGCAGCGGAAATGTCGGGACCTTGTCTTCGTCAAGCCACGTTTCGACGTCTACAAGGCCGTCTCGCTTCAGATAAGGGCGATCTTTGCCGAATACACACGGATGATCGAGCCACTGTCGCTCGACGAGGCTTATCTGGACGTCACCGAAAACCTCAAAGGCATGGAGATTGCCACCGAGATCGCGGAGGAGATCCGCGCCAGGATCAAGGTGGCGACAGGACTGACCGCATCCGCCGGTATTTCCTACAACAAGTTCCTCGCAAAGATGGCATCCGACCAGAACAAGCCGGATGGCCAGTTCGTCATCACGCCGAAGAATGGTCCGGCCTTCGTCGAGCGCCTGCCCATCAAGAAGTTTCATGGCGTCGGACCGGCGACGGCCGAGAAGATGCATCGGCTCGGGATCGAGACCGGAGCTGACCTGAAGGAGAAAACACTCGACTTCCTCGTCGAACATTTCGGGAAATCAGGACCGTATTTCTTTGGGATTGCTCGCGGCATCGACAATCGTCAGGTCAAGCCCGATCGGGTGCGGAAATCCATCGGAGCGGAAGACACGTTTTCGCAGGACATCCATACCTACGAACCCGCGCGCGAAGGGCTTCAGTCGCTGATCGAAAAGGTCTGGGGCTACTGCGAGGCCAACGAAATTGGCGCGAAGACGGTGACACTCAAGATCAAATATGCCGACTTCAACCAGATCACCCGAAGCAAGACCGTTCCGGTACCTCTCCCAGCGATCGCCAATCTTGAGGAGGTGATCGAACTGCTTCTCGTGCCAATCTTCCCGCCGCGAAAAGGCATACGCCTGCTTGGCGTGTCGCTGTCTTCGCTGGAACGACGGAGGTCGGAAACGGCGCCGCAGTTGCGGCTGGCGCTTTAGACGCCAAGCATCAACTCATTCCTTCTTCGTATCCTCGTCTTCGTTCTGTGGTTTCCGCTTCAATGGTGAGCGCAGATGTTCGAAGCCCATATAGTGGTCGGCATCCGACGTATTCCATCTGCCAGCCAGGTATATGATTCCGACCACCACGGCGAAAATGAGCAAGACGTGGATCGCATCCATACGACCAATATAGCGCTCAAGGCTCTGGCGCGCACCTGTCGTAGTTTTCCTGTCGGTGGTTCGGCTGGCTCTTCAACAACACCAAGGGCAGCGTGCTCATCACCTTGATTGCCCACGCCGCCGACGGCTTGGTCATCGCCGGCAATCTCGGCCTGAATGCGATCGACAGCGAACGCCACATCATGCTGCTGGTCGCGACGTGGTGTGTGACTGCGCTGGTCGTTGTTATCCTCTATCGGCCGACGCTTACCCGCAAACCAATACCCACGTACTCCGAAGCCATCCTCGAGCGTAGTCTGTTCCTGGCGCGATCCGGCCTGATTTGAAGGTCACTTTATGGCGCTTTCAGACCGACGTACTCGTCCGCAATCGGCCCGAAGCGGTCATGCTTCATCGTCGAGGGATGCGTCTGCTTTGCACCCGCATTCCGGTCATTATCACAAAATTGGCACAACGCATTCGGCCGGTCTCCGCCGTACTTGCCGGCATTGCGGCTGACCACGACCTGTTAACGTCGGCGTTGTCCTTTCAGGTCGGCTTTGTTAGGCTCCTGCAGCTCTAGCCGGCCTGGAGACGCAGGAGTGCAGAACCTACACGACACTGTAGTTATTGGCGGCGGCCAAAGTGGCATGGCCATGAGCTACCATTTGCGCAAATGCAACCGAGAACATGTTGTTCTTGAACGCAAGCGCGTCGCGGAGCGTTGGTTGGGCGAGCGATGGGACTCGCTCCGCTTCCAATTCCCAAATTGGTCGTTGAGGCTGCCCGGATTCGAATACGATGGCGATAGCCCGGACGCATTCGCGCATCATCGCGACGTTGGCAAGTTTGTCGAGGACTACGCAAAGTTCATAGATGCGCCGGTTCGCTGTGGCACGGAAGTCTCGTTGCTGCGTCGCGATCGCCACTCCGACCGCTTCCTCATTAAGACGAATGACAGTCTGTTCAGCGCATCGCGGGTCGTCGTCGCGACGGGCCCATTTCAACGACCGTCGCTGCCGGCATGGTCGCGGGACCTGCCGCCGCATGTCTATCAAGTGCATGCAAGCGATTACCGAAACCCCGAGCAGCTCCCACCGGGCGCGGTCCTCGTGGTCGGTAGCGGTGCTTCTGGTTGTCAGATTGCTGATGAACTCAATGTCGATGGCCGTGTAGTCTATTTTAGCGTGAGCGCCCATCGCCGTGTGCCGCGCCGATACCGCGATCGCGACAACTTCTGGTGGTTCATGTCCATGGGCCGTTTTGATGTACCCATCAATAGCTTCCCAGGGCGCAAATATCCGACCACTACGGTGATCACAGGGGTCAACGGTGGGTATGACGTTGACGTGCGTCGCTTCATTCTAAAGGGGGGCGTCGTTCTCGGGCGGCTCGAGGGCGTCGCGGGCGGCAAACTCTACTTCAATGATGATGCCGAGTATGTTTTGACGGAGGCAGACCGAGCCTATAGCGACTTCAAGCATGCTGCGGATGAGTGCGCGAAGGCGAAATCACTCGACCTGCCCGTTGAAGATGCGAAGGACACGCCGGGACGGCCCGTTCCAGTTCTGCCCATTCCAAACCTGGATTTGAAGACTGCAAACATCGGTTCCGTCGTCTGGTGCACCGGATACACTTTCGATTTTGGTTGGCTGGACATTCCGGTGTTCGACGAAGGCGGAGCACCTATTCAGGAACGCGGCGTCACCAACTGCCCGAATTTGTATTTCCTTGGGCTGCATTGGATGCACACATTCAAGTCCGGCCTGCTCTTTGGCGTTGGTGAAGACGCTGCGTATATTGCGGATCACATGGCCGAAGCCGGGTAATTCAACGAGGACCGCGCCGGGATGTGCGCAGCAGTTTGAAATAATCCGCGTTTCCAGGAGAGAAAGGGCGACTCGGCTGTTTGTGGACGGGTCCGCTTTGGGCGTTAAGTCGGTTTGGCTCCGACCAGATCATTTACTCTATCCGCCGGTGACCGCTTGGGCCCAAGAGCGGTCTTCCAACTCGACAAAAAATCGCTAATCGCGCTTGCGTTACCAGAATACCTGGACGGCGAGGGCGGCGAGAAAGGCAACCACCACCGCAGAAGCCATCCGTAAGACGGTTCGATTCGCCTGTGCGAGTACCTGTGGCCTGGGTTCTCGCTTGGGATTGAATTTGTGGCGACGTTTCGGTGACGCTCCCGCTTGCGACGATTTGTTTCCTGCTGCCATGGCCGTTTTGCTCAAGGTGGTGAATTTCAGGACGCCAATCTACGCTGTTTCTCGATGTGCACGAAGTCATCCACGGCCATCAGGTTTTCGCGTTTTCATAGGCCAGGAATAGATCGGTTACGAGAACGCCATTGATGCGCATCCCAGTCAAATCGGCGTCTTTGATGTCTGAATCTGCCAACGTGACGCCGCTTATGGTCAACCGCGATAGGTTTGCATTCGTGATGGCGGCTCCAGACAGATTGACGTTGTTAAAGCGCGCATCCGCAAGGCTGATATCGTCAAAAAACGCTTCGCTTAAATTGGTGTCGGTGAATTTTGCCTTGGTCAAAACAGCGTAAAACCGCGCATCTGCAAGGTTTACGCCGTCGAAATTCGCACCTGACATATCGGCCCGCTCGTAATGAACTCCCTGCATCTGAGGGCCGTCAAACTGGTTGTGTTCTTGGGGTTCGGTCATTGTCGTATCCTTCATTCAATTAATCGTCGGGGGGGGTGCCTTCACCATGACGAGCAGTCCCGGCCGACCAAGGACATGCTGGGCTTCGCGGAGGAGCCGATGAGCGATGCCGTGCCCGCGCAGGGACGGACTCCGAGAGACATCTCGTGGCTGAGCTGCCGTTCCACTGTTTCAATCAGGTCCAATGACAAGGGTGGACGAAACGCCGACCCGGACATCCGAGACCGCATCTACTTGTGCGAATCCTTCGAAAATTTTCTCAAGCTTTCCCGGCGTTTTCCTTGTCCCACGATTTTGCGCCCACTTTTCGACGGTTTGAACCCGACCTTCAAGAGCGCTTCGCCCACCGTTTCACTCGTTTGCCGGGTTTCGCCGCTTGAGCCGACGGCGTCGACCCTGGGCGCATCGTTCGATCCATTGTCTGACATGCCAGCCTCCCGATCTTCAGATCGTTCTACTACCTGCCGAACACAAGGGCAAATCGGACGACGTCGATGGCAACCGCCAAGCCGGAGCTAACCAGAGACTACGAGACAAATGCGAGAAGCGTGTCCGAGCAGCAGGTGTCTCTAGCAGCCACTCGATTGGCAAATCTGTTGAACGCTGCGCTCGCAGGTCCGTGAGTTGATGCAAGCACCCCGGGGTTTGAAGTGCTTGCGTCCGTCCCGATCCCAGGTCACGCTTGATCAGTCAGAGAGGAGATCTCCATGCCAATGATGGATTGCATTTATCTAGTCGACGAAGATACCGGCGTGGTCATTCCCATTGAGGCTGGAAGATATCGCGTCCTGCGCAACAACGACCAGTTGACATTCACCGTCCTCGAGCAAGGTGGCTGGCACGTACGTCGCCCGGATGGGCTGCTCGCCGATGGAATGGGCTCCATCGATCTGGGATATGTCAATCTCGGCTAGGCGATCCAACCAGCCCCTCCTCTCGCATAGACGAAATTGAGCAGCCGCGGTGTCTCGGACAGAGACCGAATCCGCGAATCGAACGCATTTGAACGAATGCCTTCCCGCGCCTTTAACATCTGTGCCGGTACGAGACATCTGCAGGTCGAGGTAAGCGTTGCGGGGTACCATGAATTCGAAGGCAGAGGCACTATCGGCAGCAAAGCAGCGGATCATCGCGCTCCAAAAGCAGATGGCGGCACGAATCCTCGAAATGGCCGCGGAGGTCGAGAAGCTCACCAAGGAGACGACGGAACGCGAAGCGCGCGAATTCTTGCGCGTCACCTGCAACATGCCGGCATCCGAGTTATCTACCTATGTGCGCTTCAGCAGCACATTGCGTGGCCGAGAGGAGCTGCTCGAGAAGCACCGGGTTTCGTTCCCAGTGTTGAAGGCGCTGGTTGGTGCGGACGAAGAGACTAGGTCAGAAGTGCTCGAAAGAATGGAAATTGGCGCGAGGATCGATCTCAAAGGTATTTCGACCATTCGGAAGCGTTTGCGCGAGGCGAAGCTGACCCCTGAAGCAGTGATGGCCGACCAGGGGCGGAAGATCGCGTCGGCGGCAGCGCGCAAGCGAGTCCAAGATTCCTCGACCACCTTCCTCGATCGGCTCCATCACTTCGTATCAAGCATCATCGATCAGCGAGACGCTGCTGAACTCGCGACCGACGACGTCCGTCACGAGGCCGGTGAGCTGCGGACTGGGTTCGAACATCTGTTCGGCCCGGATCATCGTGCTCCTGAGGAACTCAAACCACGGTCAGCGGCATACGAGCTATCGGTGGCGTACCGCGCCCTGATGCATCTCGAGGAAGGCACCCTGCCCTTGGCAGGAGGCGTCGGCGAGATTGATCCCGACAGGGCGCATCCATGGCTGCAGTCACTCAATGCCTTGAGCGGGCGAGCATTGCCCGGGCACAGAGAGGATAAGGCGAACCTTCGAGAACTCCCTGCAGGTGCCGAGCGTCTGACGGTCGTCGAGATCTGCGCGGGAGCCGGTGGGATGTCGCTAGGTCTTGAACGCGCTGGCTTCGAGCACGTTGCGCTCGTCGAGTACGACAATCATGCTGCCGCGACGCTCCGCCGCAACCGCCGTGATTGGACGGTCATCCAGGAGGACGTGCGGACAATGGATTTCAGGCTTTACCGCCAGCTTGACATCGACCTCGTGAGCGGGGGTCCTCCCTGCCAGCCGTATTCGTCCGATGGGTACGGCCTCGGCAAGGAAGACCCGCGCGACCTGCTCCCGGAATGCGTCCGCATCGTCGATGAAGTCAAACCGAAGGCGTTTGTGTTTGAGAATGTCGATGGGCTGCTACAGGCGCGCCACTCGGACCATGTCGCCGACGTCCTCCGTGGCTTCAAGCGTGCTGGCTACGAGGTCGATATCCATCGCATCCAGGCAAAAGACTATGGGCTGGCTCAGGAACGAAGCCGTGTCCTGTTCATCGGAATCCGCAAGGATCTCGCTCGGGGATTCCGAATGCCGCCGAAATTCCCACAGCGGCGCGCCAACATCGGCGACGTCCTCGCTGATCTGATGGCGGCAAACGGTTGGGAAGGAGCCTACGAATGGGCCAGAGAGCGGCGGGAGGCCAACGACGTAGCGTCCACCGTTGTCACGCGCCGCGGCAAGCCGCGTGCCAAGGAGGCTGCCCGCTGGGGCTCCAAGGGTGTTGATATCGCTGGCCTCCCAGACGAGGCTCCTACCATGGCGCAGGCATCGAAGCCGGGCTTCATGCCCGCATTGACGGCAAGAATGCGTGCCCGGCTACAAGACTTTCAGGACGACTGGGAATTCGTCGGGGGCAAGCAAGCGACCGCAGATCAGATTGGCAATGCGGTGCCGCCGCGCATGGCGCAGGCGCTTGGCCTTGCTATCCACAGGGCGCTCAAGGACGTGACTTGGGATTGGGAGGCGATACTCTGGCCGGAAGCTCCCACGGAACGGAAGTTCGTTGCAGCGCCTCCATTGGAGCCCGAAGAAATCATATCGCGCGAAACCGAGTTGAGTAGCTGATTGAGCTAAGCCCGCGACTTTCCCAGTCCGCCTTGGCTCATACTGTTGCGAAATCGTCGCTCGCGAGTGTGTGACCACGCCTTTCGCGACTAGAGCCAAGTGCAGGTGCCAGTTCTAGGGCGGACCATTTCTCCCTAGGATTACCTTGGCGACCACTTCGCCTAGCAACACCTCGTGTTCCATGAGCGCTTCCGCGATGCGCATAACATCCGCCCCCCGCTCCTTGACGATCTCCTCCGCTCGCGCCAACTCCTCCGCGAGCAGCCGCTCCACCCGCGTTCGCAGGATAGCGTCAGCTCGTCGAAGGTGGTCGAGGTCTCGTGAGCGGGAGACGTCGGTATACCCAAGCCCCTGCACACCGTGGCCGGCAATTAGAATTGTCGCAATGTCCGCTGCCCGATTAAGATCGGATCCCTCAACGCCACCCGAGCCGACGTACATTTCGTCTAGGACTGCCTTTTCGGCAGCCCTGCCACCGAGCAGCATCGCAATCTCGTCCCTATAGGCCCGAAGCGTCCGATTGCGTACAACTGGTCTGCGCCACTCCACATGGCCGACGCTCTCGTCCCGGTGCGCAGCCTTACGCGCAACGACGATGGCCTCTACATCACCGATACCGAGCGCGAGCCCAACGAGCGCGTGTCCAGCTTCATGCACGCACACTGGCCATCGCTCCTTCTGAGTGAGAGCGGCAACGGGTGGCACGATCGACATGAAGTCGGAACCGCACACTGGCCTCCTGGCTTTTCTAGCGATCCGGCGCGCATCCCTGGCGAGCTGCCGTAGTGCCGCCCCGGAGTAGCCGCCAGTCGCCACTGCGATCGTTCTCAGTTCCTCCTCCGGCAGCGCCACGCCGGCATGCGCTGACAGGATCTGCTCACGCGCGGCCTGATCCGGCATCTCCACCGCAATGTGGCGATCCAGGCGACCCGGCCTGCGGAGCGCCTCGTCGATATCGTCCGGCCTGTTGGTGGCCGCGATCACGACAACGCCTTCGCGCCCCGCAGCACCGTCAAGTTGTTCGAGAAGTGCATTGATGACTTGAAGGCCATAAGCCGCGCTGTCTCCTCGAAGGTTCTTCCGGGAACCAAAGGAATCGAATTCGTCAATGAGTAGAATCGCTGGCGCGGCAGCGATCGCATCCTTGAATGACTTCCGCATCGCCCGCAACATATCGCCGAGGTGACCGTGGGATTGCCAGACCGCACTCGATGCCGCGAAGAAAGAAGCTTCACACGATCTGGCTACCGCGCTCGCGAACAGGGTCTTGCCACAGCCTGGTGGACCGCTCAGCAGCAATCCCGCGTCCACGTCGCGCCACTCGACGCCTCCCTGTCTCCACGCGGTGATATCCTCGACAAGGTCCAGCGCCCATTCGGTAGCCTTGCCATAGCCTGCAAGCTGTTCGATCCGCGGCTCCCACGCGACCGCACGCTTCACCTCCGGCACCACCGCTAAATCCCTCGAAGCTGCCAGCTTCTCTAGGGTGAGCTCGATCGGGCGTGATCGCCTCAGAGCGGCGAACATCAATGACAAGGGATACGAGAACAGCGCGGTCGCCTGATCCCGGGTGATTACCGCATCGAGCACCGTTCTTGCCGCAGCGATCAGATGATACGGCTTGACCGCGGTCACCTGCTCGAGACGATCCAGTGAGACCGAGAGTTCTGGGGGCAGATCGGCACCGTGCGCGATCACGACGATAACTGCGTTACTCAGCGAGACGGTCTTGACTGCGTCGTACGCATCCGTCTCCCCCTTGTAAGCGCTGACGCGCACCAGTGGGACGGCGTAGTGGAGGATCCCGCCGCCAACCAGGACCGATTTGACGGCCTGCTGATAAGTCTCGAGGTCCGCTTCAGGCGGCAGTAGCAAGCCTACGGCCTTATCGCCCTTCAGAAAAATCCCGCACCGCCTCAACGCGATGCGCAGAGAATTGGCATAGGTAGTCAGTTCGAGCGAGATCTTCCGCTCGTCAGGTTTTGCCGATTTCATCACTGAACTCCTACGACCGAGCGCGGCGGACGATAGTGTCCGGACCAAGCAGTTTCTCGTCGAGGTCGACCTCGATCAGGCCACGCAGGATCATGCTGGCGACAGACCCCATTGCTGTTCCCTCTCGGACCGCGGAGAGGCATTCGGCGAGTGAGAGTGATCCCATCTCGTCCAGGCCGGCCAGAATACGGATGCGGTCGCCGAGAGTGGCCTCACGATCCGCGTATCTGACGAGGTCACGCGCGTTCTGAAGGCGGATGGGATCCATGTCACACATGGCAATCGCTTGGTAGCGATAGCCCTTCCGGGAGGCGACGCTGGGAAGCCAAGTGATGATGTCTGGCTTTCCGCGCCATACATCCACCAGCAGCGCCTCTTGCGCCGTCTCGACTGCGAAGTCGATAAAGTGATGGCGGGGCTTGCGAGCAGTGGACTCGTTGATGACTGGCTTCGTTACGCAACGCCAGGAGATCACTTCTGGATCGAGATCGAGTAGGCAGGCATAGTCGCTCGCCTGCTTCGATCTATACAGTGCGCGACCGATACATTTGACGGCGTTGAGCGGGAAACGAGGTTTGTAAGCATTGCGGAGATCGCAAGCGTCATCGCCTGCGGCATGAGCAGTTGAGGTCGTCATGACCTACCCTCCGATGAATATGATGTGGTGGCGGCACCGGGATCCGTCCCGGATCCGGTCAACCTATTCGTATTCGGAAAGTGAGGGCGGTGAAGTTGCTCATAAGCGAACAATTAGAGAACGAAATTTCGGACGTCAACCACTTTTAAACGGGCATCAGCCGCTGGCTCTGCGCCGCCACACATTGCGGCCATAGGGTCTGGATTTTTAAGGCCACCGGCACCCAACTCGCACTTGTACAAAAACCCGGTCACCGGCTAACGTTGCGTTCACTCATCATCGGGAATGGGGCCCGGCTTGGAGAAGAGATCTTCGAGTGTTCCCTTTACCGGGATGAAAGTAAGGCTGAAGGTTCCGTCCGTATCCCTCACCTCTTGTGGCCCCGCGGCCTTCGCGGCGTCGAAAAGCTCTCGGACACGTGCTTCGGCGTCGTTTCTGAGCCATGCAGTTTGTTGCTTCATAAAACGATCCTCCATGGGTCAGCTAAGGCCTAGCCTCCCACCATACAACCGAAGGGAGGCAATGTGTTGATAATATTCGTACAACCGCAGCAGCCCACAGGAAATGCCGTGGAGAAAACTGTACTTTTACTAGATACAAACATCGTCAGCCTCATGGGCAAGCAGCGATCGCCCGCCGGACTTCGTCCTTGGCTGCTTCAGATAGGAATCGAGCGCCTAGGCATTTGCTTTCCTGTCATAACAGAGCTACTTCGGGGAGCCCATCTCAAAGAGGCCGAAAATCCTGAAAAAGCCCGCGCCATCGTCAAGTGGGTTGATCAGATTCTGAACACGAGCTTTCCCTTGATGGCAATGACCCCGGAGATCGCCTCGATCTATGCCCGGATGACAGCGGTGCCCGCACTTCGGCACATGTGGACCGTCCAGCGAAAGGAAAAGCACAACAGGCTTGGACACGACCTGATGATCTCCGCGGTGTCAATATTTTACCGGGCGCCGATCATTACCAACAACGTTGAGGACTTCCTTACGATCACGGAGCTGTTTCCACTTCCCGGGGTCTATGATCCCTTTTCGGAGCGGTGGTGCGTCGGGCCGCCGTTCGAGGTACCACTCCCGCCGTTCGACCGCACATCACTGGACCCGATGGAGCTGAAGCTGCCGACGCTTTGAGTGCCAGCATTCACGGACTACTAAGGAACGAAATAGGACGATCTCGGACTGCTAGGCCACCCCTGGGACGTTTCCAGGTCCAGAGATCATCGAAGCCGCCAATGCAACGGTATCGTCTCACCTCCCAGATTGGCAGGGGTAAAAGACGTTACGTGAGGACCCTCTCCCACCTGAGTCTTCAATTTTACGCACTGCCTTACCCGGGCTGAAACGTCTCACTGGTACCGGTCCTAGAAAACAGGGGACAACCAGTGACGGAAGAGAACCCGAAGACGAAAAAAGGTCTGTGAACGACGCCAAGGCGCTCAAAAATGCGACGGGGAGATTTGCGAAAGAGCTTGGCGCCGCCGCGGAAATCATCAAACGCATGCACTTGGGTAAGGACCCCGCCGCAGTGGAGACCTTGCTTGCAGTGAAGGCGGGCGTCACTCTCCACGATACGCGCTTTCTCAATGCGCTCGGCGAACTGCTCCAGCTCGATAGCGAACTGCTGGATAATGGAGCTTCTCCGGAGACATTGCGGCTCGTATCCCAGGCATCTGACGAGGACCTCCGAGCCTTTGCAGCGCGCCGTAAAGCTAGGCGTCGCGGTTGGTACTGCGAAGTTTCAGCGAGTCGAATCCCGGCTCAGGATGCCCTGGTTTCCGGACCGTTTACCGTCTTCGTTTTGGAAAGTGCAACGCCTGGCTGGTAGGGCTCGTTGCACGCATTGCGATAGACACAGAGAGGACATCCTGCATGAGCCGGGCGGACCACCACCTAACCCACGCAGCCTTGCAACTCAAAGATCTGATGAAACAGATATCGGAGCAATATTTCGCCGCCGCAAATGTCCTGCGCGAGATCCGCGAAATGGGTTCCGCCGGCTCGATCGAATCCTTGCTGGCATCGAGGGCTGCGATGTCTCCAAGGGATCTTCAGACATTGGGATTCCTGACGTATTTTATGGACGAAATTCCCGACGTCCTCAGCGAGGCAACAATCTCGCCCGCCGCATTGACCATCCTCTCGCAGGCTCCTGAGGAAATGCAGGAGCAGGCGCTCAATGTTCTCAAGCGCAACAAGCGTCTCGACGCTTATGATCTCGAGCAGATCGCACAGCGCTTGACGCAGGATTCAGAGACGGAATGGGAGCGTTCCGAAGAGGCCAGATCAAGATATTTCAAGTCCTTGATGGCGGACCGACTATCACACCTGGAGGCAATGACGGGTGATCTTCAGGCGCGTCTTGACCGCTTCGTCCTACGCTATTGCCCCCACCCCGAGGACGAAGGTGCAGTACTGCACCCGAAGAGCGACGGATACAGCGAAGCCTTCGATTCCATCGTCGAGCTTGCCTGTCGAATCCTTCCGCTCATCGACTGCCTTTTTGGCGAGCTACCTCCGGACGGCGGCTCTTCGGAAAGTACAAATCTGGCCAATGCCGCGCTGGCTGTGCGCCGCCTTGCCGACGGCGCCTTCGCTCACAACGGCGGATTCGGCTTTGATCCCATACCGATACCTGTCTGGTCGACGGAACTTCGCGATGCCCTGGACTTTCTCGTCCCAGGCGTGGCGCCCGAGCCGGTTTCGATCAAGCCCACGCGGCGTCTCAGGGTTCTCGAGCTGTTTGCGGGCGCCGGCGGAACCGCGATAGGTCTGATGAGTGCAGGATTCGAGCACACGGCTCTTATCGAGAAGAGCCCGATCCGCGCCCAGACACTCAAGCGCAACTGGCCGACGTGGAACGTCATTAATGAAGACATTGCCGACATCTCCGATATGAGCCTTCAAAAATGCGTCGGGATTGACCTCCTTTCGGCCGGCCTTCCATTTCCGCCGGGGGAGGCAAGCCGTCCGGAGGATGATATGATCCCTCAGGTGCTTCGCGCCTTGGAGGTCGCCCAGCCACGCAGCGTCATGATCCAGTTCGACCTTGGGCAGCGACAATCGGGCGGCGAGAAGGCGCTCGCAGCAGTTCTGACCGAGGTTGAGGACGCAGGATACCGGGTATCCGAGTTCGCGTTGGACACGATCAATTTCGGGATCCCCCATTCGCGCGAACACGGATTCATCGTCGGGATCCGCAACGACATCGCAGGGGTACTCCCGGATCCGCGAATGGTGACCCCATTTGTCCGCGACGTGGTCAAGGCGTTGAGATCTTCTATCGCACCACACGAGACCCTGGGAGAGCACAGCCGAACTATTCCGCTGGGGACCGTCCAGCGCACCTACGATATGTGGGCACGCAACTGGGCGGGAGAGCACAGGGGCAAGATGCTGCCTAGCATCTTCCGAGGAACAGACAATAGGCCCGATCGGATGCAGCCGTGGCTCGACGCCGGTTTCAATCTTTCCGACATACGTGAACCGCCAAAGGTAGGCGACGATGATCTTCGCAACGCGGACTTCAAGCCGTTTATCACTTTCGAAGTCCTCGCAGCAGCACAGGGATTCCCGCCCGGATGGAAGTTCCTAGCGAAGGAAACGGGGATCATCGACATGATCGCCGATGCGCTTCCGCCTGTCATGGCGAAGGTTGTGGCGCTGTCGATCCGTGCGGTGCTCAGTGGTGAGGCCGTGGATCTGGACCAAGCCGTTGTTGACCCGATCATCAAATTGTCGCGCATCGGCCTCGGGGAATTCCGGCCCAGGCTAAACGGACCTCGCCGCCGCTGGCCGGGAGATCGCGACACGCCTTCAGCGTGGATCCACGATCAGGCAACACGGGTCATACTCGGCGCAAAACTGTCCGATGTGGAGCCCAATCACAAGAAGCGCGGGGCGATCAGGAAGGAGATCCCCCGCGTCTACGAAAAGTGGGCTTATCTCATGGAGCTCGAACGGGAAGAGCGGGAGGAATCCGCGGAAGCCAACCAATGGTGATGCTCAAGGCCACTGGCCAAATGCCCGCCCCCTGAGAGGCGCCTGTCCCCTGGGCTGAATCTTGCTCAAGTCTCTGATGATCTCGTTGAAGCGGTCGTGCTCCCACTGGCTGAATTCTGTCAGGAACATTCCGTTGATATAGACGGTCGCCCTTTGCTCGCCCTTTCTCATCCCGATCTGGATCTCGCGATCACGCTTGTCCTTGAAGACGAAGTACTCGAACGGATGAAATGACCCTGTGAGGTTACACTGCCTGATCTCCAGTTCCGGAAACCGCATGGCAGCGTGAGAATACAAATCGCCGAAGTTTGAATTCACGACGCACTTCGGCCCGAGCGATTTGCCCGGAACGAGCCCGTTGTACTCAATCACGAATTTGACCCAGTCCAATGCCTGCTGGCCCTCGCCCTTGATTTCGTGACGGGCGGTGCGGAAACACTTCCAGGACACCCACCCGGTCTTGCCAAGTTCTCGGCATCCCCAGTTGTTGATTCTAAGATGCGCTTGATCCCATGACAGGTCCCTGCCCTCGACCTCATCGAAGATGATCTTGACAGGTGAGAGCCACCCATCCTTTTCGAGCGGAGCGAAATCTATGACAGCGCGGGTCTGGCTTTCCCTTGTGAAGGCAATCTCCAGATCCATTTCGGCCAGGAGCGGCGCAAGGTGCTCTACGATCTGGGCCTCCAAGTCTTTGCTAACGTTCGCCATGATTTCCTCCAATGTGCGGTCACAAAGGATTCGGGCGCCGCGTTGCAAGCGACAAACACCAGTCCTTGTCGATGGACAAGCGCTACCACTGCGGCTAATAGTAATTGTTGACAATACCCCATCAATGCAATGCGACAACAAAGTAATGTTTCGCGCGCGCGTAATAATACATATAACATTCTAAACATCAATCGCAGCATACCGAAATAATTCGTTCGACAAATAGCCTTTATGCGGCTAGCTAAATTGCAGCGACGAACGCACCAGCATGGAAACATCAATGCTTAACGGCAGAGTACTCATTTTTCGAATACTCTAAGCTCCATCGCCACAGGAAGTGGCCATGCGGCTGCCGCGCATCGCGCCCGGCATTATCCCCAGGCCGCCTTCCGTTAGCATTTTCTAATCCGCGAAAAACCTTCCGCAAGAATCCGCTCGAACATCGCTGCGGACCCGGCTTCGTATGTCGTCTATACGAGCGGAAGTGAATTGGAGATGACCGATGCCGCTGCCAGTGACGAACGTTCTCGATGCCCCCGTGCCCCGGACGCATTTGCTGCCCCGCGCCTCGAAAGTGGCCTTGGATCAGCTTCCGTGCGCGCTTGCCGCTAGCGGCATAGCATCCCCGTCCGGCACATCTACCTGCTCGACAAACGACAGCGACATCGCTTCGGTTCGTTCCCGGTAGGCCCACTCCCTCTTCTGCCACATCCCCACCAAGGAAAGGAACTGCGCCATGCCGCAGAACGAAAAGCCGTGCCCAAATCCAGGCAGCCTGATGCCGGAGTTCATGAGCGTCAAAATCAGCATCTGGTTGTCCCAGCCCAACCGCAGCGAGTTCTCCGACAACGAGCTGGCGCTGTTTCGCGCCGTGGCGCTTGCCTATGCGCATCCCACGCGTCCGAGCATCCGCAAACTCTACGCAACTCTGTGCGAGATGCTCGACGACGACGAACGCCGCAGCGGCCTCGTCTCCCGGCGACCTTCCGCGTCGATGTTCCGACATCTCGTGCTCAGCCTGCCAAGCGTCGTCGTCGACCACATGCGCTACGAACGCGGCCTCACCCGCTTCCAGATCCTCAAGGGCGCGGAGCGATTCACCAATCACTCAACCCGCATCTAATCCGATATCCCGAAGAAAGGACTGCAATCATGAACCTCGAAAAAGTCGCCTTCCTGCTGAGCCAGACTGTGCTCTCCGCCAGCCCTGCACCATCGATGGGCATCTTCGAGGCGGCCCGCCCCAAGGAGTACCTCGAGCTCGAATTCGCGATCCTCGATGAGGCTGTTCGCACCGCCGAAGAGTTCCCCGGCGAGGAGTGGCAGGTCTGGAGCGTCATGGCCGAGGCCGTAGACGGCATGAACGCGCAACTCACTTCGATCGCCGCACCGACGCTGAAACTTGTGCCCTACAGCCTCTTCCTGGAGACGCTCGGCGCCGGCGACATCTCACCGGAGGGCTTCGAAGGCCAGATGCTTCCCTAGCAGCTTCCAACTTCCGTCGGCACGGCACTCAAGTCCCGTCGCCCCGCCCCGACTAACCCGGTTCAACACTGCCGCAACCCCGATCACATCGGGGAGTGGCTCCGCACGTCCCGAAGTCACCCAAAGGAGCCTGCCATGAAGACCACCAGTTTCGTCCCGAACCATCAGAGCCTCACAGGGCCACGACCTTACAGCTCGGAAGAGACTCGCGTCCACCGGACGTTCGCCCGTCGCTGCATTCGTGCAAATCGCTTCGAGGAGCTTTCATCCCGCTATCTTGCGATGAAGGACGAGTGCCAGCGCATTGGGCTGCGCCACTGCAGCTTCACCGAATTCCGGAACGCTGTACGCCTCAGCCGCCGCAAGTTCGTACTGCCCCATGACAATGTCGGGGGGCCGTCACGGCCTTCCGCTCTTCGTCTCCGGGGCAACACGGCAGTCGATGTGATGCGTGAGATTACTGGTTCCGCGAACATCCTGCGGGAGTGGTGATCCCATGAAAAAGCACGTCGCGTCACGCGCGAATGCCCGCTCGGCCCTTTCCCTGAAGACTTCGCGACCGGGCCCGATCGAATCCAGCCTGCTTCAGGTCCTGCCAGCCGGATTGGAACAGGTGCGACTGGACGTGCCCGGAGTGCTCCGCGCCGCTGGTCTCTGGAAATCGCTTTCGAAGGGGCAGCGGACCAGTCTCCGGAGTCTGGCGCCTGCACTCGTCACTGTCGACCCGTCCAAGCGGGATGGCGAAACGCCCTGATGGAACCGCCGGGACCTCCGTCCCGGCGAGAATCTCCACCGATACGGCTCAACGCGACCGCAGCCGTCACCATGCATGAAAGGAAATGCCATGTCAGTCATCCACTCACGTTCAGTCGCACGCAAGATCGCACGTCGCCGCGCAGGTCTCGGCTTCCTGGACCGTCGCCGCAGCAGCCCCGAAGAGCGCGTGACCGGAATGCAAGATCCTGCGCTCCGCAGCACCGTGCGCTTTCCCGAGGAGCGTCTTGTCCTCGCCACCCAGAAGCTTCCTTCGCTGGAGCCTCAGCCTCGCCGCGTCATCCACGACCGGACGCACGTCCTAGCGACCCGCGTTCCGCCGCTGAAGAACATGAAGACGGCGCGCGGCTGGACTTACCATCGCAACGTCATCGTCTACCACGAAAGCGAACTCGAACACCGAGTTTCACTACGGCTCCAAGTCCGCAACGACGTCGCCGCAGTGCACTCGCAGTTCCCCGTCTTTCAACACCTCGACGACGACGGAAAACTGCACCAGCACACGGCAGACCTGTTCGTAGTCTACGACGACGGGTCACGGCAGGCGATCATCATCAAACATGAGCATAAGCGCGAGGAGATGGAGGCCTTGATCAAACGCATCAAGGCGCACCCGTCCTCGCAGCAGGTAGATGACATCGTGCTGCGCACGGAACTGTATGGCACCATCGAAGCCGCGGAGAACGCGCACATGATCCGGTGGTCGCGCGAATACCACGATCAGGCCGACGTCGACGAGCTGATGGGCGTTGTCGGTACCCTCCACGGCTGGTTCCGGTTTGGCTCCCTGCTGAAGGACTGCCCGTCGATCGAACGGCGGCGCGTCGCGATCTGGCGGCTGATCGACACCGGTTTTCTGTTCTCGGTCACGGGTGAAAAAATCACGGAGCTCACCTGGCTGGGGCGCGCCTCCGCTGGCGGCGCTACCGGGCTGTTGGGCTAAGGGAGGAGACACTCATGATCCGGACGAAACCTCTAATGGCATTCTTCCCCAACCAGCGGTTCGCCTACGAAAACGAACGGTATCAACTCCAAGCACTGTCTCCCATCGGCATCCTGCTCCAGCACGACGGAGAACTCTCACGGGCTCTCCTCCTGACCAGCAAGCAGATCACCGAGGGATTGGCCAACGGAACCCTCCGGGCGGAATACCCGCCCCCGTAGGCGATCGCTGAGGCGCGTCCCACGACTCATTCATTCCATCCCGTTTGTCAGGATTCTCTCTTGGACTACTACCCTCTTCCCAAGGTCTTGCGACATCCCGTGCCCATGCTTGGCAGCGAGGATATTCTTCGCATCGGAACCGAGGCCTTTGTGCCTGCAGGGCGTCGCCTCGACGGCTATGAATTCTATCTTGAAGAGCATCCTGACCGGACGATCTTCCTGACGCACTCGGACATCAACGAGCGCGTCGACGCGGAAACAGCGCGGATTGAATATGGAGGTAACACGCGCGAGCTACAATTCCTCGAGCTTCTCTTCAGCGGACGGAAGTTCAACGAGTTTGAGGATAAGGTGCAGCGGATTGCCCGGCTCCGTGAGCGCCTTTTCCAGAAATACGATGAAGAGTGCTTGCTTTCCGGCCATGTCAGCCGTTCAAGCGAAGACTTTCAAACCTGGATCGACCCTCGATGGAGGAAGCTGCTCGGGCCGGTGCGTTCTGACACTCAGAAGGGCATCAGTGCTCCCAGCGTTTCGACGTTCAACCGCCTCTACAAGGAGTGGGTGAAATATAATCGCAACATCCTCGCCATCCTCCCAAGACACACAGGCCCCGGACGAAAGACCCTGACGTTCACCGCGGAGTCCCTGGACTTTGCGGTACTCGAAGCGCGGAACTTCATGTCGCCACTCAAGCCTCGGAAGACCGACGTCTACGAGGGCTACAAGGCTGCTGTGCACAAGGAAAATGAGGCCCGCAAGGCCGCGGGCAAGCTTCAGTTCCACACGTTCGGGAAGACGAAATTCTACGAGATCATCGAATCCTTCCCGGCTTTCGACGTGATGGCGCAGCGCGAGGGTCCAGAAGCCGCCCGCAAGCACTTTGCGCCGAACCTCAGAATGCACGATGAGACCCTGCTCGGACAGCGGATCGAGATCGACGAGGTCAAGACTGACCTGATGACGATCTGGGCGTCAGCCGGGATGCTTTCCACGGCCACCGAGGAGCAACTCAAGATCCTGAAGAAAATCAGGCTTTGGGTTGTCGTGGTCGTCGATGTCGCCACCCGCTATGTCTTGGCCGCCAAGGTGGCGCCGTCCCCCAATGCGCAGGCGGCACTGGACACGCTGCGGCTGGTCATGACCGACAAGACGCACATTTCCGATTATCTTGGCGCTCAGATCCCATGGCTCGGGAAGGTCAAGCCGCACGGCACAGCCTACATGGACCACGGCTCCGCTTTCCTCGCCGAGGAGACGGTCGACGCCTTCCGCGCGCTTGGCGTCGAACCGACGCGACCGGAAACGGGAAACCCGAAAAAGCGCCCCCACATCGAGAGCCTGTTTCATACGATCGGGCCGATGTTCACGCAGTTCTACCATGGACGCACCTTCCGCAGCATCGCCGAGAAGGGAGATTACGATCCGAAGCTTCACGCCTCGCTGGCGGCGGCGGAGTTCACCGAAATCATCATTCACGGCATCTGCGACTACTACAACATCAAGGAACACAGCTCCCTCGGGGGACGTAGTCCTCACAATGTGCTGGTGGAGGCAATGGAAGGCTACGGCTGGATGCGCCCGCCACACCGGGAGGACTTGATCAGGGCCTTCGGCAAGCCGGACACGGCTACAATCGGCAACTACGGGATCGTGAAGTACGGGATCCCGTACAACAGCGCTTGGCTCGTCGAGCAGCACATGGAGCGTGGCCAGAAGCCGTTCGAGATCATCTCGGACCTGAGCTACATCAACAGCATCCTGGTGAAGGGCAACGATGGCGGTTGGGTCGAGGTCGAGAACAAGATCGACCTCCCCGCGGACATGACGGAGCGTGAGTGGGCGGAGGCTCGCAAGGAGGACCTCGCGCGGAATCGCGCCGAGACTGCCGAGAACTACGTCGCCATCCGGGACTACATCCTCAAGAACCGCGAGAACGGCAAGGCCGCGACACTGCGCGCCGGCCTCGATCCCACCGCTCCTACTGCCGCAAAGCTCGAGAAGCAGCGTCGCATGCTTTACCGCAACTTCGCTGTTCGCCCTGTTTCCGGCGCACCCATCAAGCCGGACGTGCCCGTGCTTCCGCCGCCGGACGACATGCGTGGCGGATTGGTTGGACGACCTCGCCCAGCGGAGCTCGAACCGACGCCGATGCCAACCCGAAAAGTTTCGAAATTCGACCGCACAAGGGATGAAGACTGATGGTGGACCAGATCACGACTACAGGACAACTCAGCGCATTGCGAGCGGGCGTACGAGCCAAATTCATTGAGGGACCGATGGATACGCTCGTTGAGAGAGACCTCGACTACATCATCACGAACATCGAGGACTTCAAAAATGGTGCTGCGTCCCCCCGGCGCGGGATTATTGCATATGGTCCGTCCGGAACGGGCAAGACGACGGCCATCAGGCACGCAGTTGCAAAGCGCTCTGAATTTCAGCCGCATCTGAATGAGCACGGAGAGCTGGTGCCACGTTCGATCTATCTGAAGCTTTCGAGCCAGTGTTCTTCGGCTATCGATGTCATCCGGGCCCTGCTGAGAGAGATGAACCTGCCGACCGAAGGCAACAAGGAAGAGCTGGAGCGTGAACTCAAGAATCAGGTGAGGGAACGGCAGATCAGTCTGATCCATCTGGACGAGCTGCAGCATGCGGTACGGTCGAACACTGCGAAGGCGTTTGAGGCTATTCAGGACCTTCTGAAGGAAATGCTGGATCGCGACGACTGGCATCTTCATATGATCCTTAGCGGCATGCCTCGGATTCACAACATGCGTGCGGATGGTCAGATCCACAGGCGAACGTTCGTTCTTCCATTCCACTGCATGGACCCTGAGGCCGACGATAAGTGGGTTGGGAAACTCCTTGTAGAGACTGCTGTAAACTTCTGTGGCCTCACCCTGGACAATGAATTGCTTACTCCGGAGTTCCGGGAACGCCTTTGCCTGTCTATGAATGGCGCCTGGGGAAAGCTCATCGAATTCATCCAAGGCGCCTCGTTCCGCGCGGTCGCGCATAACCGCAAGGTGCTCAAGAAAACAGATTTCACACGTGAATTTGAACGAGTCAGCGGGTTCTCCGACGACGAGAACATTTTCCTCGCGAAGAACTTCCGTGACATCGATTTGTCGGACCTCAGGTTCGGGATGGAGGACTGATTCTATGCCACTTCCCGTCACCGTCGTTCACCACGTCGACGAAACGCCCGAGAGCCTGTGCGATCGCCTGAGCGTGGCGAATGGCTTCTCGTCCAAACGCATCTTCTTGACGATGACCGGAATTAAGGCGCCCGCGCTTGCGAAGGCTGATCCAGGTGCCATCCGCAGGCTGGCCAATTGGTCCGGTGAGAACATCGCTGATTTGGAAAGGAACCGTATCACAACGCGCCCGCGTAGACTGGACTGGCAACTGGGCAGTGCGGTCTTCAACAAGCAGGCTCGCTGCGGAAAGCGCTTCCGGTACTGCCCGAACTGTGTGGTCGATGACATCAAGACGGGGCGTGGGCGCCCGGTATCACGACCGTATGTGCGAGCAGCATGGATGTCCCGAGCGGTCACCAACTGCGTCCGTCACGCTCGCCCAATTGTAGAGATCGCAGTCGCCAACAAGGCGGATGACAGCTTCTGCCGGTTCGTGGCAACAAACTCTGCCAAGATCCATCAGGAAGCGGATAGCTCGGTTCCGACGGAATTTGTCGCAGTCGATGCGTATGCGCAGGATCGAATGTTGGGCGCGCTCAAAGAACCCTATCTGGATCGCTTCGAAGCACACGTTGCCATTGACCTGTGTGTGTACCTGGGCAAATTCCTCAAACGTCACCGATCGGCCTTCTCGCTCATCCCGGAAGACCTCCGCAAGGCCCCTACCCGCGAGCTCGGGTTCCACTATGCCAGGAAAGGCGCGACAGCGATCCGCGAGATCGTGGTTGACGTCATCAACAAAATTCGTCCGAACGGTTTGCACAAATTCTTCTTCGGCGCCCTCGGCCGCTGGTTGCGAAGCAATTCTAACGAGCCGGAATTCTCCGAGGTTCTCGACCTCTTCCAGGATGTTGCCGAGCGCAATCTGCCATTTGCGGCGGGCGAAATGTGCTTCGTTGCTGTAAGAAAACGCTACCTCCATAGTGTCGTCTCTGCCGGCGCCGAATACGGCTTGCACGAAGAGCGCGTTGTGCAACTCATGCATGAGGCCGGATTGATCGAAACGTCTCAATTGGCACACGGTCGGATTTACTTCGATGCTGCCAAAGCCCACGACATCCTTGTTGCGGCGACCAAGACCCTAACAAGCCGACAGGCACGTGAGGAATTGGGCGTAACCGAACATGTAATGGCAGGGCTTCTCGATAGTGGCTTACTCGCGCGCGTAGAGCCGCGAACCGAGACCCGGGTTTATTCTCGCATCCGGAGAGAAGACTTGGATAAGCTGCGTGACTCGATCTTCGACCAGGTCGTAGGCATTGATGAAAGCAACAGGACGCCCATTCCAATCGAACGCGTCTGCCAGTACGCAGCCTGTGAAGTCGTCGACGTCCTCGCTGCGGTTATCGGAGGACACCTTCGGAAGGTTTTCATTTCGCCGAACGATAAACCGCGCATCGCGTCCTTACGCTTCGATCGAGATGAAGCAGTTGCTCATCTGTCGAAAGTGCGCCCGACACTAAGCGCAATCGCGGGACGCGCTGTGATGAACCAGCGGGCGGCATCGGCTTACCTGCGAGCAAAGCCGACGACGGTTCCGTACCTTATCAATCTCGGGCTGCTCGAGACCGTTGAGATCATCAACCCGGTTAACGGTCGCCTTCAGTTGGCCGTAACCGTGGAGTCGATGGATCTTTTCCAGAGAGACCATATCCTGGTCTCCGAGGTAGCAGCCCGGCACGAGACTCATCCGAACACGATCTTGGATCTTTTCGCGAAAATCGAAGTCCGACCGATCTACGACAACTGTGGCAACGTCAGCCGTTTCTTCCTCCGATCGGAAGTCTTGGACGCCCCGATCGAGGTGCGCAGGTACAAGCGAAAATAGTGCTTCAAAAAAGCAGTTTCGACATCTCAGGCTCGCTTTGGCGGGCCTCTTTTTTATGCTTTGCGTCAAGCAGTTCGGTGCAACCTCGAATCCAGGATCATAGCTACGGCGGAAAAACGATCAACTTTGAATCTGGACCGAAAGCTGACCTGATAAACATCTGAAAATACTACGTTTTTAGAGTTGAGATCCGTTCTCAGGTGCAAACCTATGCGGATTTACTACTGACTGCCATTCGCTCGACGGTCGCCGATGGATCACTCGCAGATTTGCGAGTCGACGCGTCCTGAAAAACTACTGGAATTGCACGGTCGCCGGCAAGTCGATAACGCTCTTCAACTGAAAGTAAGGCTTCGCTACGACGTGGAGCCCGAAACAGGGAAACGAACTCAAAAAAATCTGTCGGCACGGGAACAATATGCTCCGTTGATCGTAAAACCTTCGGGTCGTGCGGAGATTCGTTACACTTCGCTACATGCGACCCACCTCAACCTTAGCCCCGCTCCATAGTGGGGCCTTTTTTGTGTCTGCGGTCTCGCCAGACTTGCAGCGCACCTTCGTGCAGCAGCGGCAGGGAAGGCTTGCGAGGCGCGCTTTGTCACGACCGCAGTTCAACAGCAACACCTCAAAAAGCAATTGACTAAGAATGATTATTGAACAGTGGCGGCTTTGAAAACAGAACCATTCGTGTATAGGATCGCGGGTGTGATTTGCGAGGCAACTGGGATACGTCCCGGCCTTATTGCTTGGACGTCCAACCAAGTTATGCCTGAACTCGCCCTAGACTTCCCGGATTCCATTTGGTAGCGAGCAATAGCAACAAGTGGTTGTAGATTTTTTCTGCCGCGCTGACTCAAAGGTCGCGCGATTTTGCCGGGGACAATACTCGCATGCCAATCCAAGTAAGACAGACTCGATATTTTTTTGTAATTTCGGCGGCTCTTCTAAGCGCCGCGAGCATCCTTCAGGGATGCCAGAGTGACACACGGAACGCCCAAACATTTAGACCGAACGACAAGTTTCTTTCGAACAAAGGCGGCTCGTCAAGCAGTGCTGAAAACGCGCCGAGCCAACCTAACTCGGCGACCCACTCAAGCCCGCCGAGCGGTATGGGCCCAGCCGGCAACGGTATGGGAGGTCCAGCCGGCAGTCCAGCCGGCAGTGGTATGGGTGGCCCTCTGCACTAAGGCAGCGCCGTTGCGTTTACCTCGACGAGCGGCGTTGTGGACGGCAGACCTATCTAGCGACTCCGCCTGCGGATAAGCTCCGCAGGCGCCTCCTCCAGGCGAATTCGCGGTATCTAGCTCTGCGACGAGCATTACGAAGTTCCGACCGATTCCGGCACGTGCGACCGTCGACTTCTCCCACCCGAATAATCATATTGATGGTGTCGCCTCGGCGCTGACATCGACGAATTATCGCGAGTGAGTCGGACTTCGGTCCGATGGTAGACAGCAATCTCTCTGCTAATTTCCGTTCCGCTGAGACTGCAAAACTCAGCACGAAAAGGGTGTCTGCCCCTGATCCGGAGCACCCTTTTCAAACTCGTTTTCGGGAATCCCCCCTTAACCCTCGGCACCGACGGTTTGCGGGCGGCCAACCTTCCAATTGATCATAGGGTATAGGTAATCTGTCGGGGCATCTTGCGTGCGATGGTGTTGCCAGTTCCATCGCATCTTAAGCGGGCGGTCGTCAAAGTCGAAGTCTGTGATTCCTTCCACAGCAATTGCTCATCGATACGGCTCTGCTTGTGACTATTGACGATGGCAGTGAGCGTGGCGGTCAGATAGGTCTGCGGATCGACGGCTCGATGAGCGAACGGTCGCGCGCGTGGGCAACACGTCTTCGAGCAAGATCAACCCTGGTTTGGTAACGGCTTACCCTCGTAGCGCACGCGAAAATTCCTCCTGTGAAAATCCTGCTCGAAGCAGACGAAGACGAGTTCCAGGTCATTGGCGCTGTCGCGCTTCCCAAGGAGACTGAGCGTGACAACGATAACGCCACTGTATCCGCGCGTCAGGCGGAAAGCCGCGTTGCGGATGTCGGTCCCTTCTGGATCCCTCCGGTCTTCGCGGCGCTCATAGATGACCCAGAAGCGGGCAGCATCCCAAGTCTGCCGTAGGATTTGGCTGACCTCTGCCTTGAACTCTTCGGCATGCATTGCCGGACCCCAAGACAATGCCGTCTCGCCCGCATCGCTAACGACATTGAGGTAACCGTCATATCGGTAGGCGCCTGACAGTGACCGTTCGATCATCTCGAATGCCGTGTTTTCGCTGATTGTTGTTTTGAAGAGAATTGCCATGGAATCGCTGCGTGCCACTGCCGATATGTCGGTGAGACGGCGAGACTACTGGGTGTCGCCTGGGCGAGCAACGGTGACTTAATTCGGGCATCCGAGTCCGCCGCATCGTTCCGGAGATCTGCCTGCCCATACCGGAGACATAGGTAACAGAACGTCCCTAAGACATGGGTGACAACCTTGTGCCGAACGGGTTCTCGATGGTTTGCAAAGTCCTCTGCTCCAGATCGATATATCGGAGATCATAGCGCATGAAGCTGACGAGCCAAACGCCGTCATCGACCTCCTCGATGTCGAGCTCTGGCCGGCCATGACTGTGAAGATATTGATCTTCTTGGGGTACATGCAGATGCGGCCGCAATCGATCACCAGTACGTCACGGTCGTGGAAGCGGATTCGTGCTTGGCTCCCATGAATGGGCGCAGGGGCGCGATTTCGCCTCGGGTTGGGGCCTGCATCCTCAATTCGCCAAGCTCACGCATCCGCTCGTTAGCAATTTGTTGACCATAAGCTGGCTTTACTAAGCGTGATGGATGCGGAGGTTCCCGCCCGTCGTCGAGTGTTTGGTGTGGGCGGGTTTGTTCGTGTTGAAGTATCCAGTGCAAGGATTGTCGGCCGGGGCCTTGGGCGGAATTGCCACGCTACTGTCGCGTGCGGAACGGTTGGTCGCGCAGACCATTCTGCCGGCTCTGTTTGCGCTGCCGGCCCTTGTCGGCTCTGCATCATTTGCCTCGGCGGAAGATCGGGCCCTGAAGCTGTTCTTTACCCATACGGGCGAGAGGGCCACGATTACCTATAAGCGGGACGGAAAGTTCGATCCCAAAGGCCTCGCCCAGATCAATCGGTTTCTGCGCGACTGGCGAAGGAACGAGCCGACCCGGATGGATCCCCGGCTGCTCGACCTGGTCTGGGAGGTGTACAAGCGCAGCGGCGGCAAGGACTACATCCATATCGTCTCCGCCTATCGTTCGCCCACCACCAACAACATGCTCCGCAACCGCTCGCGCAGCACGGGCGTCGCCAAGAAGAGCCAGCACATGCTGGGTAAGGCGATGGACTTCTACGTTCCCGG
>Ga0102593_1000897_pt1 | contig 36992 bp, 38 predicted proteins | sample AraplaCol_mMS_r2_2_FD_76862 | JGI IMG/M metagenome (GOLD analysis project Ga0102593, IMG submission 76862) | Arabidopsis root microbial communities from North Carolina, USA - plate scrape MF_Col_mMS_r2 (SPADES assembly) (version 2) | ecosystem: Host-associated > Plants > Roots > Endosphere...
CGGAAAGCGGTAGGCGCCGTAAAGAGAACGCGGACATCGTGCTCTGAAGCGATGCGCCAGAAGACGCCGGCATCCGGTGTACCAACTGGCTTTCCTTCGAATATCACGCTGGTCGCGCCTGCCAGCAGCGGTGCATAAACGATGTAGGAATGGCCGACGACCCACCCGATGTCCGAAGCCGCCCAGAACACTTCGCCCTGCTTGATGCCGAAGATATTTGCCATCGACCAATTGAGGGCGACCATGTGACCGCCATTGTCGCGCACGACCCCTTTCGGCTGGCCCGTCGTGCCTGAGGTGTAGAGAATGTAGAGTTCGTCCGTCGCACGGACAGGAATGCACTCAACGGTCACACCACGATTTCTCGCGACAGTAGTGTCGAAATCCTCGTCGCGACCGGCTGTGAGATCAGCTGCAAGCTGCGGCCTCTGCAAGACAAGGCAGTGGGCCGGCTTCGACTTCGCGATGGCAATCGCCTGATCGACCAAGGGCTTGTAGGGCACGATCCGTCCCGGCTCGAGCCCGCAACTTGCCGTGATGATGAGCTTCGCCCCCGAATCGTCGATACGGGCCGCGAGCTCATTTGCCGCAAAGCCACCGAACACGACGGAATGGACCGCGCCGATGCGCGCGCAGGCAAGCATTGAGAAAACTGCCTGCGGGACCATCGGCATATAGATGATGACGCGGTCACCCTTTGCGATTCCAAGTTGCCGGAGCGTTGCTGCAATGGCACTGACTTCAGCAAGGACGTCACCATAGCTAAACACAGCCTTGGTGCCGCTAATCGGGCTATCGTAGATAAAGGCAGTATCGTCACCACGGCCCGCTAGAACGTGCCGATCGAGACAATTGTAGCAGGTATTGGTTTCGCCCCCGGCAAACCAGCGGCCGTATGGACCACCTTCTCGCGAAAAGGTCTGCGCCGGCGGTTTGAACCAGCTGATTTCTGCCGCCGCCTCGCGCCAAAAAGCCTCCGGATCGTCCTTCCACCTGGAATAGGTCTGGCGATAGCTTCCCTGCATCTGCTCCTCCCCAGGACACGCAAGTTATCCTATCAATCTAGGAGAGGCATGGCAGGAGAGAAAGCCCGACGAAAGGAGCGTATCAGCGGGCACCGAAGATCGCGGAGCCAACGCGAACGCTGGTCGCGCCAAAGGCAATCGCGGTTTCGTAGTCGCCGGACATTCCCATCGAGAGTTTCTCGACGCCGCAAGCCTTGGCGAGCTTGGCAAGCAACGCGAAATGCGGACCCGGATTCTCGTCCGCCGGCGGAATACACATCAGGCCTTCAATGGCGAGGCCGAGTTCGTCGCGGCAAAGAGCGACAAACGCTACTGTATCATCAGGGGCGATTCCTGCCTTCTGCGGCTCAAGCCCGGTATTCACCTGAACATAGAGGCGAGGGGTCTTCGCCTGACGCTTCATTTCGTCGGCGAGCACACGGGCGATCTTTTCCCGGTCGATGGTTTCGATGACATCGAACAGCGCGACCGCCTCGGCCGCCTTGTTCGACTGCAGAGGGCCGATGAGATGAAGTTCAATGCCTGACGTCTCGGATTTCAGTTCAGGCCACTTTCCCTGGCTTTCCTGAACCCTGTTTTCCCCGAAGATCCGTTGCCCGGCCTGAAGCGCCGGGCGGATCGCGTCTGCGTCGAATGTCTTTGAAACGGCGACAAGCTGAACCGAACCGTCGGGCCGTTTCCCCTGCTGCTCGGCCGCGGAGATACGCGAGCGCACGTCGTTCAATCGCTCTTCAAGTTCCATCACTCGCCTCGACATGACTGCATGAGAAGATGGCAATGCACTAAACGCCCCGGCTGTGCTTGCCAAGGCCCACGCGCCCGAAATAGTGGCCGGCGGGCCGAGATCGGACGCTTGCGGCGCCCGTAAAACTTGACGCTACCGTGGTTTCATGGTGAAGGTCACCACCAACTTCCCCTGATCTTTCGGAAATACGAATACCATGGCAACCGAACGTTATAACCCGCGTGATGCTGAACCTCGCTGGCAGCAAAAATGGAACGAAGCGAAGGTCTTCGAGACCGACAACAGCGATCCGCGCGAGAAGTATTACGTCCTCGAGATGTTTCCGTATCCATCCGGCCGCATCCACATGGGCCATGTGCGGAATTACGCAATGGGCGACGTCGTAGCTCGCTATAAGCGCGCTCGCGGCTACAACGTTCTACATCCCATGGGTTGGGACGCCTTCGGCATGCCGGCTGAAAATGCGGCAATGGAGCGCGGTGTACATCCGGCCTCCTGGACCTACCAGAACATCGCATCGATGAAGTCCCAGTTGAAGGCGATGGGCCTCTCACTGGATTGGAGCCGCGAATTCGCAACCTGCGATGTCACCTACTACCAGCACCAGCAGCATCTTTTCCTAGATTTCCTCGAGAAGGGGCTCGTCTATCGCAAGCAGTCGAAGGTGAACTGGGATCCGGTCGACAACACCGTTCTCGCCAACGAACAGGTGATCGACGGACGCGGCTGGCGTTCCGGTGCCCTGGTTGAGCAACGGGAACTGACGCAGTGGTTCTTCAAGATCACCGACTTCAGCCAGGATCTGCTCGAGGCATTGGACACGCTTGATCAGTGGCCGGAAAAGGTCCGATTGATGCAGAAGAACTGGATCGGTCGCTCGGAAGGCATGATGCTGCGCTGGGAGATCGTCCAGGAGACGGCTCCGGCCGGAGAAACCGAGATCGAGGTCTACACGACCCGTCCGGACACGCTATTTGGCGCCTCCTTCCTGGCTATCGCAGCCGACCATCCGCTGGCCAAGGATGCCGCAGCGAAGAATCCGGCTATCGATGCTTTCTGCGAAGAATGCCGCCGTGCTGGAACCTCACTTGCTGCGCTTGAGACTGCGGAGAAGAAGGGCATCGATACCGGCATTCGCGTCAAGCATCCGCTCGATCCGTCATGGGAATTGCCTGTCTACGTCGCAAACTTCGTCCTCATGGACTACGGCACCGGCGCGATTTTTGGTTGCCCATCCGGTGACCAGCGTGACCTGGATTTTGCACGCAAATACGACCTGCCGGTGGTTCCCGTTGTTATGCCGGCGGATGACGATGCCACGACCTTCAGCGTCGGCGACGTTGCCTATGACGGCGATGGCGTCATGATCAATTCGCGCTTCCTTGATGGCAAGAGCACAACTGAGGCATTCGAGATCGTTGCCGACCGCCTGTCGTCAATGACGCTTGGCAATGCTCCGCAGGGTGAGCGCAGGGTGAACTTCCGCTTGCGTGACTGGGGTATCTCGCGCCAGCGCTATTGGGGTTGCCCGATCCCTGTCATCCATTGCGACGATTGCGGCGTTGTCCCGGTTCCGAAGAAGGACCTGCCGGTGCAGCTGCCGGAGGATGTAACCTTCGACCAGCCCGGCAATCCGCTCGATCGTCATCCGACCTGGCGGCACGTCGCTTGCCCGCAGTGCGCCAAGGATGCACGGCGGGAGACCGACACGATGGACACGTTTGTCGATTCGAGCTGGTATTTCACCCGCTTTACCGCTCCTTGGGAGAGCAAGCCGACCGACCAAAGCGCTGCCAATCGCTGGCTGCCAGTCGATCAGTATATTGGTGGTATCGAGCACGCGATTCTGCACCTGCTTTATTCGCGCTTTTTCACCCGGGCGATGCGCGAGACAGGCCACGTCGATGCAAAGGAGCCGTTCAAGGGTCTCTTTACCCAGGGCATGGTCGTGCACGAGACCTACAGCCGCGGCACGGGCATGGGCCGCGAGTGGGTTGCACCGGCGGATATTCGCATCGAGGAGCTGGACGGGAAACGCCGCGCCTATCACCTTTCCAGCGGGGAGGAAGTCGCGATCGGCTCGATCGAGAAGATGTCGAAGTCGAAGAAGAACGTCGTCGATCCGGACGATATCATCGCTTCTTACGGTGCAGACACTGCCCGCTTTTTCGTTCTTTCGGACTCGCCGCCTGAGCGCGACGTTATCTGGTCGGAGGCAGGCGTAGAGGGCGCCCACCGCTTCACGCAGCGGCTCTGGCGTCTGATTGCCGAGGCATCGGACAAACTTCGCGATGTTGCGCCGACTCCGGCTAAGGATGGGGAAGCTCAAGCGATTTCGCAGATCGCGCACAAAACCTTGAAGGCCGTCCAGAACGATTATGATCGTCTCTGGTTTAATAAGGCCGTCGCGAGGATCTACGAGCTCGTCAATGCCCTGGCGTCGCCATTGACCCGCGTCGCTGCAGGCGAAGGCGATACGGCGTATCGCGCCGCAGCGCGGGACGCGGCCGAGATCCTTATCCAGTTGGTAGCACCAATGACGCCGCATCTGGCTGAGGAGTGCTGGGCGGCGCTGGGCAACGGCGGATTGCTGGCGCACACTGATTGGCCGCGTTATGACGAAACCCTCGTCGTTGAAAACGATGTGATTTTGCCGGTTCAGATCAACGGCAAGAAGCGCGCCGAATTGACAATTTCTCGCGACGCAGATCAGAATGCCGTCACCGAGGGTGTGCTCGCATTGGATGACGTCAAGAAGGCGCTGAACGGTCAGACGCCTAAGAAGATCATCGTGGTTCCACAAAGGATTGTGAACATTGTCGTTTGATATCGCTTTTAAGCTGGTGCGCGGCACCGGCATTGCCGCAATCCTAGCGTCCACGGCTTTTCTCGCATCCTGCCAGGTTCGCCCTCTTTATTCCGAAAGTTCCGGCGCTGCGGGCAAGCTGGCGTCCGTCGGTTTCTCGGAAGCGGGGGGTCGCGTTGAGCAAGAGGTTCGCAATCGACTGATTTTTATCGCTTCGCGTGGCGCCGGCGAGCCTGAGAATCCCGAATACAAGGTTGAATTCAGCGCTCGCTCGAATGTCATCAGCACGCTGCTGGTGGCGTCGTCAGACGAATCGCTTGCCGGACGTGCGACCGTCAGCGTCGACTACACTCTGAAGTCCACAAAGGACGGCCACGTCATCAAGGCCGGCAATCGTTATGCCACTGCGCTCGTCGACTTCCCAGCTCAGGAATTTGCCAAGCAACGCGCCATCCGCGACGCCGAGAACCGCGCCGCACGGCAGGCTGCTGAGTTCGTTGGTGCCGATATTGCGGCTGCGCTTGGCCGCTGAGGAGCGGATGCATGGCTGAAATCAAATCGCACGAGTTTGAAGGCTTTCTTGAGCGATCCGCCCGCAACTACCGGCTCTTTGTGATTTATGGGCCGGATCGCGGTCTTGTTTCGGAGCGCGCCACCTCGCTGGCCGGCAGGACGGGCGTGGCATTGGATGATCCGTTTTCGCTGATCAAGCTCGATATCGGCGACCTACAGCGCGATCAAGGTCGCCTCTTGGACGAGGCGGGAGCAATTGGCCTTTTCGGAGGTGACAAGCTCATCTGGATCCGTGGTGCAGCCAACGAGAAATATCTTGTCGACTCCCTCCAGGTTCTTTCAGCGAACATGCCGGACGGCACATTCGTTCTTATCGAGGGCGGTGACCTCAAGAAGGGCTCGCTGCTGCGGAAAGCCGCCGAGACAGCACGCACTGTCATGGCGATACCCTGCTATGCCGACGATGCCCGCGCCCTCAACGGCCTTATAGATAGCGAACTTTCAAGCGCTGGCCTGGGCATCAGGCCCGATGCACGCCAGGCCCTGCTGGAGCTGATAGGGGGGGATCGGATTGCCTCTCGCAACGAACTGCGAAAGCTGGCGCTCTATTGTCGGGGAAAATCGACCATCGAAGAGCACCACGTTACGGAAATAATAGGCGACGCCAGCGCCATCTCGGTGGACGACGCCGTCGATGCCGTCCTTAGCGGAAATCCAAGCAGCTTCCTGCATGCAATGCAAAAGATCATATCGTCGAAGACAGCGGTGTTTCTCGTGATCCAGGCCTGTCTGAAGCAGTTTCAGTTGCTGGACGCCATGAAGACGGAGATGGAGGAGAAGCGATTGCCGGCCGCTCAGGTCATGCAGACGCTTGGTCGTCATCTGCATTTCCGACGCAAGCCGATTATCGAGCAGGCATTGCGTACCTGGTCCGCTGAAGCGGTGGCACGAGAAGCAAACCGTCTGCAGGCGGCAATCTTGCAGACGCGCAAACGGGCGTCGTTGGAAGACAGCATCGCCCTACAGACCCTGCTATCGACGACACTGCAATCGGCGCGCCGATAGCGATTCCATTTAGCGGCGCTCGAGCAGCCGGCAGATTTCTTCCAATTGTTCCAACGACTTATAGGAAATTCTGATCTGGCCGCCGCCTGCCTTGTGATTGATCGTCACGTCCAGGCCGAGCGTATCCGACAAGGTGCGTTCCAGGGCGAGCGTATCTGAATCCTTCTGATCCTTCTGATGCCCCGGGATCTTCGGCTCCGACTGAGCCTTGATATCATTCTGCGCCAAACGCTCCGCGTCACGGACCGACATGCCTTTCGAAACGATCGTGCGGGCGAGGGCGGTCGGATCGGAAGTCGGCACCAAGGCGCGGGCATGACCGGCCGAGAGGCTTCCCGCGGCCAAAAGGTCCCGAACGGGCTCTGGCAGTTTCAAGAGACGCAGCGAATTCGCCACGTGACTGCGGCTCTTGCCGATAATTTCGCCGAGATCGTTCTGGGTATAGCCATACTCCGCCATCAACTGCTCGTAGCCGAGGGCCTCTTCCAGCGGATTGAGGTCGGAGCGCTGAACGTTCTCTACGATTGCAATCTCAAGAGCGGTTTTGTCATCGACATCGCGCACGATCACCGGGATCTCAACGAGGCCTGCAAGCTGTGCCGCGCGCCACCGTCTCTCGCCGGCTATAATCTCGAACTGGCTGGCGGCCAATGTGCGAACCACAATGGGCTGCACGATACCGTGCTGCCGGATCGAGCCCGCGAGCTCATGCAATTCGCCGTCGTCGAAAAACCGTCGAGGATTGCGCGGATTGCGAGTGACGAACTCGATCGGGACCATCCGATCGGCGCTGACCCCTGGCTTGGCCGCATCAACGGGCATCGGTTGGTCCATCTCACCAATCAATGCGGCCAGGCCACGGCCGAGCCTTCTTTTCGAGATGTCATCGCTCATATCTAAACTCGCCATTCTCTTTCAAATCACGCCGCGAGACGCTGCCGTTCGCGCTGAATAACTTCCGACGCCAGCTGGAGATATGCCTGACTGCCGGCGCACTTCAGGTCGTACAGAATTGCTGGCTTGCCATAGGAGGGTGCCTCAGACACGCGAACATTTCGAGGAATCAATGTGTGGTAGACCTTCTCCCCTAAATGCGTGCGAACATCGTTAACAACCTGTTGCGCCAGATTGTTGCGGGAATCGAACATCGTCAGCACTATCCCCTGGATATCGAGGCGGGGGTTTACGGTACGTCGAACCTGATCGACTGTCTCCAGGAGTTGGCTGAGCCCTTCCAACGCAAAGAATTCACATTGAAGAGGCACAAGCACGGAATGGGCCGCCGCCATTGCATTCATCGTGAGCAGATTGAAAGAGGGAGGGCAGTCAACAAGGATGTAGGAGAAGCGGAAAGCCTCCTCTTTGGCGAGGGCTTTCTTGAGCTTGAAAACGCGATCGCTTTGGCTTGCAATCTCCATCTCAATGCCGAGCAAGTCCATCGTGGACGGCACGATGTACAGGTTTGGAACAGCGGTCTCCTGCGACACCTCTTCGATGCCATAGTCACCAAGCAAAAGATCATAGGAAGATAGCCGGCGATGTTTACGATCGATCCCCAAGCCGGTGCTGGCGTTACCCTGCGGGTCGAGATCGACGATCAAGACCCGCTCGCCGATCGCCGCCAAAGCTGTTGCCAAGTTGATGGCAGTCGTGGTCTTGCCGACGCCACCTTTCTGATTTGCAATGGTGATTATACGATTTCGTTCGCCAGCCATAGCCAAAGCCCGATCTGTTAAGCCACACGCTGGAGATTGAAGATTTCCAAAACGACAGAATCCTGCTCGACAGCGCTCTTATGTTCTAACAGATCGAATCTCCAGTCACCATGCGCTTTCTCGATCTCGCTCCGGTAATCCCGGCCTTTGTGAAAATAAGCTCGGAGACTTGCATTCCGTTTCGACCACGGTTCAATAAAACCCAGCAACTTCCCTAGGTCGGCGAGGGCCCGAGCGGAAACAAAGTCGCAATTCTCTACGATTGCAGGTGCGTCTTCTATTCGCACAGCGTGAATAGAGCCTCTACCGGCGGTTTCCCGGAGCGCCGTGCGCAGAAAGGCCGCCTTCTTATGGTTGCTCTCCACGAGATGGACCCATCCATCATCGAGCTCCGCCAGCATGATGGCCGTCACAATGCCCGGAAAGCCACCCCCGCTGCCTAGGTCGATCCACGTGCGAGGAAGAGGCTGGAGCTGGAAGATTTGCACCGAGTCTGCAATGTGCCGGCTCCAGGCATCGGCAAGCGTTGACGGCGCAGTCAGGTTGATCGACTTCGCCCACTTTTGAAAGAGGGCCACAAAGTGTTCGAGACGCTCCTGTGTTTCACGTGAAACACGTCGGCCGTTCAGTTGCATGGTAGGACTCTCGCAGATTGCAATAGGACAACGTTAAGCAGATGCCGCAACATCCGCCGCGCCGCGACGCAGGTGCACGAGCAACAGCGAAATCGCAGCGGGCGTCATCCCATCGATCTTTGTTGCCTGTGCAACGTTGTAGGGTCGGATATTACGCAACTTCTGCTTCAGTTCGTTGGACAGCCCGGACAGCAGATCGAAATCGAAGTCAGACGGTATCACGCGGTCTTCATCTCGCTTCACGTGCGCGATATCAGCTGACTGCCGTTCCATGTAAACCGCGTAGCTCGCTTCTATTTCCAGCGCTTCAGCCACGCGGCCATTCAGCCCATTTAGTTCAGGCCAGATCGGCGCAAGAGCCGGCAGGCTAATATCCGGGTAGGACAGAAGCTCATAAGCCGACCGCCGTTGCCCATCCTGGTTCAGCTTTAGACCGAATCGCCCCGCTTCGCTTGGCGTCACGGAAAGTGATGTCAGCTGAGCGCGCCCCGCATCCAGCGCCTCGCCATAGGCTTCAAAACGGTCCCGGCGACCAGCCGAGACTGCGCCGATCTGTATTGCCAACGGCGTCAGCCGGACATCCGCATTGTCAGCCCTCAACGATAAGCGGTATTCGGCCCGGGATGTGAACATACGGTATGGTTCAGCAACGCCGCGCGAGGTCAGGTCATCCACCATCACACCGATATAGGAATCGGTTCTGCTGAAACGAACCTCGTCCTGACCGCCAGCCAGGCGCGCAGCATTGATGCCAGCGACGAGGCCTTGAGCTCCAGCCTCCTCGTATCCCGTCGTTCCATTGATCTGCCCAGCCAAAAACAGGCCTGGCATCTTCTTCACTTCGAGCGATGGTTTCAACTCGCGCGGATCGACATGATCGTACTCAATCGCATAACCCGGCTGCACAATGCGGACCCGTTCGAGACCAGGAATGGTATGAATGAACGCATCCTGGATCTCGGCGGGGAGGGATGTCGAGATACCGTTGGGATAGACTGTGCTGTCATCCAGGCCTTCCGGCTCAAGAAAGACTTGGTGTCCGTCACGTTCGCCAAACTTAACCAGCTTATCCTCGATCGACGGGCAATAGCGCGGTCCGACGCCTTCAATCTGCCCCGAATACATGGCCGAACGCTTCAAATTCTCGACGATGATGCGATGGGTCGCCTCCGTCGTGCGCGTAACGCCACAGGTGATTTGTGGGTTCAAGATATGATCTGTCATGAAAGAGAAGGGGACAGGATCCTCGTCCGCTCCCTGTTGGCCGACACTCTCCCAATCGATCGTCGTCCCATCCAGCCGCGCCGGCGTTCCGGTCTTCAGCCGCCCGAGACGAACGCCCAAATTTAAGAGCGTTTGAGAAAGCCCCACCGATGGCTGTTCACCAACGCGACCTGCGGGTATCTTTTGGTCGCCGATGTGAATGAGTCCACGCAGGAAGGTCCCCGTTGTCAACACAACTGATGCGCACTTGAGAATCCGGCTATCTTTCATGACAACCGCGGCGATCCGACCGTCTTTAATGGATAGATCGAACGCGTCGCCCTCGACCACAGTGAGATTCTCAATGCTCTCGATCTCCGCAAGCATAGCCTGCCGATAGAGCTTCCGATCCGCTTGGCTACGCGGGCCGCGAACAGCCGGCCCCTTCTTTCGATTCAGCATCCGGAACTGAATACCGGCCGCATCAGCAACGCGGCCCATCAGACCGTCCATGGCATCGATCTCTCGGACCAGGTGTCCTTTGCCAAGTCCTCCAATCGCCGGATTGCAAGACATGATCCCGATGGTATCGCGACGATGAGTCACCAGCGCCGTGTTCGCGCCAAGGCGCGCGGCGGCGGCAGCGGCTTCGCATCCAGCATGCCCGCCTCCGATGACGATGACATCGAACCGTGAGGTATCCATTATTTAAGCTCCTGAGATCGTCAGGTGATGAGCGATGTCGCCCAGGGAGTCAAGGCGTTTCACGTGAAACCAGACGACAGGGCATGATTCCGATGTTTCACGTGAATCATTTTCCGATGCAGAATTCACCGAAGATGACATCAAGCAAATTCTCGACATCCACACGCCCAGTCACTCGTCCCAGGGCGTCACTCGCGACACGCAGGTCCTCGGCCCGTAGATCCAGACCGCGATGGGAGTCGTGAAGGGACGTTCGCAGCGCAGCCAATGCCTGTGTCAGCGTTTCCTTGTGGCGTGCGCGGCTCGGGATCGCCATGGACTGGGGGTGGACTTTTGTTTTTAGGCGCTCAACGATCAAGGCTCGGAGTGCATCGAGACCAGTCGCATGCGTGGTCGAGATCAATAGATCATACGCTCGAGCGCTTTGACGCGGCAAATCGGATTTCGTCCCCACCAGAACGGCATCGTCGGCCAGTTCCTCTGCTCCGCTTTCAATCGACACGTCCTCGATGAAGATCACCAGGTCGGCCTCTGCGATGATCTTCTCGGCCCGTCGAATGCCCTCGCGCTCCACGATCTCATCCGTCTCGCGCAGACCGGCAGTGTCGTAGAGCCTGACAAGATAGCCATCCATGCTAAGATCGACGTGGAGCACATCCCGTGTCGTGCCAGCAATGTCAGTGACGATCGCAACATCGCGCATCGCCAGAGCGTTCATAAGGCTCGATTTGCCGGCATTCGGCCTGCCCGCTATGACGACCTTGAACCCATCGCGGATGATCTCTCCGGCTTCGAGTTGCTCCAGATGGTTCTTCAATTCGTTGACCAGGCTCGCCACATCCGCCCAAACCTGATCTGAGACCGAACCCGGAACATCTTCTTCGTCGGGAAAGTCCAGTTCAGCCTCGATCAGCGCGCGTGCACGCGTCAGCCTATCTGACCAGCCGTAGTAGATTGACGATAATCCCCCGGAGCTTTGCTCGACAGCAAGACGCCGCTGCATCTCCGTTTCCGCAGCGATAAGATCTGCTAGGCCTTCAGCCTCGATTAAGTCCAGCTTCCCGTTCTCAAATGCTCGCCGTGAAAATTCGCCTGGTGCCGCCGCCCGCAAATTGCGGAATTGGGCGAGCTCACGATGCAAGGCGTCGACAACCGCGCGGCCGCCATGCAGGTGCAGCTCGGCAACATTCTCGCCGGTAAAGGAATGGGGTGCCGGAAAGAACAGAATAAGGCCGGTGTCGATGACAAGACCATTACGAGTCCGAATCGATCGTAATGCTGCCTGGCGCGCAGGCGGCACGTCGCCAACGAGGGCGGTGACAACCGCCGGCACTTCCTCCCCACTGATTCTAACGACGGCCAAGCCGGCCGGGACAGGACCACTCGATAGCGCGAAGATGGTTTCGTTGCTCGACGACATTTTCCTACTCCAGTTCAAGGCTGAAGAGAGTTTTCGCTAGAAATGGAATAGCCGGCCACAGCAGTGACCGGCTTATCAAAGAATCCGGCTAAGGATCACGTATTCATAGAATCGAAGAAGTCGGGATTGTTCTTCGTCTGTTTCAACTTGTCGATCAGGAATTCGATCGCGTCGGTCGTTCCCATCGGAGCCAGAATGCGCCGCAGCACGAAGATCTTCTGGAGATCCTGACGCGGCACGAGGAGGTCTTCCTTACGCGTGCCGGACTTCAAAATGTCCATGGCCGGGAAGATACGCTTATCGGCAACCTTACGGTCTAGAACGATTTCCGAGTTACCGGTTCCCTTGAACTCTTCGAAAATCACTTCGTCCATGCGGCTGCCGGTATCGATAAGCGCGGTCGCGATGATCGTAAGCGAACCACCTTCTTCAATGTTGCGCGCTGCGCCGAAGAAGCGCTTCGGGCGCTGCAGGGCGTTCGCATCGACGCCACCCGTGAGAACCTTACCGGACGAGGGGACAACCGTGTTGTATGCGCGGCCGAGGCGCGTAATCGAATCCAGCAGGATCACAACATCACGGCCGTGCTCCACAAGGCGCTTTGCCTTTTCGATAACCATTTCCGCCACCTGCACATGGCGTACAGCGGGTTCGTCGAACGTCGAGGAGATGACTTCGCCGCGAACGGAACGCTGCATGTCCGTGACTTCTTCCGGACGTTCGTCGATGAGAAGAACAATCAGATAGCACTCGGGATGATTCGCCGTAATCGAGTGCGCGATGTTCTGCAGCAGAACCGTCTTACCGGTACGCGGCGGAGCGACGATCAGTCCGCGCTGGCCCTTGCCAAGCGGCGCGACGAGATCGATGACGCGCGGCGAAAGATCCTTCGAGGTCGGGATATCCAATTCCATCCTGAAGCGTTCGTTCGGATAGAGCGGTGTCAGGTTATCGAAATGCACCTTGTGACGGATCTTCTCGGGATCGTCGAAATTGATGGTGTTGACCTTGAGCAGCGCAAAGTAGCGTTCGCCTTCCTTAGGCCCGCGGATTGGACCCTCTACCGTGTCACCGGTCTTCAAAGAGAAGCGGCGGATCTGGGAGGGTGAGATGTAGATATCGTCCGGGCCCGGGAGGTAGTTGGCGTTGGCAGAGCGCAGGAAGCCAAAGCCATCCTGGAGCACTTCAACGACGCCTTCGCCGATAATCTCCACATCCTGGCTGGCAAGCACCTTCAGGATCGCAAACATCAATTCCTGTTTGCGCATCGTGCTCGCATTTTCGACCTCGAGCGATTCGGCAAATGCCAGCAGATCCGTCGGGGACTTACTCTTAAGTTCTTGAAGCTTCATTTCAGCCATGAAGTGACCATTACTCTTAAATTCGGGGGGGAGGCGATGTCGAGGGCTGTAATCGGTCCTGCGAAGGGATCGCAGACGATCGAACTTTACATACATGCCACAAGGATGAGGTGGAGCGAAAATAGCGAGTAAGGCTCACCGCCGCAAGGGGGCTGCTTAAAATCAAGCAAATTTAACCGAACCCGCTTTTTCTCAGAACGGCTTGACCACGACGAGAATGACAATCGCGATCATCAGAACCGTCGGCGCCTCGTTCATGAAGCGCCAATAACGCGCTGAATGGCGGTTCTCATCGCGCTCGAACGCCCTTGCCGCCCGCGAGAAAAAAACATGAACGGCAGTCAGAAGCACAACCAGGCCGATCTTCGCGTGCAGCCAACCGCCCTGGAAACCATATACGGACCAAGCGAGATAAAGACCAAAGATCCAGGTCAGCATCATAGCCGGGTTCATGATCACCCTGAGCAGGCGGCGCTCCATCACCTTAAAGGTCTCCGACTGCGTCGAGCCCGGTTCCGCATCGGTATGGTAGATGAAGAGCCGAGGCATATAGAACAGACCAGCCATCCACGAGATCACCGCGATAACATGAAGAGCCTTTATCCAGAGATAGAGATTGTCCGGGTTCCAGAGGAATAGTCCCAGGCCGAGAAGCACGAAAAACAGGACCGCAAAGTGGGCACGGCGACGCGCATAGGTGCCCGGCCTCTCATCCGTCTGCTTTGCCATGTGCTAGCGTCTCCAACCGCGGACCTGCTCGACGAGCAGCGCCACGTTCCGAGGGTCCGCCTGTGGCGTGATCCCGTGACCGAGATTGAATATCAGCGGACCATTGCCGAGCTTGTCGAGAATATCATTGATCCCCTCCGACAGCGCCGCACCGCCAGCGACCACACGCATCGGATCAAGATTGCCTTGCACGGCTCCGTCCTTCTGCAGCTCCGCGGCAAAATCCAAAGGCACCGACCAGTCGAGCCCGATCGCATCAGCCTTCGTCTTCTGCCGGTAATCTCTCAGCAGGAACCCAGCGCCTTTGGCAAAGGCAATCACTCGAGCGTTCGGACGCCGCGCCTTGATAGACGCGATCATCCGTGCAACAGGCTTCACGGCGAAAGCCTCGAATTCCCGCTCGCCGAGAACACCAGCCCAGGAATCGAAAATCTGCACGGCATCGGCACCCGCGTCGATCTGCGCGACCAAATAATCGGCCGACACCTCGGCCAGGACTGCAAGCAAGCGTTCGAAGGCCTTCGGATACTTGTAGGCAAATAGCCGCGCTGGAGCCTGGTCAGGCGTTCCATGGCCAGCGATCATATAAGTCGCAACCGTCCACGGTGCGCCGCAGAAACCGAGCAGGGTCGTCTCGGAAGGCAGTTCCCGTCGCAGGCGCTCCACCGTTTCCAGAACCGGCTTCAGGTAGGCGATGACATGCTCTGTCTCGATCCCGTCGATGCCAGCTTCGTCGATCGGATCCATTTCCGGTCCATGTCCTTCCGTGAAGCGAACGTTGCGCTTCATCGCATCCGGAATCACAAGGATATCCGAGAAGAGGATGGCTGCATCAAAGCCATAACGGCGGATAGGTTGGAGCGTTACCTCAACTGCGTGATCAGGCGTATAACAGAGGTCAAGGAAACTCCCGGCTTTCGCGCGCGTTTCTCTGTACTCGGGGAGATATCGTCCCGCCTGTCTCATCAGCCAGATTGGAGGAGGACTGAGCGTTTCGCCGTCCAAGACTCTCATGATTTTCCGACCGCTTTCACCCACGCGCTTCTTCCCTATAAAAATACAAAGATATTTTAAAAGGTTTCTATTTCTTAGAGTCTGTTTCTATCAAGGATTAAAATCTGTCCACGGCCGGAGCGTTTTGTCGCGCCATCGCCGATTCCAATGGACCGAATAACAGCTTATCAAGCTGATATCGTGGATAACTAAGAAAACGCAAATGATTCCAATCAAATAAAAGGCAGCCTTTTGGCGTTGAACTGTGGAAAAGCCTTGGAAAGGCGCGGAACTTTCAGAAGCTGTCCACAGAACCAACAAAGCGCGTTTAGCAGCTCCAACGAAATTCCATTTGTGGAAAAGGCGGCATGTTTTCCCTTGCCTTACCCGTGCCGCGTCTCTTAGCTCTCCGTTGTCCAGTCTTTTCAACAGGCCCCGGAAAATAGCGTGGAGAACCGCACGAACTTCTTCCATCTGCATCTGATTTCTGACTCGACCGGCGAAACGTTGATTTCGGCCGGGCGCGCCGCGTCGGCACAATTCAAATCCGCTCAGCCGATCGAACACGTCTATCCGCTGGTCCGAAATCGCAAGCAGCTTCTGCAGGTTCTGCAGACGATTGATAGTCAGCCTGGGATCGTTCTCTATACGATCGTTGACCGTGAACTCGCGACGTTGGTCGATCAGCGCTGTGCGGAGATGGGTGTCGCTTCCGTGAACGTGCTCGAGCCCGTCATGGACGCCTTTCAGATCTATCTTGGCGCACCGTCACGCCGGCGTGTCGGTGCCCAGCATGTGATGAATGCCGGCTATTTCGCTCGCATCGAAGCGCTCAATTTCACGATGGATCACGACGACGGCCAGATGCCCGATGATTACAATGACGCCGACGTCGTGATTCTCGGCATCAGTCGGACGTCGAAAACGCCGACGAGCATCTACCTCGCCAATCGTGGTATCAAGACCGCCAACATCCCCGTCGTCTATGGCGTGCCGCTCCCGGAAAGCCTGTTCGCGACCACCAAACCCTTGATCGTCTGTCTGATCGCTACCACCGATCGCATCTCTCAGGTCCGGGAGAACCGTATCCTCGGAGCGACACCCGGTTTTGATCGCGGGCAATACACGGACCGAGCCGCCATATCGGAGGAGTTGAAATACGCACGGTCGCTCTGCGCCCGGCACAATTGGCCACTCATCGACGTGACGCGCCGCTCCATCGAAGAGACCGCGGCGGCGATTGTTGCTCTCCGTCCGAAGCTGCGTTAAGCGCTGCCGCACCAAACCTGTTCGAGGCTCCATGACACCGAAGCTTATCCTCGCATCCTCCAGCCCGTTCCGTCGCATGTTGATGCAAAATGCCGGCCTCACCTTCGAGGTTCATGCGGCTCATATTGACGAGCGGTCGGTCGAAGCGCCGCTCGAACGAGAAGGCGCAACACCGGATGCCGTGGCCCTCGTTCTCGCCAAGGCGAAGGCGAAAGAAGTCAGTGATCGGTATCCGGCCTGCCTAGTGATCGGCTCGGACCAAACGATGTCTCTTGGCCCGCAGACCTTTCATAAGCCCAGGGATATGGCTGATGCGGAGAACCACCTTCGCATACTGTCGGGCCAGACGCACCGGTTGAACAGTGCGATCGCGATCGCCTACGACGGCGACATCGTCTGGGAGCATGTTTCACACGCTGAGCTGACGATGCGTCCGCTGGATGCGGATTTTATCCAGCGGCATTTGAAGCGCGTCGGAGAGAGGGCACTCACGAGCGTCGGCGCTTACCAACTCGAGGGGGAGGGGCTTCAATTGTTTTCGCGGATCGACGGGGACTATTTTACAATCCTGGGATTACCGATGCTACCTCTGTTGGAAAAGTTGAGAGAATTGGGTGCGATTGATGGATGATTCACGTGAAACATTTGGGCCGCGGGCTTTCGTCACGGGATTTCCTGTCAAACACTCCCGGTCGCCTCTGATCCATGGCTATTGGCTCAAGACACTCGGACTACCGGGATCGTATCGCGCCCATGAAGTCGCACCAGCCGATTTTCCAGCCTTTATCGCATTGCTGAAGAGCGGCCAGGCTGGCTTCCTAGGCGGCAACGTCACGATCCCGCACAAGGAAATGGCGTTCAAACTCGCTGACGATCCAGACGCGCTTTCTAAAGAGCTTGGTGCATCCAATACGCTTTGGATGGAGGGGGGCCGGCTCAAAGCGACGAACACGGATGGAGGCGGCTTCACCGCAAATCTGGACGAGCGTCATCTTGGCTGGGACAAGGCGCACTCGGCCGTGGTCCTCGGTGCCGGCGGTGCGAGCCGCGCCATCATTCAGGCGCTGCGCGATCGGGGCATCAAGGAAATTCATCTGGTCAACAGGACGGTCGGACGCGCTCAGGAATTGGCGGATAGGTTTGGCTCGAGCGTAAAAGCGCATTCGATGGCAGCCCTGGCGGAAGTCATGCACGGCGCCGGCCTTTTCGTGAACACGACTTCGCTTGGCATGGACGGCGAGGATGCGCCGGAGATCGATTTTTCGCCCCTGCTCTCCGATGCCGTCGTAACGGATATCGTCTACGTCCCCCTGAAGACTCCTTTCCTTGTCCAAGCCGAACGGCAAGGATTTGCCGTTGTCGATGGTCTCGGCATGCTGTTGCATCAGGCCGTTCCAGGTTTTGAGAAATGGTTCGGGCATCGCCCGAAGGTTGATGACAAGCTGCGCGCGCTGATTATCGAGGATATGGACAAGCACTGATGTTGCGGATCGGACTGACCGGCTCGATTGGAATGGGCAAATCAACAATGGGAAAGCTCTTCGCAGAAGCGGGGGTGCCTGTGAATGATTCCGATGCCGTCGTCCATGATCTTTATGCGGGGGAGGCGGCGCCCCTTGTCGATGCTGCCTTTCCCGGAACCATGAAAGAGGGTGCCGTCGATCGGCAGGAACTGGCTCGCCAGCTGGCTGGAAGTGCCGACGGGTTCAAGCGCCTTGAAGCCATCGTCCACCCGCTCGTGAGGAAACGTGAAGCAGAATTCATCGAACGCGAGCGGCAGCGTGGCTCGCCGATGGTGCTGCTCGATATCCCGCTGTTGTTCGAAACAGGAGCCGAGAGCAGGGTCGATGTGATCGTGGTCGTTAGCTGTGATCCACAGATACAGCGCGAACGCGTACTTGCGCGGCCAGGCATGACAGTGGAAAAATTCGATATGATTCTTGCGCGCCAGACGCCGGATGCGGAAAAGCGCGCAAGAGCCGATTATGTGATCGATACCGCGCATAGCATCGAAACGGCCAGAAAACGGGTCGCCGAGATCGTCTCGGATCTGAAGCGGCGGCTCACCAGCGGGGACTTCCTGAATGCGTGAAATCATTTTCGATACGGAAACCACGGGCCTGGATAACCGTGTGGACCGCATTATCGAGATCGGCGGCATCGAGCTTTTCAATCATTTTCCGACTGGGAATACGCTCCACATCTACATCAATCCGGGCGACCAGAAAGTGCACCCGGACGCGCTTGCCGTGCACGGCATCACCGATGAGTTTTTGAAGGACAAGCCTTCGTTCGCAGATGTTGCGCAGCAAATTATCGACTTCTTTGGCGACGCGAAGTGGATCGCGCATAACGCCACGTTCGATATGGGCTTTATAAACGCTGAGCTCGCAAGGCTCGATTTGCCGCCGATCCTGCCCGACCGCGTGCTCGATACGCTGTCGATGGCGCGCCGCAAGCATCCGATGGGACCCAACTCCCTCGATGCACTTTGCCGCCGCTATGGCATCGATAATACGCATCGAACGAAGCACGGCGCGCTTCTCGACTCCGAACTGCTGGCCGATGTCTACATCGAGATGATCGGTGGTCGTCAGGCCGCCCTTGGCCTCGGCACCGTCGCGAGTAATTCGGCAGGTCAGGAAAGCTTGGTGGAGGAGATTATTATCGGGACGCTTGTGCGTCCGCGGCCCCTTGCGCCACGTCTCAGCGAAGCAGAGCAGCAAGCCCATGACGCGCTGATTGCCAAACTCGGCGCGAAGGGCGTCTGGGGAAAATACGATCTCGCAAACTAAAAATGCCCGGGGCGACCCGGGCATTTCATTTTGTGGCAGCGTGCTATGCGCGAACTGTTAGTTCGTGGTTGCCTGTACCTTGGCACGGGCCTGCTCTTCGGCAACCCGCTGCGCAAACATCTGAGAGAAATCGATCGGATCGATCATCAGGGGCGGGAAGCCGCCATTGCGCGTGACGTCGGCAATGATCTGACGTGCGAACGGGAACAGCATGCGCGGGCACTCGATGAAGAGAACCGGCAGCATGTGCTCCTGCGGGAACCCGGCAATCCGGAAGACGCCGCCATAGACGAGTTCGGTATGGAATACCGTTTTGTCGCCATCCTTGGCTTCGGCGTTCAGAGACAGAACGACATCGAAATCCGTATCGGAGAGCGGATTGGCGTTGACGTTGACATTGATATTGATGGCCGGAGCCTTGTCACGCGCCTGCAGCGAACGCGGAGCACCCGGATTTTCGAAAGAGAGATCCTTGGTGTACTGCGCAAGGATGGTAAGGCTCGGGCTCGTTGCACCGTTATTGCTGTTTTCGTCGGCCATTGGCTTTTCCTCGAGGGCATTGGATGGTGCCGCTCTATCATTTCGGGCATAGTGTTACAACCCTGGGCCAGTCGGCCGGCGGGGACGGTTCCTCACTTGCCGAGATGCTTCCCTGACCAGGGAGAGTTGTCGTTGGGTTCGCGTCGATAATCCTCGTCGTCGAGGTCGACGATCTTGGAGTCCTTGGGGCGGCTCGACGTGTCGAAGCCGCTCGTTGAGCCGACGACGACGAAACGGCGGCTGATATATTGCCAGGCAAGATCGCGCACAGCCGGAATGAAGATCAACAAAGCCACGATGTCGGTGATGAAGCCGGGGATCATCAGCAACAGGGAAGCGATCACGAACATCGCCGGTCGAAGCAGCTCGCGCCCCGGCACCATGCCGTTTCGCCCCTCCGCAGACATACGGCGGAGAATCCCGATGCCCTGGCGCCTGAGCAGGCCCATGCCCACCATGAAGCTCAATATGACAAGCGCCAGCGTCGGCCAAAGCCCGATCGCCTTTCCGACAAGCACGAAACCGGCAATCTCGGCGAGCGGAAGCAGCAGCAGAAAACCAGGCAGGATCTTCAAGGGCATCGTTTTATTCCGGCTGAGCCGGACTCCGTTGGAGGGTCGCGTTGTCGACCCTATTTGAATCATCTGTATAGGCGGACTATATGGGAGTACAAATCAGGGATGTTAACAGCGGCAGCGGCGGGATATGGGTTCAAACGACTTCATCACATTGTTTTTTCTTGTGGCGGCGGTGCTGATTTTTTTGCAGCTGCGCAGCGTCCTCGGCCGCCGTACGGGCAATGAGAAACCCCCGCGCGATCTTTATACGCCGCGGGATGCCGTTGGACCTGATTCTCCTGATGCCGGGAAAGTGGTGACCCTGCCGCGCCGTGACGCAGCGACTGAGGAAGACGATCGCTTTGCGGCAATCGATGCTTTCGCACCAGCCGGCACCTCACTCAATGAATCGCTGCGCGAAATCAACAAGGCAGACGCTTCCTTCAATCCGAAGGAATTCGTCAATGGCGCCCGCATGGCTTATGAGATGATCGTGATGGCGTTTGCGGACGGCGATCGTAAGACGCTGAAGAACCTGCTGTCGCGTGAAGTCTATGACGGCTTCGACGCAGCCATTACCGAGCGCGAGTCCAAAGGCGAGAAGGTGAAATCGACCTTCGTCGGCATCGACAAGGCGGAAATCGCCAGCACCGAGATTAAGGGCACGGAGGTGCAGATTACCGTTCGTATCGTCAGCCAGTTGATTTCCGCCACTTACGACAAGGTCGATAAGCTCATCGATGGCGACGCGGAGAACGTTGCCGAGGTCAATGATCTCTGGACGTTTGCGCGCGATACCCGCTCCCGCGATCCCAACTGGAAACTCGTGGCCACCGAATCGGAACATGAGTGAAGACACTCCGGGCTTTGCCCTTCAAGCAATAAGCTTTGACGATCTGCAAGGCTGGAAGGATGATGATCCTTCCAGCCTTTTTGAAGCGATGGAAGCATGCCGGCGGCAGGTCATTGACATCAAGCCGTATCGGACGGGCTCGCTCGGCCTGACGGCTCAGGACCTTCTACCGTTGCTTGAAGCAGCGCGCAGCGAGAATATCTCGTCGGCAGCCGATGCCCGAACCTTCTTCCAATCCCACTGTCGACCCTTCAGAATTCGTCGCATCGACGGCAATCCGGGCTTCGTCACCGCTTTCTACGAGCCTGAGATTATGGTCTCGGCCGTGCCGGATGATGAGTATCGCTTTCCCTTCTATCGCCGCCCCGAAGACCTGATCGACCTTGATGAGGGTAATCGCCCTGTGGGTCTGCCGGACAGCTACGCTTTCGGCCGGCTGACCTCCGATGGCATTGAAGCCTACCCGGATCGGCGGGCAATCGATGAAGGCTTCCTGGCGGGCAGGGGATTGGAGATTGCCTGGGCAAAGTCGAAGGTCGACGTCTTCTTCGTCCATGTTCAAGGTGCGGCGCGTTTGCGCTATCCTCATGGCAGGGTTGGACGCATCACCTATGCGGCAAAGGCGGGACATCCTTTCTCGGCGATCGGCAAGCTACTCATCGAGCGCGGGGAAATCGAACGATCCGAGATTTCGATGCAGACTATTCGGCGCTGGCTCGGCGACCATCCTCGGCAGGTGGATGAGGTCCTGTGGCACAATCGCTCCTACATTTTCTTCCGCGAAGTCCCGAGCGCAGATCTGAACGCCGGGCCCGTGGCCGCAGCAAAAGTGCCGCTGATTGCCGGCCGTTCGCTCGCCGTCGATCGGCTCATCCATACTTTTGGCTTCCCGTTTTTCATTCGGTCCGAGAATCTTGTCCATCTCGATGGCGACAAGCCGTTCGCGCGAGTGATGCTGGCTCTCGACACGGGCTCTGCCATCGTCGGTCCGGCGAGGGGTGATATTTTCACCGGGTCAGGGGCTGATGCAGGAGAGCTCGCTGGAACAGTGCGCCACGACGCCGACTTCGTCATTCTGCTTCCGAATGCCGCCGCCGCGAGGTTCGCCTGATGGCTCGAGACCGGAAGCTCAACACGGATGAAAGGATACTCTGGGGCAAGGTGGCACGGAGCACGCGTCCAATGCCCGGCAAGAAGGATCAGCTAGCCGAGCTCGATGCCTTTCTGACAGAGGTGGAGGTTGAACAGCAAACGGCCGCCGCCGCGAAACGACCGTCCGAGAGCGACTCCGGGCCTGCTACGCCGGTCGCTCCAAAAACACGCTCGGGTATCCATCACCCGCTCGAAAGGCCGGTCAAGCGCAAGATCGCCAAGGGCCGCGTGCCATTGGAAGCCCGGATCGACCTGCATGGGCTGGTCCAGAGCGAAGCGCATATATTGCTGCTCGAGTTCCTCATGCGAGCTCATGAACGAGGGATGAGGCATGTGCTTGTGATCACCGGTAAGGGCAGTTCGCTTGGCAGCGAAGGCGCCCTGAAACGCGCCGTCCCGATGTGGTTCTCGAAGCCGGAGTTTCGGTATTTCATCTCGTCCTATGAAACAGCAGCCCACCATCACGGAGGCGAAGGCGCCCTGTATATCCGGCTGTCGCGCCGGCATGGAGAGAGATCGTGACGCCGTTCGGTGAGGCCGTCCGCAAGCTGCGAGAGCGCAAGGGTGTCTCGCAGAAGCAGATGGCGGCAGCCCTCAATGTGTCCCCGGCCTATCTGTCGGCCCTCGAACATGGAAGGCGCGGCTTGCCGACCTTCGATCTGCTCCAGCGGATCGCCGGCTACTTCAACATCATCTGGGATGAGGCCGAAGAACTCTTCCTTTTGGCCCGTTCTTCGGACCCTCGCGTGGTCGTCGATACATCGGGTTTATCGGCCGAACATACCGCTTTTGCGAACCTCCTGGCGGGTCGCATTCGCGATCTCGACCAAACAACGCTTGGCCAACTGACAAGCATTCTTAAAAACGGCGGAAAAGCGGACGGAAAACGGTCATAATCCCCTGATTTATGGCCAGTTTAAGCGCGCTGGCATTGGGAACTTGGATCAAAAACCCTATATTCTGGCATGTATAAGGCAGGTGATTCGCAAGTCTCACTTCAGCCCCGACAACAGGGAAATTCTCGAAAAGTATGACCGATATACCCACGACGGAAAACGGCGTTAGTACCGAATATGGCGCAGACTCGATCAAGGTTCTGAAGGGCCTTGATGCAGTGCGTAAGCGCCCGGGTATGTATATCGGTGACACCGATGATGGCTCGGGTCTTCATCACATGGTTTATGAAGTCGTCGACAACGCGATCGATGAAGCGCTCGCAGGCCACGCCGATATCGTGACCGTGACGCTCAATCCCGATGGGTCGGTCACCGTTACCGACAACGGCCGCGGCATCCCGACGGACATTCATACCGGCGAAGGCGTGTCGGCAGCCGAGGTCATCATGACCCAGCTGCACGCCGGCGGTAAGTTCGACCAGAACTCCTACAAGGTTTCCGGTGGTCTGCACGGCGTTGGTGTTTCTGTCGTCAACGCGCTCTCCGTCTGGCTGAGGCTGAAGATCCGCCGTCAAGGCAAGATTCATGAAATGAGTTTCACGCACGGCGTAGCCGATGCGCCGTTGAAGGTGATTGGCGACGCTGGTGATGAAACCGGCACCGAAGTCAGCTTCATGCCGAGCACTGAAACCTTCACGATGACCGAATTCGACTACGCCACGTTGGAGCATCGTCTTCGCGAGCTCGCCTTCCTGAATTCGGGCGTTCGCATCCTTCTGAGCGACAAGCGTCATTCGGACATCAAGCAGGAAGAGATGCTCTACGACGGCGGCCTGGAGGCCTTCGTTTCCTATCTCGACCGCGCCAAGAAGCCGCTTGTCGACAAGCCGGTGGCAATCCGTGGCGAGAAGGATGGGATTACGGTCGAAGTCGCAATGTGGTGGAACGACAGCTACCACGAGAACGTCCTGTGCTTCACCAATAACATTCCGCAGCGCGATGGCGGCACGCACATGGCCGGCTTCCGCGCCGCGTTGACCCGCCAGATCACCTCCTACGCCGATACGTCGGGCATCACGAAGAAGGAAAAGGTGACGCTGACCGGTGACGATTGCCGCGAAGGCCTGACCGCCGTTCTTTCCGTCAAGGTGCCGGATCCGAAGTTTTCGTCGCAGACCAAGGACAAGCTGGTTTCCTCGGAAGTTCGCCCCGTTGTCGAGAACCTCGTCAGCGAAGCGCTGAGCACGTGGCTGGAAGAGCATCCGACGGAAGCTAAGGTTCTGGTCGGCAAGGTGGTCGAAGCCGCCGCGGCGCGCGAAGCGGCCCGTAAGGCGCGTGAGTTGACGCGTCGTAAGGGCGCTCTCGACATTGCCTCTCTGCCCGGCAAGCTCGCCGATTGCTCGGAGCGCGATCCGGCCAAATCCGAAGTCTTTCTTGTCGAGGGCGATTCGGCGGGTGGATCGGCCAAGCAGGGGCGTTCGCGCGAGAACCAGGCGATCCTGCCGCTGCGTGGCAAGATCCTCAACGTCGAGCGTGCTCGCTTCGACAAGATGCTGTCCAGCCAGGAAATCGGTACACTGATTACCGCGCTCGGCACAGGCATCGGCAAGGACGAGTTCAATGCCGAAAAGCTGCGCTACCACAAGATCATCATCATGACGGACGCTGATGTCGACGGCGCCCACATTCGTACGCTGCTGTTGACCTTCTTCTTCCGCCAGATGCCGGAACTGATCGAGCGTGGCCATCTCTACATCGCCCAGCCGCCGCTTTATAAGGTCTCGCGCGGCAAATCGATCCAGTACGTGAAGAACGAGAAGGCCCTTGAGGACTACCTAGTCGGCCAGGGTCTCGAAGATGCTGCCTTAAAACTCGGCAGCGGCGAAGTGAGGACCGGCCAGGATCTTGGCGAGGTGATTAGCGATGCGTTGCGCCTCCGCGCGCTCCTTGACAATCTGCACTCGCGCTACAATCGCGCTGCCGTCGAACAGGCAGCAATTGCTGGTGCTCTCAATGCTGAAGCCGTTAGCGACCGCTCGAGAGCTGAACAGCTCGCCGGTGAAGTCGCCAGACGTCTTGACCTGATTGCCGAAGAGACAGAGCGCGGTTGGGAAGGGGGCCTCACGAGCGAAGGCGGCATCAAACTTGAGCGTATGGTGCGCGGCGTGAAGGAAGTTGTCGTTCTCGACATGGCGTTGATCGGCTCGCAGGACGCGCGGCTTCTCGATCAGCTGTCGGCTCGCTTGAAGGACATCTATCAGGCGCCTCCGTCACTCTCCCGACGCGACGGTGATGTCGAGATTTCCGGACCACGGGCACTGCTGGACGCGATTTTTGCGAGCGGCCGCAAGGGTCTGACGATGCAGCGTTACAAAGGCCTCGGTGAGATGAATGCCGAGCAGCTCTGGGAAACCACGCTCGATCCGAACGTTCGTTCGCTGCTGCAGGTGAAGGTTGCCGATGCAACGGACGCTGACGGCTTGTTCGCACGCCTGATGGGTGACGAAGTCGAACCTCGCAGGGAGTTCATCCAGGACAACGCGCTGAACGTTGCAAACCTCGATATCTAGCGAGCGGAGCTCGTTTCCGCCTAGAGGCCGCATAAAAAAGCCCCGCGCATCGACGCGGGGCTTTTGCGTGAGAACTAGTTGGCGATAAACTTGCCGCGGAAGGCGACCTCTGAAAGAGGCTTGCGCTGGCTCGGAACTTCCCGCTCCTGGTTCCGCTCCGAAAGGACGCTCTTATCGGCAAGACGTCCCAACGCGACCCCCGCCTCCACCCGGTAACCCTCGGGAATAGCAAAAGTTTGCTGGATCTCTTCGTGCTTGATGCCGCCCATCCCGTGAGCGTAGAAACCCGAAAGCCGGGCCTGAAGCGCGAGATAACCCCAAGCAGTGCCAGCGTCGAACGAGTGTGTGTAGCTTTTCCTGCCTTCGGAGAAGTCGCCGCTGAAGCCTCTTGAGACGACGTAGATCAGCGCCGAGGCGTTCTTTGCCCACTCTTGATTTGACTCGACGAGGAGACCAACGAACTTGTCCCAGTCCTCAGAACCTTTGAGCGCATAGATGAAGCGCCACGGCTGCTGGTTCGCGGACGACGGTGCCCAATGCGCGGCGTCCAGTATCGTCAGGAGCTCCGATTCATCGATCACTTCGCCGGTGAAAGCACGCGGTGACCAGCGCTCGAGAAACAAGGGGTCGATCGAATATTGGGATTCACGGCTATTGCTCTTTGTCATGGCTCTTCCAAGTGCTGTTCAGGCATTCCAGGTGATGTGGAGTTCTTCGCGGAAAGCAAATCGCTTCAGGTGGTCGGCAACGACATTCTCGTATCGCTCTATCTGGGCCGGGTCAGCGGCCGACAATCTCATATAAAGCGCCGCGTGATCGGCTGAAAACGTGACTTCGGCGGTATCACTGAAGGGTACACGCCCGCTTTTCGCCGTGAATTCCACGGTAAACTTGTGGCTCCAGTGTTTGCAGAGCTGTTGGAGATACTTGCTGGCGTGTTCGGTGGCGACAGTCGAGGTCGAAACAGGCATATCAAGCTCCTTCCTGCCTTCCTTAGGCCCCATCCGATGCGTTTGGCAAGCAACTCCGCCATCTCCGGTGGTGCACAGTCTGTTTCAACAATAGTGGCCTCCCACGCGCGTAAAGGCGCGCTAAGTTCCCCCAAAATCAGCGTCAGAGGAAAAACGCCTTGCTCGTAAACGGAAAATGGACGGAAGATTGGCAGCCGGTTCAGGCGAAGGACGAGAGGGGCGGCTTTGTCCGTCAGATCTCCAGCTTCCGCAATTGGGTCACCCCGGACGGCGCCGTGGGCCCTTCGGGAGAGGGCGGCTTCAAGGCCGAGGCAGGACGTTATCATCTTTACGTGGCCTATATCTGCCCTTGGGCATCGCGGACGCTGATCGGTCGAAAGCTGAAAGGGCTGGAATCGGCCATCTCGGTTTCAGTCGTCGAGCCGGTATTGACGAAGCAGGGCTGGCGGTTCGGCGACTATCCGGGCGCCACGCAGGATCACATTCACGGCGCAACGTATATGCACGAGATCTATACGAGTGCGGCACGCGACTTTACCGGCCGCGCAACCGTGCCCGTGCTTTGGGATAAGCAGTTGCAGACGATCGTCAACAACGAGTCGGCTGATATCCTGCGGATGATGAACGAAGGTTTCGGCGATCTTGCTCGCAATCCGATCGACCTTTATCCGGCAGCGCGTCGCACCGAGATCGACGCCTTCAACGAACGGATCTATCCGAGCCTCAACAATGGCGTCTACCGCGCGGGCTTTGCCACAACGCAGCTTGCCTACGAGGAAGCGTTTGCCGGTGTATTCAAGTGCCTCGACTGGGTGGAAACAGAGCTTGGCGATCGGCCCTTCCTGTTTGCAGACCATCCGACTGAAAGTGACGTTCGTCTTTTTGTCACGCTCGTGCGCTTCGATATCGCTTATCACGGCCTGTTCAAATGCAATTTGCGCCGTCTCTCGGATTACAAGAATCTTCGCCGCTTCTGCCGGCGAATGCTCGATTGGCCCGGTGTCGTCGAGACCGTCAACTTCGACCATATAAAGCGCGGCTACTACTCGATCGAAAGCCTCAACCCCACAAGCATCGTGCCTGCGGGTCCCGATCTAGGCGAAATTTTCTGAAGCAGCGTACCGCTTCGGCAAAAAGCCATAATGACACCGGTGAATATCTCGTTCATAGGTGATCAAAACGTGGATGCTGCTTAGGAGGAAATATTATGAAGCTCATGCGTGTTGGAGAGGTTGGTCGCGAGAAACCGGCCATGCTCGATTCCGATGGCAAGATTCGCGATCTGTCAGCGCACGTCTCGGACATCGGCGGCGAAGCGATTTCGCCCGAGGGCCTGTCGAAACTCAAGGCTCTTGACCCGAAGAGCCTGCCGGAACTCGCCTCGGGTCGCATTGGCGCCTGCGTTGCCGGCACCGGAAAGTTCATCTGCATCGGCCTCAATTTCTCTGATCACGCTGCTGAAACCGGCGCGACTGTTCCGCCGGAGCCCGTGATCTTCATGAAGGCAACATCGGCCATCGTCGGGCCGAACGACAATGTCCTGATCCCGCGTGGCTCCGAAAAGACCGATTGGGAAGTCGAACTCGGCGTCGTCATCGGCAAGACGGCAAAGTACGTCAGCGAAGCCGAAGCGCTTGATTATGTTGCCGGCTACTGTGTTTCCCACGACGTTTCGGAGCGCGCCTTCCAGACGGAACGTGCAGGCCAGTGGACCAAGGGCAAGTCCTGCGACACATTCGGTCCGATCGGACCCTGGCTCGTCACCAAGGACGAGATTGCCGACCCGCAAAATCTTGGCATGTGGCTGAAGGTCAACGGCGAAACCATGCAGAACGGCTCGTCGAAAACCATGGTCTATGGTGTCGCTCATGTGGTGTCTTACCTCAGCCAGTTCATGTCGCTGCATCCGGGCGACGTGATCTCGACCGGCACGCCTCCGGGCGTCGGCATGGGCATGAAGCCGCCGCGCTTCCTCAAGGCTGGCGACGTCGTGGAGCTCGGCATTGAAGGCTTGGGTACGCAGAAGCAGACCTTCCTGGCTGATCGATAAGGTCCGTTCTGCGATCATTAAGCATTCGAGCGCACCATCATGCCGGGGGTAAATTCCCCGGCATTTCTTTTTGCGGTGCGGATGGCAATGTTGCTGCGCAACAAAAACCTGTTAATCTGCGTTGAGGTGCCAGCACGTCGTTGGAAAGAATCCGATGCCTTTCAATCGGCGTCGTCTTCCAGGTTAGAGAAAGGTGGCGCATCTCATGTTTTATCAGCTTTATGAATTGAACCATGCCGCATTGGCGCCTTATCGGGCTTTCGCCGATATCATGCGCATGGTCTATGCCAATCCCCTCAATCCGATTTCGCAGACGCCCTGGGGGCGTACGATGGCGGCGAGTCTCGAGATGTTCGAGCGGACGACCCGACGCTACGGCAAACCGGCCGTCGGTCTGCATGACACTGTTGTCGAGGAAGGAAAGGTGGCCGTACGGGAAGAGATCGTCTGGTCGCATCCCTTCTGCAATCTGCTCCATTTCGCGCGCAATGTTCCAAGCAGCCATGCGCCAGACCCGCGCATTCTCATCGTCGCGCCGATGTCGGGCCACTACGCGACACTGCTGCGCGGCACGGTCGAAGCGTTGCTGCCAAGCGCCGACGTTTACATTACCGACTGGATCGATGCGCGCATGGTGCCGATGACGGAAGGCACCTTCGATTTTGACGACTACATCGACTACGTCATCGAGATGCTTCGCTTCCTGGGCCCGGATACGCATGTGATTGCCGTCTGTCAGCCTTCCGTGCCGGTTTTGGCTGCCGTCGCCCTCATGGAAGCGGAGAACGATCCGTTTTCGCCCTCATCGATGACCCTGATGGGCGGACCGATCGACACGCGCATCAACCCGACAGCCGTCAACCAGCTCGCCAAGGAACGCTCGCTGGAATGGTTCGCGGATAATGTGATCATGAATGTGCCCTGGCCGCAGCCGGGCTTCATGCGTCCGGTCTATCCCGGCTTCCTGCAGTTGTCCGGCTTCATGTCGATGAACCTCGATCGGCACGTGATCGCTCACAAGGAGTTCTTCATGCATCTGGTGAAGAACGATGGCGAGCCGGCCGAAAAGCACCGCGACTTTTATGACGAGTACCTCGCGGTCATGGACTTGACGGCGGAGTTCTACCTTCAGACGGTCGAACAGGTCTTCATCAAGCACGCGCTGCCGAAGGGCGAGCTGCTCCACCGTGGTAAGCTTGTCGATCCCGCCGCCATCCGCAACGTGGCACTTCTCACCGTCGAGGGGGAAAACGACGACATCTCCGGCGTCGGCCAGACAAAGGCTGCCCAGACCATTTGCGTCAACATCCCCGACAACATGCGCATGCACTACCTGCAGCCCGACGTCGGCCACTATGGCGTCTTCAACGGCTCACGCTTCCGCCGGGAGATTGCGCCGCGGATCATCAGCTTCGTGAAGGAACATGCCCGTTCCGGAAAGCCCGTGGTGAAGCGGGTGATCAAGGGCGGAAAATCCGCCTGATTTAGTATATTCTGAATTAGCGATTGTATTTCAAGGCGTTGTCCGATTTGGGCGGGCGCTGCCTTGAAGCGGGCCAGGCGTGTAACCACATCGATTCCAGCGTTCGGTATCTCGCCGGACGCGGAAAATGCGAGGACACCGCACGATGAACCAGTCAGCATTGCTTCGCCCGGATTGGACTCCGGCTACCATTGCCCTGATGATCCTCGGCTTCGTGGTTTTCTGGCCTCTGGGTCTCGCCATGCTCGCCTACATCATCTTTGGGGAGCGTTTGCGCGGTTTCAAGCGCGACGCCAACAGCGCCGCCGATGGATTCTTCGCCGGCTGCCGACGTTCACATGGCCGCTATCGCCCTCATTTCTCGACGGGCAATGTTGCCTTCGATGATTGGCGCAAGGCCGAGCTCGACCGGCTGGAAGAAGAGCGTCGCAAGCTTGATGAAATGCGCGAGGATTTCGACTCTTACATGCGCGAACTACGCCGCGCCAAGGACCAGGAAGAGTTTGACCGCTTCATGCGCGACCGCAAGAACGGCAAGCGCGACGACAATGGTCCGGTAGCAGAATACCAGACTCCGTAATTCCCAGGACCGTTCAGCACCGAAACTTGAACCGGCATCATCGATGCCGGCTTTTCTTTGCCAAGAATTCCAGCGAATCATATAGAAAATGCCCATGTTCCCGCTCCTTGCAAAGCCACGCCGCAGCGTTCGAAAACCGGCTCCGCCGGAAACGCGAACGCTTGACGTCGCCGGACGCCTGATGCCGCTGACGATCAAGCAGCACGAGCGGGCAACCCGCATTACCTTGCGGATCGAGCCTGGTGGTCGGGGCCTGAAGATGACGATCCCGAGCGGATTGGCACAGCGCGAGGTAAATGCCTTCCTCGACCGCCATCAGGGCTGGCTCTTGACCAAGCTTGCCAAATTCACGCCCGACAGTGGTCTTCGTGATGGCGGCACCATTCTCTTTCGGGGCGTATCCCATCGCGTTCACCACACCGGCAGCCTGCGCGGCCTGACAGAAGCCGTCGTCGTTGATGGCAAACCCGTGCTCAAGGTCAGCGGCATGCCCGAGCATCTCGGACGCCGGATTGCCACGTTCCTGAAGAAGGAAGCGCGAGCCGATCTCGAGAGGTTGGCAACGTTCCATGCCCGCTCGATCAATGCGCCGATCAGGTCGATCGCCATGAAGGACACCCGCAGTCGGTGGGGTTCCTGCTCCTCGGAGGGAAACCTGAGCTTTTCGTGGCGCATCGTCATGGCGCCGCCGTCTGTGGTAGACTACCTGGCGGCCCATGAAGTCGCTCATCTCAAGGAGATGAACCACGGGCCACGCTTCTGGACGCTCTGCAAGACGCTGTGCCCCCACATGGAAGAGGCGAAGCTCTGGCTGAAGCGGCACGGCAGTCAACTGCACGCCATCGATTTCGACTGAGCGACGCCTCGCAAAAATCAGCTTTTGTCGTGATTTGGCTCGACTCCAAGCGCTTTTCGTGTCACTTCGCTGCCATGAAACCGGATATCAAAATCTGCGGACTGAAGACGCCTGAGGCGATCGATCGCGCCCTCGCGCGCGGTGCAACACATATCGGCTTCATCTTCTTCGAAAAGAGTCCCCGCTACATCGAGCCTGATATCGCCGGCAAGCTAGCGGAGCCGGCCCGCGGCAAGGCCAAGATCGTTGCGGTCGTGGTCAATCCGAGCAACGACGATCTTGATGAAATCGTGGCGCTGCTTCGGCCCGATATCCTGCAGCTGCATGGCGACGAGAGCCCGGAGCGCGTTTTGACGATAAAGGCGGTCTACGGTCTGCCGGTCATGAAGGCCTTTTCGGTGCGGACCGCTGATGATTTGAAGCGGGTGGAGGCCTATGTCGGCATTGCCGATCGCTTCCTCTTCGACGCAAAGCCGCCAAAAGGGTCGGATTTGCCGGGTGGCAACGGCGTGTCCTTCGATTGGAGCCTGCTTACCTGGCTTGACGGCAGCGTGGATTACATGCTTTCCGGTGGCCTGAACAAGGGCAATATTGCCGAGGCGCTCGGCATCACCAAGGCGCCGGGGATCGACGTATCTTCGGGGGTCGAAAGCGCGCCCGGCGTCAAGAACGTCGCAATGATCGATGAGTTTTTCGATGCGGTCCAAACGGCTTGTCAGCCCGAAACGACCTCAGGGAGTTGAGAGTGAACCAGACGCCAAAACCGAATTCCTTCCGTTCCGGCCCTGATGAAGACGGCCGTTTCGGCATCTACGGCGGCCGTTTCGTCGCCGAAACGCTGATGCCTTTGATCCTCGACCTGCAGGACGAGTGGAACAAGGCAAAGGACGATCCGGAATTTCAGGCGGAGCTGAAGCAGCTTGGCACCCACTATATCGGTCGCCCAAGCCCGCTCTATTTCGCCGAGCGTCTGACGGCGGAACTCGGTGGCGCGAAGATCTATTTCAAGCGCGAAGAGCTGAACCACACCGGTTCGCACAAGATCAACAACTGCATCGGCCAGATCCTGCTCGCCAAGCGCATGGGCAAGACCCGTATCATCGCGGAAACTGGTGCCGGCCAGCATGGCGTTGCCTCGGCAACGGTTGCCGCCCGCTTCGGTCTCCCCTGTGTCGTTTACATGGGCGCAACCGACGTCGAGCGTCAGGCGCCGAACGTGTTTCGCATGAAGCTGCTTGGCGCCGAGGTAAAGCCGGTGACCGCCGGTCACGGCACGCTCAAGGACGCCATGAACGAGGCATTGCGCGACTGGGTCACGAACGTCGACGACACCTATTACCTGATCGGCACGGCCGCGGGTCCGCATCCCTATCCGGAAATGGTTCGCGACTTCCAGGCCGTCATTGGCACCGAGGCCCGTGAGCAGATTTTGGAAGCCGAAGGTCGGCTGCCGGATCTCGTCATCGCAGCCGTCGGCGGCGGTTCGAACGCGATCGGCATCTTCCATCCGTTCCTTGATGACGAGAGCGTCAAGATGGTTGGCGTCGAAGCCGGCGGCAAGGGCCTCAATGGTGACGAGCACTGCGCCTCGATCACGGCGGGTTCGCCCGGCGTTCTCCACGGCAACCGGACCTACCTTCTGCAGGATGGCGACGGCCAGATCAAGGAAGGCCATTCGATTTCCGCTGGTCTTGACTATCCCGGCATCGGCCCCGAGCATTCCTACCTGAACGACATCGGTCGCGTCGAATATGTGCCGATCATGGACCATGAGGCGCTCGAAGCCTTTCAGACGCTGACCCGCCTCGAAGGCATCATTCCGGCGCTGGAGCCGTCGCACGCGCTGGCCGAAGTCATCAAGCGCGCGCCGAAGATGGGCAAGGACGAGATCATTCTGATGAATCTCTCCGGCCGCGGCGACAAGGACATCTTCACTGTCGGCAAGATTCTGGGAATGGGTGAGTAAGCATGACCGCACGTATGGACAAACGCTTCGCCGATCTTAAGGCGGAAGGCCGGCCGGCACTCGTCACCTATTTCATGGGAGGCGACCCCGACTACGAAACCTCGCTCGGCATCATGAAGGCTCTGCCGGAAGCGGGTTCCGATGTTATTGAACTCGGCATGCCGTTCTCCGATCCGATGGCCGATGGTCCGGCGATCCAGATGGCTGGCCAGCGCGCTCTGAAGGGCGGCCAGACGCTGAAGAAGACGCTGCAGCTTGCCAGCGATTTCCGCAAGACGGACGATGCGACGCCGATCGTAATGATGGGCTATTACAACCCGATCTATGTCTACGGCGTGGAGAAGTTCCTCGACGACGCGCTGGCAGCCGGCATCGATGGCCTCATCGTCGTCGACCTTCCACCCGAGATGGATGACGAACTCTGCATCCCTGCGATCAAGAAGGGGATCAACTTCATTCGCCTGGCGACGCCGACGACCGACGAAAAGCGCCTGCCGACCGTTCTTCGGAACACGTCCGGCTTCGTCTATTATGTTTCGATGACTGGTATCACTGGCTCTGCTCTGCCGGATCCGTCTCTGGTCTCGGGCGCCGTCAAGCGCATCAAGCAGCACACCAACCTGCCTGTTTGCGTCGGCTTCGGCGTCAAGACCGCCGACCATGCAAAGGTCATTGGCAGCTCGGCCGATGGCGTGGTTGTCGGCACAGCAATTGTCAATCAGGTGGCAACGAGCCTCACCAAGGATGGGAAGGCGACAGCCGATACCGTCCAGGCCGTCGCCACCCTCGTTCGTGGACTGTCAACGGGTACACGTTCGGCGCGCCTTGTTGCTGCCGAATAATTTCCCCACATTGGCAAGAGTCAATCAGGAGTTTTCGACTTGAACTGGATCACCAACTACGTCCGCCCCCGCATCAATTCCATGCTGGGCCGCCGCGAAGTGCCGGAGAACCTCTGGATCAAGTGCCCGGAAACGGGTGAGATGGTCTTCCATAAGGATCTGGAAGACAACAAGTGGGTCATTCCGGCCTCCGGTTATCACATGAAGATGCCGGCAAAGGCTCGCCTTGCCGACCTTTTCGACGATGGCGTCTATGAGGCTCTGCCGCAGCCAAAGGTCGCCCAGGATCCGCTGAAATTTCGTGATTCCAAGAAATACACGGACCGTCTGAAGGACAGCCGCATCAAGACCGAGCAGGAAGACACCATTCTCGCTGGCGTCGGCAAGATGCGCGGCCTGAAGATCGTCGCGGTCGTTCATGAGTTCAACTTCATGGGCGGTTCGCTCGGCATTGCCGCGGGCGAGGCGATCGTCAAGGCGTTCGAACGCGCCATTGCGGAGAAGTGCCCGCTGGTCATGTTCCCGGCATCTGGTGGTGCCCGCATGCAGGAAGGTATCCTGTCGCTGATGCAGCTGCCACGGACGACCGTGGCGGTAGACATGCTGAAGGAAGCAGGACTGCCTTACATCGTCGTGCTGACCAATCCGACCACTGGCGGTGTTACCGCGTCCTACGCGATGCTCGGTGACCTGCATCTGGCCGAACCCGGGGCTGAAATCTGCTTCGCCGGGAAGCGCGTTATCGAGCAGACGATCCGCGAGAAGCTTCCGGAAGGCTTCCAGACCTCCGAGTATCTGCTGGAACACGGCATGGTGGACATGGTGGTCAAGCGCCACGATATTCCGGATACGCTCGCGCGCGTCTTGAAGATCCTGACGAAGAAGCCGGTTGCGAACCTATCCAAGGAAAACAGCGGGACGCTTGCTATCGCTGCAAGCGCCTGACAGAACCCATCACAGGCGGGGTGAGCGATGATACCCAGGGGCCAAGCCGTAGTGAGTGAAGCAGCACAGGAAATCGACAAGCTCTTGGGCCTGCATCCCAAGGGCTTCGATCTATCCCTGGATCGCATTACCCGACTGCTTTCCGTCCTCGGGGATCCGCAGAAGAAATTGCCGCCCGTCATTCATGTGGCGGGCACGAACGGCAAGGGGTCCGTGACGGCGTTTTGCCGGGCTTTGCTGGAAGCCGGTGGCTACAGCGCGCATGTCCATACCTCTCCGCATCTCGTCAACTGGCACGAACGCTATCGGATCGGCGCCAAGGGCGGTCGCGGGCAACTGGTGGACGATGCGGTCTTCGCCGAGGCGGTGCGGCGCGTGGCGGACGCCAATGACGGGCAGAAGATCACCGTTTTCGAGATCCTCACCGCAGTCACTTTCATTCTGTTCTCAGAGCATCGGGCCGATGCCGCGATCATCGAGGTTGGTCTCGGCGGTCGTTTCGACGCGACGAACGTCATCTCCGACCCGGCCGTTTCGGTCATCATGCCGATTTCCTTGGATCATCAGCCTTACCTCGGCGATCGCGTCGAACTGATCGCGGCAGAAAAAGCCGGTATCATGAAGCGCGGGCACCCTGTTGTGATCGGCAAGCAGGAATATGATGCCGCGCTCGACGTGCTGATGTCTACCGCCGAACGGCTGAACTGCCCGACCGCAGTCTTCGGCCAGGACTACATGGCGCATGAGGAATATGGGCGTCTCGTCTATCAGGACGAGTTCGGTCTCGCCGACCTGCCATTGCCCCGCCTTCCCGGCCGCCACCAATATGCCAATGCCGCCGCTGCGATCCGCGCCGTCAAGGCCGCCGGCTTTGCGGTCACCGAAACGATGATGGAAAAGGCGCTGCTGTCGGTCGAGTGGCCGGGCCGTCTCCAGCGTCTGAACGACGGCAATCTGATGGCCAGTGCTCCGGCTAAAGCGGAGATCTGGGTCGATGGCGGCCACAACCCCGGCGCCGGCGAAGTTATCGCCGAGGCCATGGCGAATTTCGAGGAAAAGCAGCCGCGCCCGCTCTTCCTGATCATCGGCATGATCAACACCAAGGATCCGGTTGGCTACTTCAAGGCTTTCCAGGGATTGGCCGAGAAGGTCTATTGCGTGCCGATCCGCGGCAGCGACGCGATGATCGATCCGGTGATCCTTGCAAACGCCGCCTATGATGCCGGCCTCGTCGCGGAACCGATGTCGACGGTCAGCGATGCGTTGGAGGCGATCAAGGAGGGCGCCTTTGAACAGGACCACCCACCGCGCATCCTGATCGGCGGCTCTCTCTATCTCGTCGGCGATGTGCTTGCCGACAACGGGACGCCCCCGAAATGAAAAAAGCCCGGTCGAATGCCGGGCTTCTTCCTATCTGCTTATGGATAAATTAAGCGGCGCTCGAGATCCAGCTCGAAAGAGCGGTCTTCGGGGCAGCGCCAACTTTGATGTCAGCAACTTCGCCGGCCTTGAACATGGCGAGCGTCGGAATGGAACGGACGCCAAACTGGGCGGCGAGTTCCGGGTTTTCATCGATATTGAGCTTGGCGACCTTCACCTTGCCCTGAAACTCGACAGCGAGTTCTTCGAGGCTGGGGGCGATCATCTTGCACGGGCCGCACCATTCAGCCCAGAAATCGACGACGACGGGTTCTGCGGATTCCAGAACTTCCGACTGGAAGTTGTTGATATCGACTTTTACGGTAGCCATAG